>Ga0187867_10001018_pt1 | contig 24536 bp, 18 predicted proteins | sample June2016WEW_13_1_FD_132976 | JGI IMG/M metagenome (GOLD analysis project Ga0187867, IMG submission 132976) | Peatland microbial communities from SPRUCE experiment site at the Marcell Experimental Forest, Minnesota, USA - June2016WEW_13_10 | ecosystem: Environmental > Terrestrial > Soil >... | reverse complement strand
GGTGGAGTGCAACACCGTCAGCGCATCGCGGAACTGGTCGCGATACACGAGATTGTTCCAGTCCGGGATCATGTTGTTGACCGGACATCCGGTATGGCAAAACGGGATGCCGCAATCCATGCAGCGTGCAGCCTGGCCGGTCAGTTCCGCTGCCGGCAAAGGTTTGGTGAATTCCCTGAAATTCGTCACCCGCTCCGTGACTTTTTCGTACGAGCGGTCGTGACGTTCGATTTCCAGAAATCCGGTCGGCTTACCCATCACCCTCTCCAAATCCGCTGGCCGCGCCACGATCCTTGCCGTGGACGACGGCTTATTCCGTAACCGTCATGGCGGGTGCTACCCTCCACGTCATCACCGGGTCCCGCCTTCTACGTCAGCACCAGACCCCGACCTTCCATGTCTTAACCGGACTCCGATCCCAACGTCAGCACCGGACTCCGAACCTCCTCGTCATTGCTCGGCCCCGACCCCCACGTCATCACCAGGCCTGGCCCGGTGATCTATCGCGGCACTATGCTGACAGAGATGGCCGGGTCGGGGCCCGGCCATGACGGCGTTGTCACTCCGCCGCAACAGTTTTGGCCGCGTCCTGTTCCGCTTTCAGGTCCAGCAGAGCGCGCCGATAGTCGCGCGGTACGACCTTGACGAACTTCGGCAATTCCGCATCCCAGTTGTCCAGCAAAGTGCGCGCGCGGTCGCTGCCGGTGAACAGCAAATGCCGCTCGATCAGGATCCGCAGACGCTCGGCGTCGAAGCGGAGCGGATCGCCCATACCGTTGTCCTCGACGCTGACCGAACGCTGCCGTGGCCGGCCTGGCGCGTCAGCGAGACCCAGTTCGGACGCAGCAATCTTCTCCATATCGACGCCGGCGGGATTTAAGTGCTGTTTGAACTGTCCCTCCGGGTCATAGACATAAGCGATGCCGCCAGACATGCCCGCGGCGAAATTGCGGCCGGTTGCGCCAAGCACCAGCACCACACCGCCGGTCATGTATTCGCAGCCGTGATCGCCGCAACCCTCGACCACCGTAACGGCACCGGAGTTGCGTACCGCGAACCGCTCGCCGGCAACACCCTGGAAATACGCCTCGCCCGCGATCGCGCCGTACAACACCGTGTTGCCAACGATGATGTTTTCCGCCGGATCGCGCCTGGACTGGGTTGGCTGGCGCACCACCACGCGACCGCCGGACAGGCCCTTGCCGACATAGTCGTTGGCATCGCCGGTCAACGTCAGCGACACGCCGCGCGACAGGAACGCCGCAAAACTCTGACCGGCGTTGCCAGTGAGCGTGATGGCGATGGTGTCTTCCGGCAGGCCGATGTGACCGTACCGTTTGGCAACTTCGCCGGACAGCATCGCGCCCACGGTGCGGTTGACATTGCGGATGGCATGCTCGATCCGCACCGGCTCGCCGCGTTCCAAAGCCGGTTCGGCGGCGACAATGAACGCCTGATCCAGCGCCTTATCGAGGTGATGGTCCTGGGTTTCGCAATTGTAGATCGCCACACCCGGCTTCGGTGGCGCCTGATACAGCACCCGGCTGAGATCGACGCCTTTCGCCTTCCAGTGCTCGAGCGAGCGTCTCATGTCGAGCTTATCGACGCGCCCCACCATCTCGTTGAACGTGCGAAAGCCCAGTTGCGCCATGATTTCCCGAACTTCTTCGGCGATGAAGAAGAAGAAGTTGATCACGTGTTCCGGGGTGCCGGTGAACCGCTTGCGCAGCACCGGATCCTGGGTCGCGACACCGACCGGGCAGGTATTCAAATGACACTTCCGCATCATTACGCAGCCCGCTGCGATCAACGGTGCGGTGGCAAAGCCGAACTCGTCGGCCCCAAGCAGCGCGCCAATCACCACGTCGCGGCCGGTGCGGAAACCGCCATCGACCTGCACTGCAATCCGCCCACGCAGCCCGTTCAGCACCAAAGTTTGCTGCGTTTCCGCCAGGCCGATTTCCCATGGCGAGCCGGCGTGCGTCAGCGAGGTCAACGGCGAAGCGCCCGTGCCGCCCTCGTAACCGGCGATCGTGACATGATCGGCGCGGGCCTTCGACACACCCGCGGCCACCGTGCCGACGCCAACTTCGGACACCAGCTTCACCGATATGCGCGCCCGAGGATTGGCGTTCTTCAGATCGTGAATGAGCTGCGCCAGGTCCTCGATCGAATAAATATCGTGATGTGGCGGCGGTGAAATCAAACCCACTCCGGGCGTCGAGTAACGCACCCGGGCGATGTTGCGGTCCACTTTATGGCCCGGCAACTGGCCGCCCTCGCCAGGCTTGGCACCCTGCGCCATCTTGATTTGCAGGTCGTCGGCGTTGACCAGATATTCCGTGGTCACACCGAACCGGCCGGACGCGACCTGCTTGATCGCCGAGCGCATCGAATCGCCGTTTGCCATGGGAATGTAACGATCGGACTCTTCACCGCCCTCGCCGGTGTTGGACTTGCCGCCGATGCGGTTCATGGCGATCGCCAGAGTGGTATGCGCCTCCCGCGAAATCGAGCCGAAGCTCATCGCGCCGGTGGCGAAACGGTGGACGATCTGTGCCGCCGGTTCAACCTCATCCAGCGGCACCGGTTCCAGGTCGGAGGCGAACGACATCAGGCCGCGCAAAGTCAGCAGCCGCTCGCTTTGGTCGTTGATCGTGCGAGTGAATTCTTTGAAGCCTTCGTAAGAATTGCCGCGCACCGAATGCTGCAGCCGGCCGATTGATTCCGGCGTCCAGGCGTGGGTTTCGCCACGCAGCCGGAACTGGTAGTCGCCACCGACATCCAACATCGAGCGATACAACGGGCTGTCGCCATAAGCATTGCGATGCCTGGTGACCGCTTCCTCGGCGATTTCCTTGAAGCCGACGCCTTCGATGGTCGTTGCGGTGCCGGTAAAGCATTTCTCCACGAACGCCGAGGACAGCCCGACCGCATCGAAAATCTGCGCGCCGCAATATGAGTGATACGTCGAGATGCCCATCTTGGACATCACCTTCATGATGCCCTTGCCCAGTGCCTTGAGGTAGTTCTTGCGGGCATCGTAGGCAGACAGCGTGAAATTGGCTTTGGTGCGGATCAGTTCCAGCGTCTCGAACGCCAGATACGGATTGATCGCTTCGGCGCCATAACCGGCGAGCACGCAAAAGTGATGCACTTCGCGCGCCTCACCGGTTTCGATCACCAGCCCGGTTTGGGTGCGCAATCCTTGGCGGATCAGATGGTGATGCGTCGCTGCCGTCGCGAGCAGCGCCGGGATCGGAATCCGGTCAGGCCCAACGGCGCGATCCGACAGAACGAGGATCGTGTAGTCGGCGAGCACGGCATCCGTCGCTTCGCGGCAGACGCGCTCGACGGCACGCTCCATGCCCTCGGCGCCTTCGCTGGCAGGCCAGGTGGTGTCGATAGTCTGGGTGCGAAAGGCGCCGCCGGCCAGGTTCTCGATGTCGCGGATCTTCTCCAGGTCACCATTGGTGAGGATCGGTTGCGACACTTCGAGCCGGTAGTGATTACCGGCGTGATGGCCCAACAAATTCGGCCGCGGTCCGATCATCGAGACCAGCGACATCACCAACTCTTCCCGTATCGGATCGATCGGCGGATTCGTTACCTGGGCGAAATTCTGCTTGAAGTAATTGTACAGTAACTTCGCTTTGTCGGACAGCACCGCCAGCGGCGTGTCGGTGCCCATCGAGCCGAGCGGATCGTCACCGTCACGCGCCATCGGTTCCAGGAAGAACTGGATGTCCTCCTGCGTATAACCGAAGGCGTTCTGCTGCTGATGTAGCACTGCGAGGTCGTTCGGCCGTGGCAGGCCACGCCGCTCGGTATCCGGCAGGTCCTCCAGCTTGAACTGGGTGGCCTTCAGCCATTCCGCGTAGGGATATTTGGCCGCGAGTTCTTTCTTGACCTCGTCGTCGCCGATGATGCGGCCCTGCTCAAGGTCGATCAGCAACATCTTGCCAGGCTGCAAACGCCATTTGCGGACGATGCGCTCTTCCGGCACCGGCAGCACGCCGGCTTCCGAGGCCATGATCACATGATCGTCGTCGGTAACGATGTAGCGTGCCGGCCGCAGCCCGTTGCGATCCAAAGTGGCACCAATTTGCCGGCCATCGGTAAACGCAATCGCCGCTGGACCGTCCCACGGCTCCATCAACGCAGCGTAATACTCGTAAAACGCCTTGCGCTCCGGATCCATCAGCGGATTGCCGGCCCATGCCTCGGGGATCAGCAACATCATCGCATGCGCCAGCGAGTAGCCGCCGGCGACCAGGATCTCCAGCGCGTTGTCGATGCAGGCGGTGTCGGACTGGCCGTGCGGAATGATCGGCCACATCTTGTCGAGGTCGGGCCCGATCAGCGCTGACTCCATCGACCGCCGTCGCGCATACATCCAGTTCACGTTGCCGCGGACGGTGTTGATCTCGCCGTTATGCGCCAGGAAGCGGTACGGGTGCGCCAGCCGCCAACTCGGAAACGTATTGGTCGAGAACCGCTGATGTACTAAGGCCAACGCCGACTGGGTCAGCGGATTTTGCAGATCCTGGTAGAACGAGCCGACCTGGGTCGCCAGCAGCAGGCCTTTGTAGACCACGGTCCGGCTGGAGAACGACGGCATATACAGTTCGCTCAGGCCAGGCAGCGCATTCCGCTCCGCCATGGCGCGGATATTGTTCAGAATTTGCTTGCGGATGGCGAGGATCTTACGCTCGAAGGCGTCCTGGTCGCGCATCGACGGGCTGGCTTCGATAATGGCCTGGCGGATCACCGGCATACTTTCGATCACCGCCGCACCGAGGCCGCTCAGGTCGGTCGGCACGTCGCGCCAGCCAATGAATTTTTGGCCTTCCTGTGCCGTTACCTGTTCGAAGCGTTCGATCGCATAGGTGCGGGCTTTTTCCTCGCGCGGCAGGAAGCACATGGCGACCGCGTAACGGCCAGGCCGGGGCAGGCTCTTGCCGGCGGAGCGCGCCCAGTCGGCGAGCAGGGAGTCGGGCATCTGGATGAGGCAGCCGGCGCCATCGCCCATTGAGGGATCCGCGCCGACAGCGCCGCGGTGGTCCAGGTTCTGCAGGATCTTCAGGCCCTGGGTAATGATGTCGTGAGATTTTCGGCCTTTGATGTTGACGACGAAGCCGACACCGCAGGCGTCGTGCTCGTTGCGGGGGTCGTACAGGCCTTGTCTCACAACCTCATTCATGTTCGTCGTCTCGGATGCCGGTTGGACGCGGCGAAGTTGCCGCAGGATGGACACACTGCATCACTGCTGGCGAAATGGCAATAATCCTGCCGCAGTGCAGCGAAGCAGGGAAAGGTGGTCACGGGCTGCCCGGTCCGGACCTGCGTGGGTTCCGTTCAAGCCACCTGCCTCCGCCAGTGCAAGCGGCTTCACATCTCGTTCATGTATTTGTGAGCAAAAGCAGGCTGCGGTTCGCACCGGCCGCCTTAGGGGACAACCTTCATGAAGCTACTTGGCCACCTTCGGCTCCGCACCAAGCTGACCTTGTTGCTTGGCCTATCCGGCCTGGGCCTGATCCTCTCGATCGGCGCGGCGGCCTTCCAGATGCATCAGCGGATGGTGGACGATCGGGTCGACAAGCTGCGAGCCGTCGTGCAGTCGACGATCATGTTCGCGCAGTCGCTGGAAAGTCGGGTCGTGGCTCACCAGCTCACCCATGAGCAGGCGATGACTCTGCTCCGCGACGACATCCATGCGATGCGGTTTGACGGCGGCGCCGGTTATGTCAGTGTGCAGGGCGAGGATGCGAACGGCGGGCCACTGATTCTGGTGCATGGCGCCAGTCCGGAGCGCGAGGGCAAGCCGTCAGACGCGAAGGATGGCGACGGCCGACCCATCAGCGACGTGATCGCCGCGGCTCTCGACGGCCACGATGACGGTATATTCCGCTCCATGTTCCCAAAACCCGGGCAGACCGTTCCGCTGCTTAAACTGTCCTACGTGGCCCGCTTCGCACCCTGGAAAGCAGTGTTCTACGCTGGCGCCTACATGGACGATCTCGACGCCGATTTCCGTGCCACGCTGTGGCAACTGACGATGATCGGCGGATCGATCCTGCTGATTACCCTGTTGAGCGGGTGGCTGATCAACCATGATATCACCCGCTCTCTGGGCGGGCTGCGCGACGCGATGGTTCGGTTGGCTCATGGCGAACTAACCGCCGAAATCCCCGGCACCGCGCGAAGCGACGAGGTCGGCGAAATGGCCGCCGCCATGCTGGTGTTCAAACACAGCATGACCGAGACCGAGGGTCTGCGCACCGCGCAAGACGCGATCAAAGTCCAGGCGGCGGCCGATCATAAAGCCGGCCTGCACCGGATGGCGGAGGATTTCGAGAGTAAGGTCGGCTCGCTGGTCGGCATGCTGTCGTCGGCCTCGACGGAATTGGAGGCCACCGCGCGGTCGATGACGAGCACGGCGGACCAGAGCAAGCAGCAGGCGGCAACCGTCGCCGCCGCCGCCGAGGAGGCTACCGCCGGACTGCAAACCGTTGCCGCGGCCGCTGAGGAATTGACGGCCTCCATTGGCGAGATCGGCCGCCAGGTCGCGCAATCGTCGAAGATCACCGGCAAAGCGGTGGACGATGCGAAACGGACCGATGAGATCGTGCGAACGCTGTCCGAGGGTGCTGAAAAGATCGGCGCCGTGGTCGGCCTGATCACCAACATCGCGAGCCAGACCAACCTGCTGGCGTTGAACGCCACGATCGAGGCGGCGCGCGCCGGTGACGCGGGCAAAGGCTTTGCCGTGGTGGCGTCTGAGGTCAAAAGCCTCGCCACGCAGACCGGCAAGGCGACCGAGGAGATTGGTGCCCAGGTGGCACAAATACAGACCGCGACCAAGGAGGTCGTCGAGGCCATTCGGGGCATCTCCGGTACTATCGAGGAAGTCAGTGCGATCGCCACCGCCATCGCCTCGGCGGTCGAACAGCAGGGCGCCGCCACGTCGGAGATCGCCCGCAATGTGCAACAGACAACTCAGGCGGCACGCGAGGTGACGGTCGGCATCAGCGGTGTTAGTCAGGCCGCAGGCGAAACCGGTACGGCGGCCGGCGAGGTGCTGACCGCGTCGTCCGATCTGTCGAAGCGGGCCGAGCAATTGTCTGGCGAAGTGAACAGCTTCGTGGCCGGGGTCAGAGCGGCGTAGACACCGCTTCCGGAAGCGCCGCGGTTGCGCGCGAGATTCCGTCGGAACGTGTCCGCTCCGAGGCAGCCGCGCGATGTCGCGACATCCGCACGCCCCATTCCGGCCGGTGACCAGCGCGACATCATGGCACGTTCATTTGTTTGCCCGAAGACCTGAGCCCCGAGAATGCCATCCGCGAAGACGCGCCCCCCGAGCCCGGGGATGATCATCCACGCAACGCGATCAGCGGGCCGCGAAGCGCGGTAATTGGCCGGCGCGGCGAAACCAGTCGAGCAAGCGATCGTCATCCCCATCCAGCAACTGATCCAAGGTCGGCAGATCCCGCGTCGCTGAATGTCCGCAACGGGCGGCCCCCGGTAGCCGCCGCCATCGTTCTGCCGCCGCTTTGGTTCAGCTGCGACTGTCCCGGGGAATCCCTCATAGGGACAGGCTGACTGTTTTGTAACCCGTTATAATCACTGTGCCGAGGTTACTGCCTCTTTGCCGGCGGACGCTCGACCCGCAGTTCCTCTATGGTCGGCCGCGCAATCCGCAGCTCATTGATCTGACCACTGCGCAGCCTTGCCCGACCGACCGCGACGCGCCCGATCGCCAGCCGGCCGATAGAAATCGCGCCCACTGCCAGCACGCCCAATGCGAGCGCACCCACCGCAACTGCGCCGATGGCAAGCGCTCCTTCCCGCCGTACCGAGGGTACCCGCACCGCTCGCGGCACCGGGACCTGTCCGGGTTCGGCTCCCTGTGGTTCGTCGGCTCCCTGTGGTTCGTCGGCTCCCTGTGGCTCGTCGTTGCCGCTCATCGTCCGCTCCTGCCGAAATGCCGCCTTGAGGGTAGCGCAGTTTGGAGCTTCCTTCGGATCGAACGAAATCTGACACCCCGGCCTGCGCCGCGCTCAGCTGGACCGGAGTTATCATTCGCCGCTGCGCTGCGATAATACCGCCATGACACTGCCCGGGGTCGGCGCGCCTCCGCCGGTCCGGGCCAAGGGGGAAACCGCAATGCATCGAATGTTCGTGGCCTGTCTGGCAATGCTCCTGGCCCTGGCCGTGCCCGCGTCAGCCGACGATACGCCGAAACGCGGCGGCATCCTGACCTTTATGATCCCGGCCGACTCGCCACCCAGTTTTGATGGTCATCGTGAGGCGACATTCGCGACGATCCACGCAGTGGCGCCGTTCTATAGCGTGCTGATCCGGGCCAACCCGGACGACCCGGCCGATACCACCACGTTCGTCTGCGATGTCTGCACCGCCATCCCACCCCCGACCGACGATGGCCGCACCTACCGTTTCACGATCCGCGAAGACGTCCGGTTCTCGGACGGCTCGCCACTGACCGCTTACGACGTGGCTGCGAGCTGGAATGAGATCATCTATCCACCGGACGGCGTCATCAGCGCCCGCCAGGGCTATTACTCGATGATCGACCGGGTCGATGCGCCCAACCCGAAAACCGTGATTTTCTACCTGAAATTCGCCACCGCTGCGTTTCTGCCGGCGCTCGCCGATCCGTATGCGTTCATTTATGAGAAGAAAATTCTCGACCGCGACCCACACTGGTACGAGACCCATATCCTGGGCTCCGGCCCGTTTCTGTTCAAAGAGTATCAGGCAGGGCAGTCGATTTCCGGTGTGCGCAATCCGGATTACTTCCGGCCGGGGCTGCCTTATCTGGACGGCTTCACCGGCATTTTCGCCGACAAGCAGGCGGTCCGGGTCAGCGCGATCAAGGCGGACCGGGCAGCGATCGAATTTCGCGGCTTTCCCCCGGCCACCCGTGATGAACTGGTCGCCGCCCTGGGCAATCAGATCACCGTGCAGGAGAGCGACTGGAATTGCGGCGCGATGATCACTTTGAACCACGCGCGGAAGCCGTTCGATGACGTCAGGGTCCGCCGCGCTCTGACCTTGGCGATCGACCGCTGGCACGGCGCGCCGGCGCTGTCGAAAATCACGGTCGAGCGGACGGTCGGCGGCGTGGTGTTCCCCGGCTCGCCGCTGGCGGCGACCAAAGCAGAACTGGAGCAATTGGCGGGCTACTGGCCGGATATCGACAAGTCGCGAGCGGAGGCGAGGCGGCTGCTGAAGGAAGCCGGCGCGCAAAACCTGAGTTTTGAACTGCTTAACCGCAACGTGGACCAGCCGTACAAGTTCAACGGCATCTGGGCTATCGACGAATGGAGCAAGATCGGCGTCCACGTCACCCAGCGTGTGTTGTCGACCGGCCCGTATGACGAGGCGCTGCGCCAACACGACTTCGCGGCGACACTGGATGCCGAGTGCCAGAACATCGTCAATCCGTTACTGGATGGCACGAAGTACTTGCCGCATTCGGTGTCCTCGTCGAACTACGGCAATTACGATGATCCAGAGGAAATCGCGATTTATAACCAGATGCTGCGGGAGCCCGATTTTGCGAAGCAACGTGCGCTGATGCGACAGTTCGAAAAACTCGTGCTGGACACCCAGGCGCACGAGATCTTTCTGCTGTGGCGTTATCGCATCGTGCCGTATCGCAGCTACGTTAAAGGGTGGAAAATCAGCCCGAGCCATTACGTCAATCAGGATCTGGGAACGATCTGGCTGGACAAGTAGCGGCGTCGGCGCAACGGGGGTTCAGGAAAGATGCAAACTTACGACTACATCGTTGTCGGCGCCGGCTCGGCCGGAGCGGTCGTCGCCAATCGACTTTCGGCCGATCCCCGCAACAAAGTCCTTCTGCTGGAGGCCGGACCCGCCAGCCATCCCTGGTCACGCATCCCGGTCAGTTACGCCAAACTGATCAAAAACCCCGCGGCCAACTGGCTCTATGCGTCGGAGCCCGAGGCCAACACGAATGGCCGCTCGCTGCCGGTGCCGCGCGGCCGCTTGCTTGGCGGTTCCAGTTCAATCAACGGCATGGCCTTTGTCCGCGGCCAGGCGCAGGACTTCGATCACTGGGCGCAACTGGGCAACCAGGGGTGGAGCTATGCCGACGTGCTGCCGTTCTTCCGGCGTATGGAATCCTACGACGGCGGCGAAGACGAATTTCGCGGCGGCGAGGGTCCACTGCGCGTCACCAACCCGGAGCCGCGCGATAAGCTGTTCGCTACGCTGATCAAGGCCGCAGGTGAGGTCGGAATCCGGCACAACCCCGATTACAACGGCGCCACGCAAGATGGCATCGCGATGAGCCAGGCCACGATCTCGTCCGGCCGCCGCATGAGCACGGCCCGTTGCTACCTGGATCCGATCCGTGCCCGGAAGAATTTGCATATCGAAACCGGCGCGCTGGCGAGGTCGCTGTTGCTCGATGGCAAACGTTGCACCGGCGTGCGCTATTCCGTGGGCAGCGAGCAACGCGAGGCGCGCGCAACCCGGGAAGTCGTGGTCAGCGGCGGAACGATCAACTCGCCGCAATTGCTGGAGCTGTCGGGCATTGGCCAACCCGAGCGTCTGGGTGGCATTGGCATCGATGTGCGGCACGCCCTGCCGGGCGTCGGCGAGAACCTGCGCGATCATTACGCGCCCCGGACGCGCTGGGCGATCGGCGCTAAATTCATCACTTTCAACGACCGGGGTCGCGGTCTCCCACTGGTGTGGCAGGCGTTGCGCTATGCGTTGTCGGGCCAAGGCCTGCTCGGCATGGTGGGCGCACCGATCCGGGCTTTCGTCCGTTCCCGCGAAGGGCTCGAGGCGCCGGACGTGCTTCTGGGCTGGGTGCCTATGCTGACCGAGCCGGGCCCCAAGGGGCCAAAACTCTCCCGCCAGTGTGGCGTGACCTGCTACGCGCATCCGATGCGGCCGGAGAGCAAGGGGCACATCCACGTCACCTCCGCCGATCCGCTCCGCCCGCCGGCGATCAACTTCAATTTCCTGTCGTCGCCGATCGATGCCGAGCTTACCGTGCGCGCCGTGCGCATCGCCTGCGCCGTGATGACCGCTCCGGCGATGGCCCCGTTGCAGGTGACGGAGATCGCGCCCGGCAAAGAACGGACAACGGACGATGCCATCCTGGACTGGGTCAAACGGGCGGCGGAAACCACCTACCATCCGGTTGGGACCTGCAAGATGGGCGCTGATCCGATGGCGGTCGTCGATCATCGGCTGCGGGTGCATGGCATCGATGGGCTGCGGGTGGCGGACGCCTCGATCATGCCAGTGTTGACGTCGGGCAATACCAACGCGCCGTCGATCATGATCGGGGAAAAGGCGGCAGACATGGTGTTGCAGGACGCTGCGGCCTGACCGCACCTTTCCCGGCCGGAAACCGCGTAGTACAAGCGGCGCACTACAAACCGGGAGATAACGTCCATGGCCGAAGCCTATATCTGCGACTTCACCCGCACGCCGATCGGCCGTTACGGCGGTGCCTTGCGCGATGTCCGCACCGACGACCTTGCCGCGCTGCCGATCAAGGCGCTGATGGCACGCAACACGTCGGTCGACTGGGACGCGCTGGACGATTGCATTCTGGGCTGCGCCAACCAGGCCGGCGAGGACAACCGCAACGTTGCCCGCATGGCGGTGCTGCTGGCAGGCCTGCCGACCACGGTGCCGGGCGGCACGGTGAATCGGCTGTGCGGCTCGGGGCTGGACGCGGTCGGCACGGCGGCGCGGGCGATCAAGACCGGCGAGGCCGATCTGATGCTCGCCGGTGGGGTCGAGAGCATGACCCGCGCACCGTTCGTGATGGGCAAGGCGACCGAGGCGTTCTCTCGCAGTAACGAGATTTTCGACACCACGATCGGCTGGCGCTTCGTCAATGCGCAGATGAAGAAGGTGTACGGCACGGATGCGATGCCGGAAACCGGGGAAAATGTGGCTGAAGAATTTCAGATTTCCCGGGCCGATCAGGACAAGTTCGCATATCGCAGCCAGATGCGGGCCAAGGCGGCGCAGGACAGCGGGTTCTTTGCAGCGGAAATTACCCCGGTGACGATCAAGGGCCGCAAGGGCGACACCGTGGTCGACACCGACGAGCATCCGCGCGGCGATACCACGCTGGAAGGCCTCGCGAAGCTGCGCACGCCGTTCCGCGATCCGGGGACGGTCACAGCGGGCAACGCCTCGGGCGTCAACGACGGGTCGGCAGCGCTGATTATTGCATCTGAGGACGCCGCGCGCCGGCATGGACTGACGCCACGCGCGCGGATCGTGGCGATGGCGACGGCGGGTGTGGCGCCGCGGATCATGGGGATCGGACCTGCGCCGGCAGTGCAGAAGCTGTTGGGGCGGCTTGGGATGTCGATCGATGAGATCGACGTGATCGAACTGAATGAGGCGTTTGCCTCGCAAGGGATCGCGGTGCTGCGGCAACTCGGGCTGGCGGATGATGCCGAGCATGTGAACATGCATGGCGGCGCGATTGCTCTGGGCCATCCGTTGGGGATGTCGGGGGCTCGGCTGGCGCTGACGGCGGTGCATGCGCTGGAGGCGTACGGCAAGCAGCGGGCGATTGCCACGATGTGCATTGGCGTGGGGCAGGGGATCGCGGCGCTGATTGAGCGGGTGTGACAGGATTGTTGAGCCCCGGTCTGCATGGGCCGGGGATCCACTGGCTTCGCTGCCCAGGCCATCGCGGGTAACGAACGGCGGAGCCCGTTCGCATATCAATTGCCCGTCCGCGCCACACGATATTGCCATACTGCCAGACCTGGCGTCACGATCAGCTCCATGACGAGCGCGGTCAGCATCACCAGCGATGGCGGTCCGATCGCATACAGCGACACCAGGCGTCCAATGCCGCCAATGACCACAATGCCAGTGAGTATGCGAAACCGATCGCCGTGCGTTTCTATCCGCGGGATGGTCGAGACGAAGCCCACACCAATGGCCAATAGAAGCCCAGAGAGATAGCGGAAGTGGCTGTCGAGATCGACCGACCCGGCGATGGTTGATCCGAGGAACCGCGGACCGGATACCATTCCGGCCGCGCCGGCGCAGATTGGCACCAGACTTCCAACCGCCACGACAATTTGCAGGAGGCGCTTTTCCATTCCGATCACCGATCTGACCTGAGCGACCGGCAATCGATCCACCTACGCGAGCTACCGCGTCTGCCGATGATATTCCCGGTTCGGCATCATATCGGTCGCCGACGCCATCCGATTGGACAAATTGAAGAACGCCACGGTTTCGGCAACGTCGAAAATATCCTCATTACTCAGCCCCACCGCCCGCAATCCGTCCCGATCTGCATCATCCACCAGATGCGGTGTCGTCGTCAGCTTCCAGGTGAAATCCAGTATCGCCCGCTGCCGTACATCCAGCTTTGCCACGCGATAGTTCAGCGCCATCATTTCGCCCAGTTCGGGATCGCCGGAGAGGGCGCGGACCGCGGCACCATGCGCAACCAGACAGTAATAGCACCGGTTCGCTGACGACACGACAACAGCGATCATCTCGCGTTCCAGCTTCGACAGGCCGGATTCCGACAGCATGATCTCGTTGTACATCGCCATGAAGTTGCGCAGACGCTTTGGCTTCAGGCTGTACGTGCTGAACACGTTCGGCACGAAACCAAGCTTGTCCACGCATTTCTTCCAAATGACCTGCAGGTCATCGTCGAGGCCGGACGGGCCAGGCACACCGAGAGCGGATATATGGTCGGGTTGCGGCATGGCTCACATCATCCAGGAAAAGGTTCAGAGTTTGGCGCAGTGCCGCGACAGATCCCCCGGACGAGCCGGGGAATGACTACGGCGTCAGCCGTACACTTCCGGATTGATCGTATTCTCCTTGTTCGGCGCGCCGTCCAGCACGCTCAATATATTCCGCGCGGTGGCTACCGCCATCGCCGCCACTGCCTCCACCGTCACGCCGGCCATATGCGGCGACGAGATCACGTTGGGCAACTTCAACAGCGGATTATCGACCGGCGTCGGCTCTTGATCGAACACATCGAGCCCGGCCGCGGCAATTTGTCCACTGGTCAGCGCCGCATGCAGATCCGTTTCGTTGATGATCCCACCGCGCGCGGTATTGACGATGAACGCACTCTTTTTCATCCTTGCAAATCGCGCGGCATTGAACATGTTGATGGTTTCCGGGTTCTTCGGGCAATGGATCGATACGAAATCAACCCGAGGCAACGCCGCATCCAGATCCGCCACCTTCTCGCACCCCGCCGCCCGTATCACCGCCGCATCGACGTAAGGATCGTAAATCAACACATTCATGTCGAAGCCGTTGCAGCGTTTCGCCTGCCGCGTGCCGATCCGGCCGAAGCCCACGATCAGCACCGTCTTGCCGGAGATTTCCATCGGCAGGCCGCCATGCCGGTCCGCCCACCTGCCTTCCTTCACCAACGCATCCAATGCCTCATGCTTCTTCGCCAGCGAAATCATCAGATGGAACGCCTGCTCAGCCACGCTGGTGGAGTTCGCCGTGCCCGCCACCATCAGCGGCACTTTCCTTGCAGTCAGCGCCGGCACTGCAACTGCATCGTAACCGACGCCAATGCGCGCGACCACCTGCATCGCCGGCGACGCATCCATTTCGGTCTGCTTGTATGGCGTGCCTGACAACGCGATGCCCGCACAATCTTCCAACATCGGCAGGAACTCGGCCTGTTTGATCGTAGCCGGATAGATCACCGTTTCGATGTCGTCGCGGGCGCGTACGATATCCATCCCCTGCTGCCCCATCGTGTGCGGCAGCATCACCTTGCGTTTATTGGTTGGCACGAGCGTGTCTCCTCAAAGCCGGCGTTGCAGGTTGGCGACATAGCCGCGATTCCAGGTCGGCGCGAGGTGCACCTCGTTCATCACCACGTGCTTCGGCAAGCCGGCGATGTACCGGATCAGGTCCCCGCAATCTGCCGGCTGTACCATTTTCGCGCGCACCTCGGGGCTGACCGGATTGGGCCGCTGATCGAGGATCGGTGTCGCCACCTCGCCCGGCAGAAACACCGTGGAGCGGATGCCGTTCACGCATTCCTCCATGTTCAGTCCGTGACTCATGGCCACAATGCCGTGTTTGGCGGCGACATAGATCGGCCCGCTGACCCCGCCAATGAACCGGCCCGCCATGGAGGCGGTATGAATGATCAACCCATCCTGTTGTGCTCGCATGAACGGCAGCGCAACGGTGACGCAATACAACGCGGCGGTCAGGTTGCCCTGCACCATGTATTCGATGTTTTCCGGAGTTAGCTTGTCCCAGTGCCGGTCCACAATGTTCACACCCGCGTTGTTCACCAAGATGTCCAGCCGGTTGAACGTCGCCTTGATGTAATCGCCGACGCGCCGCACCTGATCCTTGTCGGTCAGATCGGCCTGTTGCACATGTGCCTGGCCGGCGGAGTTGTGGATGCGGCGGGCGACTCCCTCCAGCTTGTCCCGTGTCCGGCCGGTCAGGATGACTGTCGCGCCATCCTCGGCGAGCGCCAGAGCGGCCGCCTCACCGATGCCGCTGCCCGCGCCGGTGATCCAGGCGATTTTTCCAGCGAGATTGGCCACCGATGATTTCCTCCAGGTTCGAGACGGCGCGCATTCAACGGGAGCGGCGGCGGCAGGGCAACCCCGCTTTACCCCTCTGGCGTTCCCCTGCGCCATCGGTCACATTGCGCGCCGGGGCAACGTCACAAGCGTGAAGCATGGATCTGTCGTTCGATTTACTGGGCAATGCCCTGGTCTCCGGCCTGTTGCTCGGAGGTTTCTACGCCTCCGCGACGATCGGCGTGTCGATCTCGTTCGGCATGCTCGACATCGTCAACATTGCGCACCCGGCGTTTATCCTGCTGGGTTCGTACGTCGCCTACACCATGAACAGCAATTTTGGCTTCGATCCGATCCTGGTGTCGATCGTCGCCACGCCGCTGTTCTACTTTCTCGGCGTTGCCATTTATCACGTCTACGACGTTTCCTTCGAACGCCGAGGCGACACCGCCTTGCGCGGCCTGTCGTTCTTCTTTGGGCTGCTGTTCATCACCGAGGTCTCGCTGGTTTTGATATTTGGCGTCGATTACCGGCTGGTGGACGCCGTCTATATCCAGACGACGTTGCATTTCGGCGTCATCGATGTGCCGTTGCGGCTGCTGGTGCCGGCACTGGTTTCGCTCGTGATGATGGGCGTGTTGCAACTCTATTTGTCACGCACGTTCATCGGCCGCGCGATTCAGGCAGTGGCCCAGGACCCGCTGGCACTGCGATTGATGGCGGCGGATCCAAGTCGGATCAAACGTATTGCCTTCGGGCTGTCGATTGCCACGGCCTCGGTCGCGGGCGCGATTCTGATCATGGTGCAGCCGATCGAGCCGTCGGTCGGCCGTGATTATATTGGCCGCATTTTCGCGATCTGCGTACTCGGCGGTCTCGGAAGTTTCGCCGGTACGCTGTTGGCGGCGATCATACTCGGCGTCATGGAGAACCTGACAGCCACGTTCTACGGCCCCTCCTGGTCGCCCGCCGTTTCGTTCGGCTTCCTGCTGTTGACCCTGGCGATCCGGCCCAGTGGCATTTTTGGGCGGACCTAAGTGAGAAATCCAGTCTTTGTCCTGTGGCTGATCGTGGCCGCTGTGTTGACGTTCGTCATCGCGCGGCTGATCGACAACGCCTATTTCTACTTCGCCGGCTACGTCGTGCTGCAATACGTCGTGCTGGCGACGGCATGGAATATTCTGGGCGGCTACACGGGATACGTGAACTTCGGCATTTCGGCGTTCATCGCCTTGGGAGCCTATAGCACCGTCGTGCTGCATAAGCTGACCAACCTGCCGCTGATTGTCATGATCTTGGTCGGCGGCGGGGTTTCGGGTCTGGTGGGGCTCGGCACCGGCTATCTCACTTTGCGGCTGCGTGGCACCTTCTTTGGGATCGCGACCCTGGCGATGGCCGTCGTGGTGCAAACGCTGGTCACCAACTGGGAGTTCGTTGGCGGTTCCCGCGGCGCCTATATCATCCGCCCGGCGAAGGTGGCGTATCTCGGCATCGACTACATCCAATATCTGTTTTTGATGATGCTGGGGTTGTGTGTGCTGGCCGTCGGCATCGCACGAGCGATCGAAAAATCCCGGCTCGGCTATGGCTTTGCCACCATCCGCGACGACGAACTCGCGGCCGAGGCATCCGGCGTGCCAACCCTGCGCCTGAAACTGATTGCGACTGCATTGTCGGGTGGCCTGATGGGCATGGCGGGGGCGCCGTTGCCGTATTACGTGACCTATCTCGACCCGGTCTCGGCGTTCAGTCTGAGTTACGCGGTCAATACGATCGCCATGCCGCTGATTGGCGGCACCTCCAGTTGGCTCGGCCCGATCATCGGCGCCCTTTTGTTGGGCACGTTGCAGCAGGTGGCAACGGTCACGATCTCGTCCGCGCTGTCATTGCTCATCGTCGGCGTCATGTTGGTGGTGTTCGTGGTGGCAGCGCCCAAGGGTATCGTCGGCTGGTTCTGGAAATGAGCGCTGCTGCGATCCTGCAGGTCTCCGGTCTGGGCAAGCGCTTCGGCGGGTTCGTTGCACTTGCCGATATCGAACTGGACGTCGCGCGCGGCGAGCGTCTCGGTCTGATCGGGCCCAACGGCTCGGGCAAGAGCACATTGGTGAATTGCCTGTGCGGCACGTTACGCAACGAAAGCGGCAGTGTGCGTTTTGAAGGCCGGACGCTGGACGGTTTAAAAGCGCACCAACGGACCCGATTAGGCCTCGCGCGAACCTTTCAATTGCCGCGCCCGTTTGGCACGCTGACGTTGGCGGAAAACCTGCGGATTCCGATGCTCTACGCTGTGCAGGCACGCGGGAGCGCCACCGGCCCGGACATCGACCGCCGTTGCATGGATTTGTTGGAGCTGGTTGGGCTGGCCGACAAGGCGGACCGGCTGCCCAAGGACCTGACGCAAATCGAAATGCGCAAACTGGAACTGGCTCGTGCCATGGCGGCAGAGCCCAGGTTGCTGATTGCCGATGAGGCGATGGCGGGTTTGTCGCATCAGGAAGTGGATGACATTCTGGCCTTGCTGGTGCGGCTGAATGAAGAACAAGGCATCACCATCATTCTGATCGAGCATATCATGCGCGCCGTGCTGTCGTTTTCGCAGAGACTCGTGGTGCTGGTTGCGGGCCGCAAGATCGCCGACGGCGATCCGCAGGACGTGGTGCGGCAGGATGATGTCGTGGCGGCGTATCTTGGCAGCTAGTCTCAACATCGCCGGCCTGGACGCCGGCTATGGCGCGGTCAGCGTGCTGCACGGCGTTACGCTGGATGTGCGCCAAGGTGAAACGGTGGCGCTACTGGGCACCAACGGCAACGGCAAATCGACGCTGATGAAATGCGTGATGGGCATGGTGCAACCGTCGGCCGGCTCGATCGAGGCCGAGATCGATGGCGCGCGGTTCAACCTCGTCGGCATGACGACCGAGGCGATCGTCGATCTGGGGATCGGCTTCGTGCCGGAAGGGCGACGATTGTTTCCGCGGCTGACGGTGACGGAAAATCTGCTGATGGGCGCGTTCCGCAAAGTGGCTCGTCCGTCGATCGACCGCAATCTGGCGTTTTGTTTCGAGCTTTTTCCAAGGCTGGCGGAGCGGCGCAAGCAACTGGCAGGGTCGATGAGCGGTGGTGAGCAGCAGATGCTGGCGTTGGCGCGGGCGCTGATGTCGGCGCCGAAGTTGCTGCTGATCGATGAGCCGAGTGTGGGCCTGGCACCGTTGCTGGTGGCCAGAACGATTGACAGTATCAAGGCGTTGAAAGAAGGCTATCAGTTGTCCGTATTGATGGCGGAACAGAATTTCACCCAGGCCATTCGGATCGCCGATCGTGGCTATGTGATCGTGCACGGCCGGATTGAATTCGAGGGCGCCTCGGCGGAAGACCTGAACAACAACGACATTATCCGGGAGCTGTACTTGGGAGCGTAACCGGCTTGCAGCCGCGCCAGCGCCGCATGCGGCGGCCGGCCTGACGGTTAGTCCGACGCTCAGTGGACCGTAATGCCGGTCAACAGGCTGCTCTATTGCTCCGGCAACACATTGCAGTTTAGCCTCTTTGCGTGACCGGCACCCGACCGCCGGCCAGCCCCGCGCCGGTCTGCGAAGACGGCGCCAATGGTAAAAAGTTCGCAATACGGCGCCGTCCGGCCCGAACGCGACCGGCGGCGCCAGGAGGAGGCGCTTCCATGGACTTACCAAACGGACAAACGTCCGAAGCCTTGCTGTCGATGTTCGACAGGGCCCCGCTCAACGGCCGTTACTGGACCAATTTCGCCCTGCTGGCACTGATCACGGTGCTGGAGTTCTTCGACTTCCTGGTTGTCGGCTTCCTGGTCGCAGTGCTTGGTCCGCAATGGCATCTCACGTATGGCCAATCGGCGATCATCCTGTACAGCGGCGGGGTCGGCGCGATCCTCGGCGCGGTCATCTGGGGCAGCCTCGCCGACGCCTGGGGCCGCAAACTGCAGCTCGTGTTGGGCACCTTCATTTGCGGCATCGGTGCCGGTGCGATCGGCTTTGTGCCGGATGGAGCCTGGGCGATCTTCGCCGTCCTACGCTTTATCGTGGGATTCGGCCTGACCGCCGCGGTGACACCCTGCCTGACTTTGGTCGTCGAGGCCGCGCCGACCCGCATCCGCACCAGTGTCGCCAGCTTCTACGTTGTCTTCGCCACCGCGGGGACCATGCTGGCCTCGGCGACCTCGGCGGTGCTGTTGTCGAGCCTCGGCTGGCGCGGCGTGGCCATGCTCGGCGCGTTGACGGTGCCGGTCGGCATCGTGATCTGGTTCGTCGTGCCGGAATCGGTGCGTTGGCTAACCGCCAAGGGGCGCTTTGCCGAGGCCCGCGCTCAGGTGGCGGGCCAACTGGGATTGGCGGTCGAGCAGGTGCCGCTGCCCACCTTGCCGCCGCTCAGCCCACCAAGCGCCAGCCTGAGCGAGTTGTACCGCAGCCCACGCCGGTTCTGGGAGACGGTGATCATCTGGGGCGGGTCCTCGACCGCGGCTTACGGCGTCTATCTCTGGGGACCGACGATTGTCGCCTTGCTTTTGGGCATATCGGTGCCACAGGCGGCCGGGTATTTCGTCCTCGTCGCGGGTTCCGGGGTGGTCGGCAAGATCGCCGTCACGTTCATCTCCCCGATGATCGGTCGGCGGGTTTGTGGTGTGTTGTTCGGCTTCATTGCTGCCGGAGCGCTCGCCGCCGCGGCCATCTTCAACAGTTCGTTCGTCAGCGGGGTGCCGCTGTTGGTCATTCTGCTCTGCGCTTCGACCTTTGGGATTGACGGTGGCTTCTCCAACCTGGCGCCGTACACGGTCGAACTGTTCGGTGTCCGGATGGGCGCGCGGTCGTCCGGACTGGGCCAGGCGGCCAATGGCGTGGGCAAGATCCTCGGACCGTTGAGCCTCGCGCTGATCGCCGGCAGCGGGAACATCGTTTCGCCACACGCGACGGCTGAGGCGGTGATGCCCGCCATCCTGTTCCTCTCCGGTGCCATGGTTCTGGTCGCGCTGTCGTTCGTCGTTCTGGGTGTCGAGACACACGGCGTTCCGATGGCACTCGACAGCGACGAAACGATGGTGGCCGGCGGCCAGGCCACAGCGAGCGAGCGGATGATATGAACTCCCGGCGCGGTTCGGCGTTGGTCGCAGGGCGATAATCTGTGGCCGCCGCCGGCTGCGTCCGGTGTCATATCAACTGGCAGAAAGGCTGACATATGCCTCTCTCACCCGGCATGGCCTGGATGAGCGGTGCCGTGCCGCAATAAGGCGAGGCAGTCATTCTGCCGGTTGCCAAAACAATCGATAAGTCCGTTGTGCGCAGCAAGGGCGTGCTGCGCGACACGGAGTTCATCGCCAGGAAACTGCAACCTCTGCATATGCCCTGACCGGGTATCGGGATTAACGCGCAGCGGCGCTGCCGCCATCCCGCCTGGTGTCCGCCCAACCCGTCATCATCGCCAACCGTAGCGTCAATGGCAAACGCCCATCGTCGCCACGCATCTCGGCAAATGCGGTCGGAAACAATGCCGGTCGCGCCGCCGTTCGCGATCGGGCCCGCACCGCGTTCGTTTCCCCGGCCGCGCGTAAATCCAGCAACATCTGCAAGGGATCGGCGTAACGCACGACGATCTCCTCCACATCGACCACGGGTGCGGAGAATCCTGCCCTCTGCAACAGCCCGGCGCAGTCGGACACATCGGGAAACGGCGACACTCTGGGGGATGCGCCTCCGGCCAGCGCCAATTCCGCTCGCGTCAAGGCCGCCCGCAGTTCGGCCAGCGTCCCCAATGCCGGCATCGACGCCAGGAACAAACCGTCCTGCCGCAGCACGCGCCGCAACTGGATCAGTGCACCGGGCAAGTCGTTGATCCAGTGCAACGCCAGGCTCGCGACTATCAGATCGAACGAGTTGGCAGCAAACGGCAGGAACTCCTCATCGGCAACGACCGGCAAACCGTTCAGCCGAGCCATCGGCAGCGACAGATCGCTCGACACAACCGCAATCCCGCGTGCCCGCAATAACGGCGCGACCACGCCGCGGCCGCCGATGTCCAGCGCCAGACCAAACGTGCCGGTCATGTCATCCAACCGATCCAGCAACCGTTCCGCCCCGTCGCGCAACAAGTCCTCAACCGAGCGGATCGTCGCGGCGGCGCGGTCGCGATGGCGGCGGACCGCGATCCGATCGAATACCAGCATTGCATCCATGGAACGATCCGCCTGTGCAGAAATCCTGATATCCAGTCACCGCCAGCGCTCCGGCCCACCGCGGGTGATGATGCACCGCAAAGCCCAGGCCTTGATGGAAAGCCCAGGCCTTGATGGAAAGCCCAGGCCTTGACGGAGAGCCCAGGCCTTGATGGAAAGCCGGGTCAATCCTCAGCCGCCGGGCCATGCCGGAGACATTTTCAGCCCGCAGCCTCGCTCGCGAGGCCATGCAACAGCGCCATCATTGCTGCCACCGGCGGCATCGTGCCTGGATCGATGCCGTGGTTCCGAACCAGCCAATCGAGATCATGATAGGTCAACCAGCTGCGATCCTCGGCGTCTTCCCACGCCAGAATCCGCAGCGGCAGATCGAGGCCGATCCGCTGCTCCGCCTGCATCAATGGCGTGCCGGCCCTGGGGTTGCCGAAGATCATCACGCTCGTCGGCCGCAGCGGCATGCCGACAGAGGCGGCACCCGCGGCGTGATCGATGCGGGCAAAGACCGTGATCCCCTTCGCTGCCAGCGCGGCTTCGAGCCGGTCGAGCAACTCCGCAACCGGCCGCGCCGACGGCAGGCTGATCAATCCCTCACATGCCATGGCAACCTCCTCCGATGCGAAACGCCTGCGGGAGACCACAACCGGCGCCAGGCAAGATTGGCACAGCGCCACCGGGCGGGCCAGAACAGGCCGGAAAGGCCCCCGCCACAGGGGCGGATCCACGCTCGCCGCGTGGTTGCCAACCGCCACCGCCCGCCGCTACGGTCGTGCCGCCAACGGGAGGGCGGAACCATGCAACAGATCGATGCCAAAACGCTGTGCGGCTGGATATCCGACGGTCAGGAACTCGCCGTACTCGACGCGCGCGAGGACGGGGAATTCGGCGCCGATCACCTGTTCTGGGCTGTCCCGTTCGGCATGGCGCACCGTGAGACCCGCGCCCACACGCTGCTGCCGCGCAAGTCCGTCCGGATTTGTGTCACCGACGGCGGCGGCCACCTTGCTACCGACCTCGCCACGTGGCTGGAGGCCAACGGTTACAGCAATGTCGCCGTGCTTGGCGGCGGCACCAAGGCCTGGAAGGCCGCCGGCTACGTGATTTTCAGCGGCATGAACGTGCCCTCCAAAGCGTTCGGCGAGTGGGTGGAGCACCATTACGGTACCGAAAGCGTGGACCCGCCAGAACTGAAGCAATGGATCGACAGCGGCCGCAAGATGATCGTGCTCGACAGCCGCACGCAGGAGGAATTCACCCGTATGTCGATCCCCACCGGCATCCCGATGCCGGGCGCCGAGCTGGCGTATCGTATTGGTGACCTCGCCCCCGACCCGGATACCTTGGTGGTGGTCAACTGCGCCGGCCGCACCCGTAGCATCATGGGCGCCGAGAGCCTGCGCCGCGCCGGCATTCCCAACAAAGTCGTGGCGCTGCGCAATGGGACGATGGGATGGGAGCTCGCCGGTCTGCAATGCGAGCACGGCCGCCCAGAGCGGTTTGTCCCCGGCACGCCGCGCACTGCTGACCTGGCGCTGCAACGGGCGAAAGCCTTCGCCGCAGAGTCCGGTGTGCGGGAAATCTCGCCGGCGCAGCTTGCCGAGTTCGAGGCTGATAAGACCCGCACCTTGTATGTGCTGGACGCTCGCGACCCGAGCGAATATCGCGCCGGCCATCGCAAAGGCAGCTACAGCGCCCCTGGTGGGCAACTGGTGCAGGGCACCGACAATTGGGTGGCGGTGCGCGGCGCCCGCATCGTGGTGGTTGACGACACCGGCGTTCGCGCTCGCATGTCTGCCGCGTGGTTGCGCCAGATGGGCAACAAGGACGTTTTCGTCGCGGACAACGCCCTTGGCAGTGAAACCGGCAGCGGACTGCCTGACCTTGCACCGCAGGCGCCGACGATCAGTGCCGAAGCATTGGCGAAACGCGAGCCCGGTACGGCAATCATCGACCTTGCGCGCAGCATCGACTTCCGTGCCGGCCATATCGAGCATGCGGTCTGGGGCGTGCGCAGCCGGCTTGTGCCGATGGTGGCAAAGTTGGCGTCGGCACGGCGAATCGTATTGACCTCGCCGGACGGGGTCATGGCTCGCTTCGCGCATGCCGAGGTCAAGGCCCTGACCAAAGCCGACGTCGTGGTTTTGGACGGTGGCACCGCTGCCTGGCGCGTTGCGGGCCATCCGGTGGTTGCCGACCGGACCGATCCGCCAGACGATGCCTGCATCGACTTTTATTTGCGTGCCTACGACCGGAATTCAGGTGTCGAGGAGGCGATGAACGCGTATCTGACCTGGGAGATCGACCTCGTGAACGAAATCCAGCGGGACGGTAGCATTGCTTTCGGAATCTCTGCCGCGCACTGAAGTTTTCCGCTCCTCCCGGCTGGCTTCGATTGCTGCGGCGGCGCTGGATTTGTTGCTGCCGCCGACCTGTATGCTCTGCCCAGTACCGGTGGACGCGCCCGGCCTGCTGTGCGGGACATGCTTCGGCGAACTGACTTCCGGCGGCGAGCCGTGTTGCCTGTGTTGTGGCGTGCCGTTCGATCTGGCGTGGCACGCGGCAGAGGGTGGTCTGTGTCAGCGCTGTATCGACACTCCTCCGGCATTCGAGCGCGCGCGAGGGGCGTTGCGGTACGACAACGCCTCGCGCCGGTTGGTGTTACCGTTCAAGCATGGCGATCGGATCGAATTCGCCCCGCTGCTGGCTCGGTTGATGGCCCGGTCGGGGGCCAGGTTGTTGCGCCAGGCCGATGT
>Ga0187867_10001017_pt1 | contig 24557 bp, 26 predicted proteins | sample June2016WEW_13_1_FD_132976 | JGI IMG/M metagenome (GOLD analysis project Ga0187867, IMG submission 132976) | Peatland microbial communities from SPRUCE experiment site at the Marcell Experimental Forest, Minnesota, USA - June2016WEW_13_10 | ecosystem: Environmental > Terrestrial > Soil >... | reverse complement strand
CTCGGCTACGCGGAGGAGGGGATTGAGGTTATGATTGATTTGAAGTCTTTGCAGGAGAAATGGAGATGAACTGGCGCGAACGTATTTCGGTCGATCCGATGGTGTGCCACGGCAAAGCGTGCATCAAGGGAACACGCGTGATGGTCTCGGTTGTACTGGATAATTTGGCGGATGACCAGAGCGAGGCGTCGATCTTGAAGAGCTATCCATCGCTAGGACATGAAGACGTGCAGGCGGCCATCGCATACGCAGCGGAATTGGCGCGGGAGCGTCTCGTGCCTCTCGGTCCAAAGGTGGCCTGATGCGTTTCAAGATCGACGAGAATCTGCCGCGGGAGTCCGCGGAGTTTCTAACACAAGCGCGCTACGACGCCGTGACAGTCATCGCCCAGCGCATGGGTGGGGGGCCTGATCCAAAGTTGGCAACGGTCTGTAAATCGGAAGGCCGCGTGCTGGTGACGTTGGACTTGGATTTCGCGGACATCCGAGCGTATCCCCCCGCCGAGTATCCGGGCTTCATAGTGCTTCGTCCGACAAGCCATGCAAAATCGCACGTTCTGAAATTATTGCAATTGGTGATCGAGCGCTTGCCGTGTGAAGAATTAACCGGCAAACTCTGGGTGGTCGATGAGGGAGTTATTCGGATTCGTGAGAGCGAATGAGGTTGCCCGGATTACTCCGATCGCGCGCAACGCGATGATCCAATTCATCGCCAGAAGCAGCGCCCCCACGGCCACGTGCAGCGAAGCGATGTCGGCGGGCTTCCTCAGCAGCACCGTCAGAATCCCCAACGTCACCTGAATCACCAGCAATACGAGAATGATCCATGCCGGCCTGGTGAACGCTGGCTGCGCCCAAAGCCGGAGCAGAATCATTGTTGCCAGCCAGATGACCGAAATGCTCGCCACCGTCGCACCGATTCGATGGGCGAAATGAATCCAGATTTGGAACAGGGTCACGCGATTGAGGCCCAGGTCCATCCCATATTGATGGATCGCCGCTTGCCGAAAGGCGGCGTCAATATGTGTCGGGGGCAGCAGATGGCCGTAGCTGGTTGGAAAATCGGGGATCGCCAGCCCGGCATCGCAGAGGCGCATGATGGCGCCCACGATGAGTTGAGCCAGGAGGATCGCCACGGTGGTCAGCGCGACGATCAGGACTTTTCTGACGGCGAACGCCGGGATGACGTTTCGCGCCTCGGCCCAGAACCGGGAGGTCATCACGCAGAACGCGGCGATGAAGCAGAAAAACAACTGGGCCGCGATTCCATGAACGATGGCCAGATCGCGGTCGCTGAGCACGACGCGCAGGCCGCCGATCGTCCCCTGCACGCATACGGCCAGGAAGACCGCGACGGCGGTCCATCGGACCCATTTCCGCCGATCCGTCGCCCATGCCGCCGCCACGAGCAGGATGGTCAGAAATCCCACCGCCGTCCCGGCCAGCCGATGCGTGTGCTCGAACAGAATGCCGCCGACCCACTTGCTCGGTGGGAACGTGAACATGTTATAGCCCCAGGAATTGGGCCAGTCCGGCACGGACATGCCCGCCTGGTGGCTGGTGACCAGCCCGCCCATGAAGATCAACGGAAACGTCGCCCCCGCCGTGATCATCGCCAGCCAATGGACCAACGAATTGTATTGCTGTTTTTGGACGCCGATTCGCATAAGTTAATAATTGACAATGAATAATGGATAATTGACAGTTGTCCACTATCCATTATCCATTATCCATTTCCACGTCCGTCCGATAAGCGGAATTCGTCGGTTTTCATCCGTTCCGCCTTCACGGCATATCACCAATAGCCGATACAACCGTCAAGCTTTGACCTCGTTGCTTAACTTGCCGCGTCGTTTGACCGAAGGAAAGCGTATATGAACAAAGTCATCACACTATTCGGCCTGTCGATTTTTCTGTGCGCTTGCAGCAGCCACCACAACAACGCCTCCATTACCGGCTTGACGCCGTCGGACGCTCAGAAGATGAAATCGGAGAACGCGAAGATCACCGAGGCGCCGGAGCCGGCGCTAAAGGCGAACACCCGCTTTGCCGCCGGGCAAGTGGCCGAAACGCAGGGCAACTTCAGCGGCGCGATCCATCAGTATAACGAGGCGCTGGACATCGATTCCAAGCACCTGCCGTCGCTCTATCGCCTGGGCGTGATTTACGCCGGCGAGAAGGACTACGACAAGTCCATCGAGATCTGGAAGCGTTACATCGACGCCAGCGGCGACTCGGGTTATGCCTACGGCAATCTCGGGTACTGCTACGAACTGGCCGGGCTCCCCAAGCTGGCCGAGGCCACCTACCAAAAAGGCATCGAAAAGGATTACAACAACGGGCCTTGCCGCGCGAATTACGGCCTGTTCCTGGCCCGCCAGAACAAGATTCAGGAAGCCGTTCGCATGTGGACCCCCGTCCTGACCGAGGCCCAAATCCACTACAACCTGGCAAGCATTTATCAGAACGATGGCCGCAAGGCCGAAGCCAAGGCCGAATACCAGAAAGCGCTCGACTGCGATCCCACGCTGATCGACGCCCGAGCCCGCCTGGCGGCCCTGGGAACGGAATAGCCGCTTCCCATCCAAAATTAAGAAGCCCACGGATAGCCATCCGTGGGCTTTTTTTCAATGCCCATGGCGAAAGTTGCTACTGTCCGCATTTCATCAGCCGGTGTATCGCCTGGTCGAGCTGCGCGAAGCTGATGGGCTTTACCAGGTGATCGCTGAATCCCGCCTCGCGGCTCTTGCGGATGTCCTCGTCCATGCCGTATCCGCTCATGGCGATGCCATTGGTGCCGTAACGCTCCTTGATTTGCTGCATCAACTGATAGCCCGTGGCATCCGGCAAGCCAATGTCGCTGACGAGCAGATCAAACGGCTCCTTCGATGCCAGGTCCAGCGCCTCGGCCGCGCTGGCCGCCGTCTTCACCGAATATCCGGCCGAACCCAGCAGCTTGGCGAGCATGGTGGCCGTGTCGGCATGGTCTTCCACGACCAAAAGCCGCACCGGCGCCCGGCCGGCGTCGGCCCGGGCGGACGTTCCTGTTGCCGCGTTTTCCATTGTTGCCTCCAGCGCGGGAAGTTCGATTGTAAATACCGACCCCCTTCCCGCTCCACCGCTCTGGGCGCAGATTTTACCCCCATGCAGTTCAACCAGGGCCTTGGAAATCGCCAGCCCCAGCCCCACCCCCCCGAATTGCCGGGCCGTTTCCGCGTTCCCCCGCTCGAACGCGTTGAAAATGTTCTCCAGAACCTCGGCCGACATGCCGATCCCCGTGTCCCTCACGCAAACCCGAACCCACCCGCTTGCGCGCCGGCTGGAGACGTAAACGTCGCCGCCCGCCGGCGTAAATTTTGCCGCGTTCTTCACCACGTTCCACAGCACCTGCTGCAATCGCGCCGGATCGGCGTTCACCGAACCCACGTCCGCGCCCAGATCGAAATGGACGCGAACGCCTTTTTCCAGAATCTGGTCCCGGCAGATGCCGAAAACGTGCCTCACCGCATCGTTCAAATCCACCCGCCGCTCCCGCAACGCCAGCTTGCCGCTGGTGATGCGGCTCAGGTCCAGAAGATCGTCGATCAATTTGGATTCCAGTTCCACGTTCCGCCGGATCATGGCCATCTCGTCGCGCAAAGCCGGCGGCAAATCCGAAACCGCCTCGATCGCCGCCACCGCCATCAGCACCGGCGTCAGCGGCGTCCTCAACTCATGGCTCAATACCGCCAGAAATCGGTCCTTCAAGCGGTTGGCGGCTTCGGCGGATTCCTTGGCGTTCTTCAAGGCCCATCGTGCGTCCTTCAGATCGGTAACGTCCACCATCAGGTTCACCGCGCCAACCACGGCGCCGCAGCCGTCGCGGATCGGCCGCGGAAACGGCAACACGTTCCGCCGCGTGCCATCCGGCCGCTCGATGACGATTTCCAATCCGCGAACCTCCCGGCCTTCCCGCAACGCGATCGCCATCGGACAATTCTCCAACGGCATCGCCTTGCCATCCGCGTCGAGAATATGCGGCGCGCCGCTCCAGCGGTCCTGGCCGATTCTCGGTTCCCGACCCCACAACTCCACCGCCGCGTCGTTGTACAGCCGGATATAGCCTTGCGCGTCGCACAGGTAGGCCGCGGCCGGCAGCCCTTGGATCAGCGGGCGATAGTGCTCTTCGCTCGGCTCCAATGCGGATATCTTTACGTCGGGAGACGGACATTCCATTGCCACGGGGCGCTCACCTGCATAGAGGAGGTCGAACATAGAAAGGTTTCCCGCAGGCACGGCCGCTCACCCGCGGCCATGCCCGTTGGGCACCGCTCGAAACAACACCTGGAAAATAAACCCGAATCAACAAAACCGGCAATGCATAAAATTAATTAGTTGCCCCGCAAAACGTCCCTGGAAACATGATCTGACGTAACAATATGCAATATAATGTGATATGGTAAAATATCCCACGGATCGCCGCCGATGGCATATGAAAAATCGTTGATTGGGGGTCGTATTCGGGCATCGCTTGGCGCGATTGTTTAGCCCGTTATAGTCGTGATTGGTTTCTTCGTCGCTGGAGCACAATGCATCCGCTGTCGGTTGAAAAAGTGACCAAAACCTTTCGCCAGGGCGACCGGACCGTCACCGCGTTGGCCTCCATCGATCTGGAGGTGCCCCAGGGTCAGTTCCTCGCCATCATGGGCGCCAGCGGATCGGGCAAGAGCACGCTCCTGCACCTGATGGCCGGCTTGGCCCGGCCTGACTCCGGCAGCGTCCGCATCAACGGCGAGGATTTGGCCAACATGCCCGATTTCCAACTCACGACGTTTCGCCGGCGAAACATCGGCCTGGTATTTCAATCGTTCAATCTCATTCCGACGCTCTCGGCCGAGGAAAACATCGCCTTGCCGCTGATGTTGGAAGGAACCAATGGCCGGCCCGTGCGCCGCAAGGTGGAGGAGCTATTGGAGACCCTCGGCATCGCCGACCGCCGCACTCATCGTCCCGATTCCCTCAGCGGCGGGGAGCAGCAGCGCGTCGCCATCGGCCGCGCTCTGGCCGCCGATCCCGCCGTCATCCTTGCCGACGAGCCCACCGGCAACCTCGACAGCGCCAATTCCCGTTCCGTTTGCGAACTGCTTCGTGATTTGGTCGTGATCCACAAAAAGACCATCGTCATGGTCACGCACGAACCGGTGATCGGCGCCTATGCCCAGGAAGTCGCCGTCATCCGCGACGGCCAGATTCTGACCCACTTCGCCACCGACGGCCTGAACGGTCATGGATTGGCCGCCAAATACGCCGATTGCCTGGCATGAAACGCAAAAACGCGCGCACGCCTTTACAAATGACAAATGACAAATGACAAATGACGAATACCCATGGTTCTTTTTCGCCTTGCCATCTCCAACCTGAAAGTCCGCAGAATCCGGATGGCGCTGACGGTGGCGGCGATCGCCCTGTCGGTCAGTCTCGTGGTCACCGTGACCAGCGGATACAAATCCCTGCAAGGCGCGGCCCTGAAATTCCTCGACCGGTACATGGGCGCCGCCGATGCGATAATCACCCCCACCGACGAGATTCAGGGGGTCGTGCCCGAGAGCCTGGTCAAGCAGCTTCTGGCCGATCCGGACGTGCGCCAGGTCTCCGGACGCCTGGAATCCGAGCGCGAATTGAACCGTGCCGCCGGCCACGCCGGCCCGGCGCGCACCCCCGAAAGGATTGCCGCCGGGGCGGTCCCTCCCGAAAAAATCTACGTCGAACTGATCGGCGTTCGCAGGCCCGACGACACCACGATCGAATCCCTCGATCTGGTCGATGGCCATTGGTTCGACGCCTCCATTGGCAACGATGCCGTTCTGGACGAGGCCGCCGCGAAACAAATCGGCGTCAAGATCGGCGACAGCTTCGACCTCCCCGGGCTTCACAAGCCTTCGCTCCGCGTCAGGGTCGTCGGCCTGGTCCATAAGCCGGTCTTCTTCACCCAGCGCTCCGCGTCGATTTATCTCCCCATCGAAACGCTCCAGCATTTCACCGGTCAGGACAATCCTCCGCTGGTTTCCAGCATCAGCGTCAATCTCCGCGCCAAGGCCGATTTCGACGCCTTCCAGAAACGCTGGACCGCCCGCCTGGCGCAAGTCGATCGCAACCTCAATCTGCGCATGCGGCGGCAAAATGCCGGCGATCTGGAAAAAAATCTCCGCGGCGTTCAGATGGCCGCGTATCTCGGCGGAATGGTTTCCATGCTCACCGCCATGTTCGTCATCTTTTCCGCCGTGAGCATGGGCGTCACCGAACGGCAGCGGACCTTGGCGATGCTCCGTGCCGTCGGCGCCGTCCGATCACAGATATTTCTACTGGTTACCATGGAGGGATTCGTCCTGGCCGGCGTTGGTATTGCGGTGGGCATTCCGCTCGGCATGCTGTGGATGCGGCTGCTCTACCACCGCTACGCGGAATTATTCGCCGCCGGCGTGATCTTCAATTTCACCGGGATGGCTTTCGCCGCCGGTGGGTCGCTCGCCACGGCCCTGGCCGCCAGCGCTCTTCCCGCATGGTGGGCATCCCGAATCAGTCCCCTGGATGCCCTGAACGCCTTCGCCGGACCTTCCGCCAACCGCCCCAGGATTCGCTGGGCCGTTCTCGGCCTGCTTCTGATTTCCATCGATCCCCTGATTTTTTTCGGCCCCGTCGAGCGGCTCCTGCAAACCGTCGGTTATCCCGATCCGCTCAACGCCGCCCAGACTCTGCGGTTTTTCGGCCATTTTGCCGTTGGATTGCCGGGAATCATCTTTGGGTTCTTTCTGCTGGCGCCGTTGGTCGTCTGGGTCGTCGAACGGGCCGTTGCGCCGCTGCTGGCCGTCGGCTTCGCCGTGCCCGGCAGGCTCTTGCGGCAGCAGCTCAGCACCGGCATCTGGCGCGCCGCCGGAACCGGCGCCGCACTCAGTGTCGGATTGGCGACCCTCATCGCCATGCAGGTTCAGGGCCACACGCTCATCGGCGGCTGGCAGATCCCCAACAAGTTCCCCGACATCTTCATCTGGAGCCCCGACCTGATCTCCTGGCAGGACCAGAAAACCCTGGCCGCCGTTCCCGGCATCATGCCCGGAACCCTCATGCCCGTCGTCGTCACCACGCCCGCCGGCGACAGCAAAAGCAATCTCCTTATCGCTTCCCTTCTTTCCGGACGGAACATTGGTACGATGTTCTTCGGCGTTGATCCCCAGCAATCGCTCAACATGATCCAACTGGATTTCCGCGACGATGACGGCAATCCGCTTCCTCCCGACCAGCAGGCCGCCGCCGAGGCTCGCGCCGCCCAGGAAATGAAAAAGCCCCGCAGGATCATCGTCACCGATGAGTTTCGTCAAGCCCACCACCTGAAGATCGGCGATACGTTCAATCTGATGACAACCGTCAACGGCGTGCAGAGCTACACCATTTGCGCCAACGTGTGGTCGCCCGGCGCGGACGTGCTGATCACCATGTTCGATCTCGGCCGTATTCTCGATCAGCGCACGGTCGGAAGCGTGTTCGGCTCCATCGATGAAGCCAGGAGGGATTTCGGCGTCACCGGCGCTCGCCTGTTTGCCGCCAATCTTCAGGGAGGATTCGATAAAACGGACCTGCTTAAAAACGTCCAGAAGGAACTGGGCGACCGCGGCCTCATCGCCGGCGACGTCCGGCACATCAAATACGCCGTGGAAAGCGCGTTCTATCATCTGCTCGATCTGGTCAGCACCGTCGCCGTCGCCGCCATGGCGCTGGCTTCCCTCGGCGTCGCCAACACCATCATGGCCTCCGTCCGATCGCGCCGATGGCAATTCGGCGTTCTGCGCAGCATCGGCCTGGGGCGCGGCGACCTGCTCCGCATGATCCTGGCCGAGGCGGCCATGCTGGGGCTGGTTGGTATGACGCTCGGCCTGGCCGCGGGATTGGAGATCGGCGTCGACGCGCGAAAGCTCAGCGGCGACGTGCTCGGGTACGCACCCCCCATGCAGGTCCCCTGGGCAATCGTTGCCTGCGGCTGCCTGGCGGTGGTGGTGGTCTCGCTGGCCGCCAGTCTCTGGCCGGCCCTGGATGCCACCTTCACGCAACCCTTGGATTTGCTCCAGGCCGGCCGGGCTTCTAACTGAACCTTACTTGGCGAGAATGTCCATTCAAAAGGCCACTTCGCTTCCGATCCTGGTCATCATCGCCGGCCTACTTGCCGCGTTCGCCGTCACGGGTTGGACGGCCTGGCTCGGCAAATCCGCAACTTACGATGAGCCCCTGCATTTCATGGGCGCCTGGATACAAACCCATTACGACGATTTCCGTTGCGATCCCGAAGACCCGCCGCTTTGGCGCTATTACGCGATGCTCGGCACTTCCAAGAGCGAACTGAAAGTCCCAACCTCGGGCGTGGAATGGAACGACATGCTCCGGGATCGCGGCGTTGAGGGGTTGTTCTTTCAGGACGTGTTTTATTATACGCCGGAAAATAACGCCGTTGCGGCGCTCGTCGCGGCGCGGGGGCGCATGCTGATGCTCGGCGTGGTGTTGGGCGCGGCGATCGCGTGGTGGGCGTGGCGCCTGGGCGGTCCGGCGGCCGGAGCCGCCGCCGCCGCCGCTTTTTGCTTCGATCCCAATTTCCTCGCCCATGCGCCCCTGGTCAAAGACGACGTGCCGATTGCCCTGGCCCTTCTGCTGTTCATGGCGGCCGCCTGGCTCGTCGGACAACGCGCCACGCTTTGCCGCTGCATCGCCGTTTCGCTGGCGCTGGGCGCGGCGCTTACCGTTAAATTTTCCGGCGTGGTGGCGATTCCCGTCCTTGGCATCGTCCTTTTGATTCGCGCCCTTCTTCCCCAGCCGTGGAATTTCCTGAAGTGGACGGCCCAGACACGCGCCAAGCGGCTGGCCGTCGCCACCTGCATCGCCTTCGCTTCTTGCCTGATCGCCTACGTTTTCATCTGGGCGTGCTATCGCTTTCGCTACGGTCCCAGCGTCGATCCCAGCCAGATTTTCGATTTCAGCGAATTGCCTCGCATCACCGCCAAGCACGAGGCTTTTGCCGCCTATCATGCGTTCACCCTGACCAGCGAGCAACTCCGGCAATGGAACGCCCACTGGAAACCCGGCGCCCTCTTTCGCCTGGCGCTGTGGGCGGGGGATTCCCATCTGCTGCCGCAGACGTGGATCGAGGGATTTCTGTTCAGCTACGGCACCGCGCCCGGCCGGGAGGCGTTTTTGCTTGGAAAACCTTCCATGTCCGGATGGTGGTATTACTTCCCGGTTGCGATGGCCGTCAAAACGCCGCTGGCGACGTTGATCGCGTTGCCGTTGTCGGCGGCGTATTGGATTTCCCGACGCGCCTCCGCCGTGAAATTGTGGGACGTCCTGGCGCTGGCGCTGATGCCCCTGCTCTACATGGCGATCGCCATGGGTTCCGATCTGAACCTGGGCATCCGCCACGTGCTGCCGGTTTATCCGTTCCTCTTCATCTTCGTTGGGATCACCGCCGCCGACGCTTTGCGGCGCGGCCGGAAAATCGCGAAGGCTTTGATCGGCGTTTGTCTCCTGGGTCTGGTGTTGGAAACGTACCTGGCGTATCCCGATTTCATTCCATTTTTCAACGTCGCCGCCGGCGGCTGGCGCAACGGCCCAAACCTCCTTGGCGATTCCAACGTGGATTGGGGACAGGAATTGCCGGCACTGGCCCAGTGGCAACGCGCCAATCCCCAATACCAGTTGTTCCTCAACTATTTCGGATCGGCCGATCCCCGCTATTACGGCATCCATTACGTGAAACTTCCCGGCAGCATTGGGCCTGACGATCAGACCCCCTCCGCGTCCCTCCCGCGAGTTTATGCCATCAGCGGCAACGCCGCTCATTTTCCCTGGATTTCCCGGCAGGACCGGGATTTCTACCTAAAACTCCAAAGCCAAATCCCCATTGCCGTTCTTGGCCATTGCATCTACTTGTACAATCCACCCTAGCGAATGAACCCTGCTGGAATTGCCGATGTCTCGTCCCGGCCGAAATGGCTCGCCCTGGCGGCGTGCGCGCTGTTGCTGATCGCGTTTTGGGCCGTCGCCTCCTCCGCCTGGCTCGACAAATCCGCCGCGTTCGACGAGCCGTTTCATTTCGTCGCCGCCTGGGTCCAGACCCACTATGGCGATCTCCGCTGCAATCCGGAAGATCCGCCGCTCTGGAAATATTACGTTGCCGCCGGCACGAGCAAGAACGATCTGGCCATGGATTGGCAATCTCCCCTGTGGAATCGGATGCTCGATTCCATTCCGGCCGCCTCCATGCTGTACTCGGATAAAGTCTTGTATCAAACCCCCGGCGTTGACGCCGACAAGCTCCTGGGCGCCGCCCGCAAACGAATGGTGTTGGTCGGCGTCGCGCTGGGCGCGGCCATCGCCTGGTGGGCGTGGCGGCTTCGTGGTCCCGTCGCCGCCGTCGTCGCCACTGCCGCGTTCTGCTTCGACCCCAATTTCCTGGCACATTCCCCCATCGTCAAAAACGACGTTCCCATCACCCTCGTTTTCCTCCTGCTCATGGGGGCCGTCTGGCTCCTTGGGGAAAGGGCGACCCTGGTCCGCTGCGCCGCCGTCATGTTGCTCGTCGCCGTCGCGCTGACCACAAAATTCTCAGGCCTGCTCACCTTGCCCATCCTTGCCATCGCCTTGGTTTGCCGAAGCGCCATCGACCGGCCGTGGGTTGTCCTGAAATGGAGCCTGGCAACCCGCCGCCGGCGATTCGCCGCATCGCTTGCGCTGCTGACCGCGTCGATCCTGTTCGCATACTTCTTCATCTGGGCTTGCTACGGATTCCGCTTCTGCCCCAGTTCCGATCCCACGGCGAAGTTCAACCTCAAGGAACCGATCCTCTCTATCGCCGAAAACGAGATGTGGCTCCGTCACGACCCCGTGCCTTCCGCCGTCTCCCAAGATCAATTGGCGCGATGGGTCGAGCAGTGGAAACCGGATGCGATCGTTCGCATCGGGAACGTGGTGAATAGCCATCATCTCCTCCCCCAGGCGTGGCTCTTCGGATTTCTTTACACCTACGGAACTTCCCTTGGACGCCACGCATTTCTTTGCGGCCAAATTCGCTTCCAGGGATGGTGGTACTATTTCCCCCTGGCCATGCTGTTCAAGACGCCCGTGGCGACGCTCGCCGGCTTGGGACTCGCCCTGGCCTTCTGGATCCGATCGGCGCGCCGCCGCGCCGAGGCTCGTCGAGATGGGTGGGCCGTTTGCGCTCTAGTTGTCGCGCCGGTCATCTACCTGGCCGTCGCGATGCACGGCAATCTGGACATCGGATTGCGGCACGTATTCCCCATCTATCCGTTTCTCTTCGTTTTCCTCGGCGTAATGGCCGCGCAGGCCCACCGCCGATGGCCCAGAATCGCCGCCAGCGTGCTAGTTCTCTTGTTCGCCTGCCTGATCGGTGAAACCGTCTCGGCCTATCCCGATTACATTCCCTTTTTCAACGTCGCCGCCGGCGGATCGCGCGGCGGCCTAAGCCTGCTCAGCGATTCCAACCTCGACTGGGGCCAAGACCTGCCCGCGCTGGCCCGTTGGCAACGGGAACATCCCGACCGGCAACTCTATCTTTGCCAATTCGCCCTGCCCGATCCCCGCTATTACAAAATCCACTACATTGCCATGCCCGGAGCCCTCCTCAGACAAGAGGACGAGAAGGCGCCCTCCGGCTTGCCCCCCGTCTATGCGGTCAGTGCCGTCGCCCTCCAGGGAACCTATATGCCGCCCGAGCTGAAACATAGAGTCTGCGATCCTCTCCTGAAGACCCAACCCTTCGAGGTTCTCGACGGCACGATCTATCTCTTCGACTCGCCGCCGCCGTAAATCGAATTGCTCAATTCTCGTTCAGCCGCGGCCGCCGGCTGTGCCACTCGGTCGCCATTTCATACATGCGGGCGATGCGCAGCAGCTTTTCTTCGCCGAACGTCGGACCCAGCAATTGCAATCCGATCGGCAGCGGCTTGGGGCCGGAGGTGAAACCGCAAGGCAGGCTGATCCCCCCGATGCCCGCGATGTTGCACGTCACCGTGAAAACGTCGCACAGATACATCTGTAGCGGATCCCCGGTTTTCTCCCCCGCCTTGAACGCCGGAGTCGGGCTGGTCGGGCAGAGGATCACGTCGCACTTCTCGAACGCGCCGTCGAAATCACGCTTGATCAGCGCTCGCGTCTTCAAGGCCTGAAGATAATATTTGCTGGAATACCCTTCCGACAGGGCGAAGGTCCCGATCATGATCCTCCGCTGCACTTCCTCGCCGAATCCCTCCGCCCGCGATTTGCTGAACAACTCGATGATGTCTTTCACCGGCTCGCGCGTCCGGTGCCCGAAATGCACGCCGTCGTACCGGGCCAGATTGCTGCTGGCTTCGCATGGGGCGATCACGTAATACGCGGCGATCCCGTACTCGGTATGCGGAAGCGAGACCTCGACGATCTTGGCGCCCAGGTTCTGATATTTCCGGATCGCCGCATCCACCGCGTCCTTCACCCGGCCGTCCATCCCGCCGGCCGATTGATATTCCCTGGCGATGCCGATGCGCACGCCTTCGGGCGGCTGATCCAGTTGCTTGAGATAATCCGGCACCGGCCTGTCCACGCTGGTGGAATCCTTGGGATCGCGCCCGCTGATGACGTTCATCAGCAGCGCCACGTCCGGCACGTTCCAGCCGAACGGTCCGATCTGATCGAGGCTTGAGGCGAAGGCGACCAGTCCATATCGGCTGACGCGGCCGTAGGTGGGCTTGAGCCCGACGACGCCGCACAGCGCCGCCGGCTGCCGGATGGAACCGCCGGTGTCCGAGCCGACGGCCGCGCAGCACATTCCCGCCGCCAGCGCCGCCGCCGAGCCGCCGCTGCTGCCGCCCGGCACGCGCGTCGTGTCCCACGGGTTCCGCGTCGTCTTGAAGGCGCTGTTTTCCGTCGACGATCCCATGGCAAATTCGTCGAGATTGGTCTTTCCCAGGATCACCGCGCCCGCCGCTTCCAGCTTCTTGCAAACCGTCGCGTCGTACGGCGCCTTGAAGTTGGCCAGCATCCGCGAGCTGCACGTCGTCGTTCCGTAACTCGTGCACAGGTTGTCCTTCAGCGCCATCGGAACCCCCGCCAGCGGGCCTGTCCGTTTTCCGTCGTCCACGTCCTTGGCCAGTTGAAGAGCGCGCTCGGGATAGATGCTGTTGAACGCCATGATCTGCGGCTCCAGGCGGTCGATGCGGCTCAGCGCCTGCCGCGTCAACTCCGTCGAAGAAATCTTCTTCGTCCGAATCGCCTCGCGCGCAGCCAAAAGGGTGTCAAATGCCAGCATGCTTCAACTAGGTAACGATCAACCGGCGGAGTCCTCGTCGCCGCCGATGATCTTGGGGACTTTGAAAAAAGGCCCGTCCGTCTCCGGCGCGTTCTGCAAAACCTTCTCCAGCGGCAGGCTCGGCTCGACCACGTCCTGGCGGAAAACGTTGTGTATCGGCAGAGCGTGGGCCATCGGCTCGACGCCGGTGACGTCCACTTCGCCGATCTTGGCCACGTATTCCAGGATCGAGCCGAGTTGCGTTGAAAATTTGCCCAGGCGGGCTTCGTCCAGCGCCAAACGAGACAGCTTGGCCACGTGGCGAACTTGATCGAGGGTGATCTTCTGCTCGGCCATGTCAACCGGCCCCCGTCACGCGGCCGCGCCGGCCGTTGGCTTGACATAAGTGCGCCGCACGGGCTTGACCACCATCCCATTGCGGATCGCCTTGGCGCTGACCTTGATGCGAACGATCCGGCCATTGATTACCGCGCGCACTTTCTGAATGTTCGGCCTGAACTTGCGCGACGTGATCCCGGTGATCTTGGTGCCGACGCCGCCCAGGTACTTGGCCTTGCCGCGATGGGTGACCTTGTTTCCGAAGCTGGTTTTCTTGCCCGTAAAATGACAAACGCGTGGCATTGGCCGTCCTCGTCAATTGAAAATTCCGAGCCGGGGAGTCTAGCGGGGGGATTGCGGGGAAGCAAGGCGGCGATTTCGCCGTTTCCGGTTGCAATAGAACTGTCGCGGTTTCCGGTCTATGCGGCGGCGCCCGCCCAGGGCTTGATCTTCGCCAGCGTCTTGCTCAGGGCTTGTTCCGCCACCTCGGTGTCGCACGCCGCCTGCGCCCTGAGCCAGTAGCCGTTGGACAGCCCAAAAAAGCGGCAAAGACGCAGGTCTGTATCCGCCGTGATGGCACGCTTGCCGGCCACGATCTGGCCGATCCGCTGGGCCGGCACGCCGATCTCCTTCGCAAGGCGATACTGCGACAGCCCCATCGGGACAAGGAATTCCTCGCGCAGAAATTCGCCGGGCGTCACGGGCTTGAGCTTTCGCATGGTCTTTCTCCGTCAATGATAGTCGTCGGGCTATCGCTGGTTTGTCCGCTGTTGTCGTGGGTTCAGTAAGTCAGCAGCAACCGATCGGCGACGACTTCGCCCTCAAGGGTTTGCCCGCCCATCTGCAATCGGCGCAGCATCGAGCGCCCGCAGTTGACCAAAACCTCTCGTTCGAACAGCCCATCCGGGATTGGCAGGTCACACACGTGGTTGCCCGAGCGCTTCGTGCCGTCGATGCTTAGGACCACGCGGATACCCCTAGCCTTGGCACCGCCGATTACGCCAAGCAGTTGGCGAAGACGGAACCGCTGCGCCCCATACAGAATCGCTTGGCTATGGGTGTAGGGTGGATCGCAGTATACCAAATCACCGGCCTTCGCCAGCGCAAATGCTTCCCGGTAGTCCAGCCGATTTAAGCGATACACCACCGGCCGCGACCGACGTGCTTAAGAAATCCGGCATCGCGAAGTATCTGCATCTGTTGACGGATCTTGTCGGTAACATGGCGGTTCTCGGGATGACGCGCCTTAAGCTCGTCGCTCCGCGCATACATTTCGGCGTTCGTGAACTCGGGTACTTCGAGACTGCGCGCCAGGTTGAGCACATCCAGAGTCCATCCACGCTCCGGCGCTGCTATCTGCCTGAGCGGAAGCAGCCGCTGGTACTGTTCTCTCACGCTCTGCGGCTCGACGGGCTGGCCGCCTCGTACGACTGCGATCCTCGCGTCGGCGGGAATACGAGAGAGGACGATGAAGCACCCCACCCAGCCTGCGCGTCGCGCATTGGGCGACAGCGGCCTCCGACGCTCGATCGCTGAAGGTGGAAACGCGAAGTATGGAACCAACGTGAGATTCGCGACGGTCCACGCGGCCCGGTCGTAATGCAGCAGGAACAGGTTGGGCACCGTGTCACTGCTCACCGCAGCCATGAGGGCGTTATAGGCACCGTCAATAACCTTGTTCGCGAAAGATGACGACTTTCCCTTGAGCTGAAACGTCTGCCTGCACCCACCGCACTCGAAATCCACCGCGCGTGTGTTGCGAGGCGAGGGCAAAAGACGTTCCGCCGAACACGCAGGGCAAAATAGGTTACGCTCTGCCCAACCCTCCGTGACTACCCGAGCCCTTTGCGCGGAGCTCTTGTACGTCGCGGCAAGATTGCTCGGCATTGCAACGATCATCCTGCTCTACCCATGACTTCGGCCTTCGCGAACTCGATTTCTTCGGTGAGCCTATCCTCGACAAAACCAGCGATGAACTCCTGTAGCGATTCACTCTCCGCGTCCGGTTCCCCAAAGGCTTGAAGGTAGGCTTTCCTGTACGCGGTGGCGAGAGACGCGTCGATCGTGACGGTTAGCAGCTTTTCTCTTCTCGGCATAGTAGTAACCTCGCGCTGGCCCCATCCCTTTCGGCAATTCCCGCAGGAAGAGCATAACCGCGACACGGATACCGTAGCTAGCCCTATGCATGCGACAGCACACCAAATCCAAACTCTCCGTCCCGATGAACACACAGAAGGGTGACAAAAAGAAGCCAGCCTACCTAACCGCGATCGTAAATATGCTGATCGATGCAAATATCGGTGGGCTTGAATGCGATTACGACCCGCGCGAATTGACAACCTTCACGCACGTGAGCGCGCCGCTCCGAACGCTCGCCCGGCGTGTGGACGGAGCCTTCCCGAGCGCCAAGAATCCGATCGCGGTCTGGGAGATCAAGGAATACTATTAGACGACCACCTTCGGCAGCCGAGTTGCCGATGGCGTATATGAAACGCTTCTGGATGGGATGGAGCTAGAGGAGCTTCGCCAGGTGGAGAAGGTCGACTGCAAGCATTACTTGATAATCGACGCCCGATTTACATGGTGGGATTGTGGCCGATCATATCTGTGTCGGATTGTGGACATGCTTCACATGGGATACGTCGATGAAGTTCTGGTTGGAACTGAGGTTCTCGAGCGAATGCCTTCGCTAGCAAACGAGTGGGTTGGACTTCTCAAAGCGCGTGATGCCGCGAAAAAATAGCGATCGCAACGCTTTCAAACCTTATGATGCGCTCGCTATTCTCATGTCGATGGAGCCGGCATTGCCCACCTTTGGCCGGTTCTGCTTGGGGGGTGCGGTTTATTGTGCGATCAGCACCGCCGACTTCACGCCCGCGCTCATGGTCGCCGGCGTTTCGTCAACGTGAAAGGTGATTGGCCCGGTGGTGCCGCGGTCGATCAGAACGCCGCTCAGCCACAGCGTTGTCGGACGGCCAGGTTGGCCGCTCGCGAGGATTTCGGCCACGGCCGCGGCCTGTTGTTTCGGATCGACGAAATATCCGCTGCATGGATAGTCCCGGGCGCCGTATCCGATCGCGGCCACCGATAGGTTTTGCGGCACGGAAATGCCGGCGCGTTCCAGGGCTTGCATGGTACGCTCGGCGGCTTGGACGGAATCGCAGATGCAGGCGGTTGCGCCAAATTCCACGGCTTGCGCGGCGTCCGCGGCCGAGCAGGCATCGACGGAATAATCCTGACAATATCGCGAAGCGGTCCGGCGGATCGTTTCGGCGACAGTGATCTTCGTCCGCTCCTCGATCGCCAAGATACGCCGATGCCCGCCCAACACCAGTTCGCGCGTCAGGCACGATGCCCCCAGCATCGTATCCAACATGACGCCGTTGACGGAATAGGTTCGCGGCTCCTGTCCCACCGCCACCACCGGAATGCCGCGGACGAGCAGATTGCGAATGAACGTCTCGGGCGTCGCAGCCGCCAGATCGATCACCGCCGAGAATTGGTTCAGATAGCTGGGCCGAATGGTGGAAACGTCCAGGCAGGTTTCCAATAGGGGCGAGATCGACTTGAAATTGTCCACCAGGGCTTGATCCGTATTGGGGTCAAGCACCACAAGCCATGGCCGCGTGGACGCGGGCTTCTCGTCTCTGGAGCCTCGGACAAACGTTCCCCGCCCGATGCTGCGATGGAGCAACCCTTCGGCGGCGAGGTCGGTGAGCGCCTTGCTCAGGGTCTTGGCGTTGACGTGGAATCGCCGCGCCAGTTCGCGCTCGCCGGGCAGCTTGCCCGTCAATTCACTGTTGGCCACCGCCTGGCGAATTCGCTCGCGGAGGCGCTGGAACTTGTAGCTCATCGCCGAACCGTGAAGTCGTTGACTGGCCAGCCTGGAAGTCTCGCTCTTCATTTTTCAATCCTCGCCACGTTCCGCAACGCGGCCTTCAGTACCCAATCTTTCAAGAACGCGGTCGGTAATATACCCTACATAATCGACCGGATACATCTTTGCGGTAACATTTTTCATATTTTAGCCAGAAATGACGGCATTTTGGCGAATTTTGCACCCCCGGCTGTAGTGAAAAGCCCATCTGAATGCTATGTTTTCATGGCTAGCTCGGCCACCCTATGAACCAACGTTTGATGGCTTGGATGTTTGTATTATTGGTCCCCGGCGCATGCTTGGCGGCGGAATTCAGCGTTTCCGTCCCGTTGAAAGAGGGCCGGCTGTCGGCTGCGGACCTCCAGGATACCCTCGAAAGGGGTCTGCACCTTCCGCCGACCGTGGTCGATTTCCTCCCAACCTTGCCTGTTGAAGTCGATATTCGGGGAATCAACGACTGGGTGGCGGTCCGGGCTGTGAACCGTGCCCTGGGCGACGCCTTTCACTTGACGGTTGCCGACGACGCGTTGCTGCTCCGGTTCGATCCGCGGAACCTTCCGCGCGATTGGGACCAAACCTGCGACGCATTGGATCGATTTACCCAGGTGACGGCTCCGGAAGCGACGGCCCGGCTCAACCGCCGGTTTGGGTTGCATCTGCCGCGGGTCGTCGATTCGCAAGCAACCCTGGTTGTGCTGATTCACGGCCTCGATGGCAGTAGCGGCAGTTGCGCCGACCTGGCCGAATTGCTCCGTGGCGACGGCTTTCAAACCGCGACGTTTGCATATCCGTCCGAGCGCCCTCTCGAGGAGAGCGCCGCATTGTTCACGCGCAATATGCTGGCGTTGCACGAGCGGTTCCCCGATCTGAAAGTGGATTTGGTGGCCGAGAGCATGGGCGGCCTGATCGCCCGCCGATACGTCGAGAGCGCCCAGTATGCGGGCGGGGTCGATCATTTTATCCTGATCGCTCCGCCCAATTCCGGGTCCACCTGGACGAAAGGCTCGCTGGCTTTGAAGCTCATCGTCAATTCCGCGCGCTGGATGCACGATCCGGATTGGAGCCCCGCCTGGATGATCACCGAGGGAATCTGCCAGGCGTCGGCGGACCTGCGCCCGGACTCGACATTTTTGCTGGAACTGAATTCCCAGCCCCGCCGCGGCCAAATCCGCTATACCATCATCGCGGGTGATCGGCCGGCCTATTACCGATTCGAGGCGAAATTTTTGGAATACTGCGGCGATCTCGCCGACGGCCGGGTCGCGGGATGGTGGGGCGTTGGCCCGGCCAGGAACGCCATGGAATCCGGCCGGCAATGGCTGCTTCGCCAGAGAGCCGAAAATGACGGCCCGGTCGCGCTCCATAGCGCTCGTCTGGCCGGCGTCAGCGACTTTGTCGCCCTCCCCGCAGACCATCTGGCTTTGTACGAAACCGTCGATGGCCAGCAGCCCGCCGCTTGGCCCATTATCCACAACCGCTTGACTCACTAATGCCCGGTGAATTCGACCTCATCGATTGGATTCGGCAAACCCAGCGGAACTCGCCCTTGCTCCATCTCGGCGTCGGCGACGATCTGGCCGCGCTGAAATGGCCCGCCGACGAACTTTTGCTCGTCGGCGTCGATCAGGTCGTCGACGGCGTGCATTTCGATTCGTCGGTGCATTCCCCGCGGCAAATCGGACGCAAGGCGATGAACCGCAACCTGTCCGATTGCGCCGCGATGGGATGCCTGCCCGCCGCGGCCGTGGCGGCAGTCGCTTTGCCGAGAGATTTTTCCCTCGATCGCGCCAAGCAGCTTCTCGAAGGTCTGCGCCAAGCCGGCGAGGTTTTCGATTGCCCGCTGATCGGGGGCGACACGGCGAGTTGGGATGGCAAGCTGGTGCTCAGCGTGACGATCCTGGGCCGTTCGGCCGGCGGAAAGATCGTCACCCGCGCCGGCGCTCGTCCGGGCGACGGGATTTTCGTCACCGGTCCGTTGGGCGGCAGCATTCTCGGCCGGCATTTGACTTTCGAGCCGCGCGTCCAACTCGGCCGCGAGCTTGCCGCCCTCGCCACGGCCATGATCGACCTCAGCGATGGCCTGTCGCGCGATCTCGCTCACGTCTGCCGCGCCAGCGGCGTGGGAGCGATCATTGACGAAGCCGCGGTTCCGATTCATTCCGATGCCACCGAACTTTCGCGGCGCGATCGCGTTTCCCCGTTGCAACATGCGTTGAACGACGGAGAGGATTACGAGTTGCTTTTTACCACTAGCGCGGACGCCAATAGGGGGATTCGCGTTGGCCGAATCACGGCGGAGCCGGGCGTGTTTCTGCGTGATCGGGGCGGCGTCGCGCGGCCGATGGAACCCCGCAGTTGGCAGCATGAGATTGGGCATTAAATCGCAAGATCGCGTTGACCGGAACAGGCTGATGTGCCAGACTATAATCACGCGGTTGACCAGGGATTTGCATGGTGCGTATCGCAACGAAAGAAGCGAGGGATCATTTCGCAGAGTTGGTGCTGCGCGCCAGCCGGGGCGAGACGATTCTCATCACGGAAAGCGGGCAACCGGTGGCCAAGCTGATTTCCGTTGACAATGCCCAACAAGGATTGTTGACTCACGAGCAGGTGCTGCTCTCATTGCGGGACATCCGTTCTCGCACCACCTTGGCTCCCCACGAGTCGCTCAAGGATTTGATTGCGGAAGGCAGGAAGTATTGAGTCTGGTGATCGACGCTTCCGTCGCTTTGCCGTGGTTCTTCGCTGACGAGAAAAGCGACGAATCTGATCGCATCTTGGCCGAAATCTATCGTGACGGCGCAACGGTTCCCGTGCTCTGGCCGATCGAAGTGGGCAATGCGTTGACAATGGGTTTCCGCCGCCGGCGCCTCAGTGAACCTGATTGGCTCAAAAGTCTTGCCACGCTCGTCGGCATCCCTGTCGCCGTGGAGTCTCTGGATTATCTGCAAGTCCTGTCCAACGTGCCGCCCCTGGCGCGGAAGCACGATCTTACGTTCTACGACGCGATGTATCTCGAACTGGCCATTCGTCTGTCCCTACCCCTTGCCACATTCGATTCAGATTTGGTGCGAGCCGCACGCTCAGCGAACGTGCGGTTATGGAACGGCGATTGATCGTACCTGACTTTCAAGACATGCGGTTCGTTGTATCCGTAAGTCGGCGTCAATTTCACAACAGGTGAGGTCATTAAGACCTGGCATTGGATAACATGTGTTTGCCCTTGAGAGGTCGCTTACCCGCGGAGTTAAGAATGTCAAAAGCTCTTTGGTTCGTGGCAGCGTTGGTGATTCTTGGCGGCTGTGCAATTTCGGAGGATCATTCCCAATCCGCCACCGAAGTAAAGGGAGAAGACATCGTTGTAGCGGTTCAGCGAAACGGCGACATAACTGAGGGGAATTGGGTGTTGAGCGAGGCTTCCCTGCCTGCGTTTGCAAAAGAAACCGGGACAAGGCGTGTTGTTGTGATGGCTGGGACGTCAATGACAGACTTCTCTATGGCCGTTCGCGCGCGGGACGAATTGAAATCGGCCGGCGTGGCAAATGTTTCGATCGGGAATTAGTCACTCGCGCTAACGCTGATGGTGCGGCGCTGACGGTAAACCGAGGGCCGGCCTCTATGCCGCATCGACGCTCACCTTGAGTTTGAGCCCGCTCGCGCCAACGGCATCTTGAAGCGCAAGCCGCACGAAAACATTCGGCGGATGGCCAAACGCCTTGGCAAATCTCGCGGCCTGTTCTGGGCTCACGGACCGCCGACCCTTTTCCACGTCGCAGAGATATTGCCGGGAAACCCCCAGTTTCCGGGCGAATGCAGCCTGGGATACATCGTCGCCGACGCGCAAGGCTTCGACCCCCGCGCCGAACCTCAGCGGACCTCCCAAAATCCGTTCTTCCAGATTAGAGTCCAAAGAGCCTTTCGATTTCTTTGTAGTCATGGCGATTCACCTCTTCGACCAATACGCATCTGATTGTATTCCCAATCACTCGGTAGTGTGCACGGTATCCCATGACTATTTGAACCGCGCCGCTTCCAATCCCTCCAACTTGCCGTCGAGATATTCCTGGAGGAACGCGGCGGCGGCGACGGCGTCGAGTTGCCGCTTTTTCGATTTCCGGGTGATCTTTTCGCCGCTACGGCGACGGGCGGAAATCCGCTGTTCGGCTTGGAAGGTTGACAGCCGTTCGTCCACGAAAACGACGCTACGGCCACTCCGCGACGCCAGCAATCGCCCGAAATCCACCGCCTTTTTCACCGCCGGGCCGCTGCTGCCGTCCATGTTCAGCGGCAATCCCACCACGATCCGCTCGACGCCTTCGGCGTCAATGATCTTGACGATTTGTGAAATCGACTGCGCGATAGACGCCGTCTGGAGAACGTCATACGGCGTGGCCAATTTGCCGCCGGCATCGCTCAGGGCCAGCCCCGTCCGGCGCTCGCCGCAGTCTATCGCCAGCGTCCGCATAGTCATCGGTCATTGAAACTTATCGCCGAACTTTTCCTTGGCCTTGGCGACCAGTTCCTTGACCCGCTGGCCCTGGTCTTTGGGGCAGATCAGCGTCACGTCGCGGGAATGAACCACGATCATGTCGCTGAGGCCGATGGTCGAAATCAGATGGTCCGCGTCGAGGCTGAAAATGACGTTGTCATCCGAGTCGAGAAACAGCCCGGTCTTGCATTCGACGGCGTTGTTGTGCTCGTCGGTCGGCAGGATTTCCGCCAGCGCGGGCCACGATCCCACGTCCGTCCATTCCACCGGCATCTCCACCACGACCACGGAAGCGTTGCCCTTTTCCTGGCTGGCGGGTTCCATAACGGCGTAGTCGATGCTGATCTTGGGCAGCCGCGGATACACGTCGCGCAAAACGGATTCCTGTTGCGGTGTGCCCCAGGCCTGCGCGATTTGCGTCAGCCCCTTGTGCGAGCCGGGCAGGTGAACCGCCAGCTCGTTCAGCACCGTGTCGCATCGCCAGACGAACATCCCGCTGTTCCAGTAGTACCGGCCCGATTCCACGAACCGATCCGCCAGGGCTTTGTCAGGCTTCTCGTGAAAACCCAGCACGCGATAGGCCCCCTCGATTCCCAGCGATTCGCCGCGATGAACGTATCCCAGCCCCGTGTGCCCGTACGTCGGCAGGATGCCGAACGTGACCAGCGAGCGTGGCCGGGCCGCCGTGACCTGGAACGCCGCGTTCAAGCTCGCCTGGAATTGCGTGACCGGCTCGATGACGTGATCGGCGGTGACGACGGCACAGACGGCGTCGGGATCGCGCGCGTGCAGGACCGCGGCGGAGAATCCGACGGCGTTGGCGGTGTCCCGGCCCATCGGTTCGCCCAGGAGATTTTCCTTGGGCAACTCCGGAAGATTCTCCAACACCGCCTGGGCATGAACGGTCCCGGTGCAAACGAAAATCCGATCCGGTGGAAACAAACCGCGCAGCCGGTCATAGCTCAATTGGAGCAGACTCCGGCCGTTGACCACCGGCAGAATCTGCTTCGGCCGATCCGCCCGCGACAGCGGCCAAAGCCGCGTTCCCGATCCCCCAGCCATGATTACGCCATATTGCATCGTTTCACCCGCTTCATTGCCCGATCAATCATCCGTTCATCGTTGCCAGCCTAGACCCGAATTATACCAGCAATTCAGCCGCGTCCTATAATGTCCGATTCAAGACGCAGGTTTAGGCGGCAGGGGGGCCGTTAGCGGCAGATTCCCGTACCAGAACCGCGCCACGCTATAATAGACCCCGTCTTCGATCTCCACAGGCTGGAGTTTCTTGCCTTTGGACGGTCCGTCGATGGCCCGGCCGCCGGCCGTCCAGGCGCTGCCGCTGTCCGAATCGGTCATCGTCGCCTGCGTGAATTTCCGGAACGTCCTGGCCGAAAAGATGGGAATTAAATCCTCGTCGATGTGCCGATCGTACGCCGTCACGGTCCCGGTCACCGGATCGCGCACCGCGACGATCGGCGGCTCGGAAAAATTGACCGGCCCGGCGCCGAGGTCCGAATCGGCGATGGCCACCGGCGTCGGGCCGCGAATCAACGCGATCGTGGTTTGCGGCGGGAGATTCACCGAATCCCTGGGCATGGGAAAGTAGGGCAGGACCGCCCGCCGCGGCGCTTCGCCGCCCTGCGGCGGCGCCATCACCGTCGTCCCCGGGTGCGCCGCCAGCCAGCGGCCCCACGTCGTCTTGATCGTCGGGATCGGCGAGCCAAACCCGGCCGGCCGTCGGCCGTCCGGCGTCGTTCCCGTCACCCCGTTGATGAACTGCCCGATTCGCGAGTTGTACGCCAGCAGCGCGTTGGCCGGCATCGACACCACTTCCAGTTCATTGGTCCGGATCGATCGATCGATGCGGAACGCCGTGGCGCAATTGGCGAACGGCGACCACATCAAAATCATCGGCTCCGCCTGGTCGTTTCGCACCACCAATGGCCGGGGATACAACGAGGCGTACGGGAACGCCACCGCGCCCGATTGGTCGATCAGTCCCACGACCCATTCGTCGTCGGCCATGAATGACGCCTGGTCCGCCGCGACAAACACGGGATTGGCGTTGACGAGGAACGCGTTGCCGGAATTCATGGCGAAGCGATGTCCCAGCAGGGTGAGAATCGGCGCCAATCCGATGAACCACCATGCCTGCCGCTTGCCGGAGATGACCAGTCCGATCAGTGCGACGCACAACAGCAGGGTGAGGGCGGTAAGCGGCCACTGGAGCCTGCGGGAGAGGAGGATCAGTTCAACTCCATGCGGATATTGCGCCCAGGCCGGATCGATGCCGTAAGCGACGATCGCGGCGGGCACGGCGGCGACGAAAAGCAGCAATAGGGGCAGGAACACGGCCTTAGGATACCGAGAGCGGCCTGAAACTCGAAATTCGAATCCCGGCGCGCCGGGACAAATTCGAAATTCAAAATTCGAATTTGTGCCTTCGAATTTGATTCGAATTTCGAATTTCCCTAGTGGCCTATTCCGATTGAACGGCCGGAAATGTGATCCATTCGTGTAAAGGCCATACATGGTCGGCCAAGCCCGCCG
>Ga0187867_10001016_pt1 | contig 24563 bp, 22 predicted proteins | sample June2016WEW_13_1_FD_132976 | JGI IMG/M metagenome (GOLD analysis project Ga0187867, IMG submission 132976) | Peatland microbial communities from SPRUCE experiment site at the Marcell Experimental Forest, Minnesota, USA - June2016WEW_13_10 | ecosystem: Environmental > Terrestrial > Soil >... | reverse complement strand
TCCGGCGAAAACGCCGTCAATCATCGCTTCCCACAGAATAACCCGATGACTTCCACATCAGAAATTCTTGCCGAGCGAGGGCAGGAGAGCTGCCAGCCAATAACCAACAGAAGCAGGCTCCTCACGATAAGACCGTTCGGAATGACAAACTTTCTGTAATCCTTGCGGCCAAGCCGTTCGGAATGACATGGCTTCTTGGCGGGGGCGCTCACGACAGCACGCAACCGTATGGTCTTCCGATCGGAGACAAACGCCACTTTTCGGCGCACGCCGACACGGAAGACAAGAAATTGAGAAAAGATCCTTTGGAGGTCCTTGCTTTGAAGGTACCCTTCGGAACGCCTTTACGTACGGTCAGTTGCTTTCCGAATGAAGTCCCGTGGCCGGGACGATTGAGAACTTTAAGCCGCTCTCTGAATATTAGATGCCGGACGAGACCGAGAGTTTCACAAATACGACCGGCTTAGCCACACGTCTGCTCTCGGTGAATTCTTTATAGCAGATCAATGCAAGAAAGCGCAAGGGGGAATTTAAGAAATGCGTGGGTTACCACTTTGGTCAGCCTGAACTCCGGAATCACTTCAAATCAGCGAAGCAGCCCTTCCCCCCACCTCCGATCGAACGGTAAAGCTCTGAGCTGTAATTCTTGCAGCAGGGTGCATTGGGGAGCGAGGCACTCGCGCCACAGGCGTCTGGGGACTAGCCATGTTAGGGTGGGTGTGTCAAGCTGAGGGATATGAAAAAACAGGCGTCGGACCAATCATTTCATGATCGGCGGTATCAGGAGCGGAAGCGGGCGGAGGCGGCCAAGAAGCCGGTGCAGAAGAAAGTGGTTCGGGAGGAATCAGGCCGCGAAGTCCCTCCCGTAAAGCAAGATCAATAAGTTTTGGGTATGGCCCCGCGACGCAAAGACCTTCGAGCTTCGCTCGAATGGACAGCCGAGGGCGGCTGTCCCCACATCAAACGGCCCCCTCTCGGTTGACTCCCCTCACTCATGTTCTGTAGATTCTGTTTGAACTGAAAGTATTGCTATGGCCAACTTGACTGGCGTGCAGCAGAAATACATTCTGCACTGGGGTGAGATGGGGACGAGGTGGGGGATCAACCGAACGGTGGCGCAGATCCATGCGCTGCTGTATTTGTCGCCGCGGGCGCTGCCGGCGGAGGAGATTGCGAAGACGCTGAGCGTGGCGCGGTCGAATGTGAGCACATCGATCCGGGAGCTGGAGACTTGGGGGATTGTGCGGGCGGTGCATGTGCTGGGCGACCGGCGGGAGCATTATGAGTCGATGAAAGATGTGTGGGAGATGTTCCGGCTGGTGATTGAGCAGAGGAAGCGCAGGGAGATCGATCCGACACGAGAGATGTTGCGGCGGAGTTTGGAGGAGTTGGACCCGAAGGAAGCGGGGGCCGATTTTACGCGGGAGCGGCTGGCGGCGATGGCGGGATTTTTTGATGCGGTGACGGAGTTACACGATCAGATGAAGAGTCTGCCGACGGGGACGGTGCGGAAGTTGCTAAGGATGGGGACGAAGGTGGGGAAGGTCAAGACGTAGGGTGAGCAAACAAATGAGTAACGCTGAGATTGATGTGCGAGGCCTGATGCGTTCGGTGAATGCCGTTCTGGATCATGGAATCGACGACTTATATTAGGACACGAGACAATCCAGAGTTGAAGAAAACAGCGACTATTACTGGGATTGTCCCGATTCGCAAATTTATGTCAAAGAGTCCCGTTGGCCTTGATGTCGGTCGTCTCAGTAATGGTGTTGATTTTGTGAAACGAATCGAGCGCGGGCAGGCGGTGATGTCTCTTACCATTTGGTACAAGTTGCGCCGTTACTTAGGTACATCGCAGAGAAGGTAAAGAAGTGACTTCCAAGAGGGTAGGGCTGCTTCGACTGCGCGCTGCATGACAAATGGACTTTATTTATATCACGAGGTGGTTACGGAAATGGCGCAGGACGAGCAGAAAAAAATTTGGGTGACGTTGACGGGGTTGCCCTTGACGATTGAGTTGGAATGGCCGTTTCATCGGTCGACATCGGGGGCGGATTTTTGGGTGCTGCATGGGGACATCCGGCTGGAGAATTCGGAGGGGTTGCATGCGCCGGTGGCGGTGAATTTGTCGGCGACGGTGCGGGAGGTGCTTCCGTCGCTCGAACCGAAGGATGCCGAGGCTCCGGTGATTAACGCGTTGCGCAAGGAAGTGGACCGGAGGCAGATTGAGTTTGTGAAATCAGGGAAGCTGTTGCCGGTGGCGTTTTCCAGCCGGCATTATGACTTCAAGCGACAGAAGTGGGTATTTGGGAAAGCGGCGGATGATGCGATCGCGATGTTTGTGCAGCGGAAGGTTTATTGGGAGACGAAGGTCAGTGGAGAGAAGCGAGTTTGGATTGGGGATCCGACGGACGCGCAATATCTGGAGACGACGCCGGGACATTTGCTGGAAATTGCGGGGCGACTGGTGGCGGGAGATGGGCTGGTGCGGATCGAAGGAGGGCGGGCGGAAGCAACTGCGGGGCTGATGGGGCAGGCGGAGCGATTTGAGGCCGCCAGGCGAACGGCGATGGAAGAGTTGGAGAAGAAGCACGCGTTTGAGCGGGGGTAGAAAGAACAGTTCTCGCTTCTCAGTGCCCCTCGGGCGTCGGGGGCTAAAGCTCTTCCTCCTAGCAGATTACTACGCGGCGCCGAAGGGCCGCTCTTCCACGTTCATGCACGCATTCTTCTGCGTTACCGTACGCGTTCCTCTTTTCGCTCCTCAGCTTTCGATGAACGGCGAGAGAAAAGTCCCCAGCAAAACCGCGGTGCGATGGCGTAGTTTACCTGGACCATGACGATCGCGGCGATGCTCCAGTAAGTGTTGATGAAGCAGAGGGCGGCGCCAGCGGCGTAGAGAGATTGGGCGATGACGATGCGGCGGATTACGGCGGGATGGATTTCGGGCGGAAGGTCGTCGACCAGTAGGTGGGCGCGGGTGGCGTAGCTCCAGCTCCAATAGAGTGTGAGCCCGAGGAGCAGTATATTGCTCCAGTAGACCAAGAGCGCGGTGCGGTAGCGGATGAATTCGGCGAGAAGCGATGTGGAGAATGGCGTGAGCGTGATGGCACACAGAAAGCCGATGTGGATCCAGGCAAGATTGCGGTCGGAGCGGGCGAAATAGTTGAGTTGAGTTTGCTGGCCGATCCAGAAGATGCCGTTGGTCATGATGCTCATGAGGAAGACGAGCAGGCGCGGAGAGAGTGCGATGAGGATGCGGCGGAGGTCGTGCTCGGAGTGGACGGCCTCGGCGGCGGGGACGCGAAGATCGAGGACAAGAAGCGTCATGGCTACCGCGAAGATGCCATCGCTGAGCGCGGCGATGCGGTCCACGCTTTGGCCGGCAACACGGTTGTAGAGTGAGTGCATCTAACCGGAGTTTAGCATTTGGGCTGTGAGCACGCAGCCGTAGGGAAGCGAGCCAAACCGGCGATTATTGTGTCGCAAAGAACCCTTCGCCGCGCACAGAACGCTTGCTCGGAATGACCATGAGGCCAGAGGCCGGTGAGAAAGGCCGCACGGTTGGCGGAGAGTAGGTTAGCGGAATGCCACATAACATTGCTTGGGGGCGGGACCGGGCTTGTGGCGCGTCTGTGATGGTGTGTTTGCTGGTGGTGATTAGCTGGGGAGCGGCATGGGCTCAGGGGACTGAACCGCAGCAAAATGCTCCTCAGAATTCTGCCCAGGCTCCCGGGAAAGAGCTTCCGGATGCGCCGGAAGAGAGCAAAAAAAAAGAGAGCGCGAATCCGGTGCAGCAGGTCCAGGACAAGACGAAGCAAGCTGTGGACATGACGAAGGACGTGGCTACGGCGGGGCTGCTTAAGGCTCGAGATTGGGAGTCTTCGCGGATCGCCGGAATTTATGTGGGCAAGAACCGGAAGCTGGTTACGCTGACGGCGGAGCAGCGGAAAGAGATTTATTTGAAGCAGACGCTGACCACTCCGGAGGCTTACGTGAAGCGAATGTTCGGAGCACTGATTGACCAGGCGAGCGGAACGCCGCGGCAGTGGCAAGGTGGGATGGGTGGATTTGGGGAGCGGTGGGCGTCGCGGGAAGGACAATTTATTACGGCGAATTCGCTGGCGGCGCTGGGCAATGCAAAGCTCGGATATGAAGTGAGATATGACCGGTGCAAGTGTGAGGGATTGTGGCCGAGAACGCGGCATGCGTTCATCAGAAATTTGCTGACGTACGACCGAAGCGAGGAGCATTTGCGTCCGCAGTGGGCGTTGTACGGAGGAGCGTTGGGCGGAGGGGCGCTGTCGACGGTCTGGAAGCCGGGATCGCAGAATGCGTTGACCAATGGAGCGTATGGAATGCTGGGGCAGCTGGGGTATGGGACGCTGCTTAATTTTGTCACGGAGTTTGCGCAGGAGATTAATCGGAAACAGGGAGTGAATTAGTGTAGTGAGCTGCAGCGCTGCAGCAGTGTCCGGGGTTGGAGCAATGGCGGTAGAGACGAAAAGGGGTTCCTCCCTTCGTTTCGGAATGACAAAGTTACGAGATTCGGAATGACGAAGCTAGAGGGTCGCGAACCTACCAAGATTCGCCATCCGAAGCGGGCGAGACCGCCCGCTCCACACAACCAACCACACAATTACTGCAGCAGGCCTTCGTTAGCCGGCGGTTCTTCCTCCGGCGCTAACACTACGGCGGCGGCCACGCGGTCACCGGGTTCCATGTTCAGGAGGCGAACGCCTTGGGCGTTGCGGCCGGACTCGCGGATGGTTTTTGAATCCATGCGAATGATTTTGCCGTAGTGGCTGATCAGCATGACTTGAGAATTTTCGTCGACAAGGGCAATGGCGACCACTTTCCCGACACGTTCGGTGGTCTTGACGTTGATGACGCCTTTGCCGGCGCGGTTGGTGAGGCGGTATTCGTCGGCGGGAGTGCGCTTGCCGTAGCCGTTCTCGGTTACGGAGAGGATGAGCGTCCCTTTCTGAGTTAGATCCACTGCTTCAGCACTTTCCGATGTTCCGGGCGTCGATGCGGCGGCTTTGTCCACGGGATCCTCGCCTGGAGCGGGCGCACCAATGGGGGCTGCTCCGGGCTTCGGAGTTACCGTCATGCCGACAACGTAATCGCCTTCCTCCAGATGGATGCCATTGACGCCATAGGCGGCGCGGCCCATGGGTCGGACGTGGCTCTCGTCGAAGCGAACGGCCATGCCTTCGTGAGAGGCGATGAAGACGATTTGATCGCCGTTGGTGATGCGGGCAGCGACCAGTTCGTCCCCGTCTTCGATGTTGATGGCGTTGATGCCGTTGGAGCGGACGTGCATGAACTCGCGCAGTTCGGATTTTTTCACCAGGCCGTTGCGAGTGGCGAAGAAAATATATTTGTTTTCTTCTTCTAAATTGCGCACGGCGAGCATGGTGCGCACGGTTTCGCCGGGCTGCAGGCCGATGAGGTTTCCGATGTGCTTGCCTCTGCCGGCAGCACTGACGTCGGGGATTTCGTAGACCTTGAGCCAGTAAACACGCCCCTTGTTGGTGAAGATCAGAATGTAGGCGTGGGTCGAGGCGATGAACAGATGCTCGACGAAATCCTCGTCGCGCGTCTTCATGCCGGTGCGCCCCGTTCCACCACGGCGTTGCATGCGGTAGGTGGAGATGGGGGTGCGCTTCATGTACCCGGAGTGACTGAAGGTGACAGCGACCTGCTCGTCGGCGATTAGATCTTCGAGGACGATTTCGGCGGCTTCGTCTTCGATGCGGGTGCGACGCTCATCGCCGTAGAGTTCTTTCACTTCTTCGAGCTCTTTGATGATGACGCTGCGAAGTTTCTTCTCGGACGCGAGGATGGAATCGTAATCTTCGATGCGCTCGCGAACTTCCTTCAATTCGTTGGAAATTTCGTCGATCGAGAGTTTGGTTAGGCGGTGCAGTTGCAGTTCGAGGATGGCCTCCGCCTGGCGCGTGGTGAAGGGCTTCTCGAGATCGACCTTGGGAGCACGGCCGGTCGTGTTGATATCGATTTTCTTGCCGCCAAAGTAGGCGACCAAATTTTCGCGGGCGTCGGCGCGGTTGGCGCTGGCGCGGATGATGGTGATTACGTTGTCGAGATGATCGAGCGCGTTGAGATAGCCCTCGAGGATGTGCTCGCGATCTTTGGCTTTCTGCAGCAGGAAGGCGGTACGGCGGCGGACAACTTCGACGCGATGATTGATGAAATGCTTGATCGCTTGAATCAAGCCCATTTCGCGGGGCTGTCCGTTGACCACCGCGAGCAGGATCATGGAAAAACCTTCCTGCATGGCGGTGTGCTTGTAGAGCTGATTGAGAACGATCTGGGGTTCGGCGCCGCGTTTGAGTTCGACGACGATGCGCATGCCGTCGCGATCGCTTTCGTCGCGAACATCAGAGATGTCTTCAATCTCCTTGTCGTTGACGAGCTGGGCGATGCGCTTGATGAGAACGGACTTGTTTACCTGATAAGGAATTTCGGTGACGATGATGGCCTGCCGATCTTTGGTGACATTTTCGATGGCGGCTTTGGCGCGCATCATGAAGCGGCCACGGCCGGTGCGGTAGGCCTCAAAGACTCCAGCGCGTCCGTGGATGATGCCGGCGGTGGGGAAGTCTGGGCCTTGAACGAACTTTAGAATCTCGGCGAGCTGAGCGTTGGGATTGTTAACCAGCGTGATGGCGGCGTCGACGATTTCCGTCAAATTGTGCGGCGGAATCTTTGTTGCCATGCCGACGGCGATTCCATCAGAGCCGTTCACCAGAAGATTTGGGATGCGCGCGGGAAGAACGTCGGGCTCGACTTCGCTGCCATCGTAGTTGGGGCGGAAGTCGACTGTTTCTTTGTCGAGATCTTCGAGAAGCGCGGTGGCAACTTGCGCAAGCTTGGCTTCGGTGTAGCGATCGGCCGCGGGAGGATCGCCGTCGACGGAGCCGAAATTTCCTTGTCCAAAAATCAGCGGGTAGCGGAGACTCCAGGTTTGCGCGAGACGCACGAGGGCGTCATACACGGCGAGATTGCCGTGAGGATGGTACTTACCCATGACGTCGCCGACGATGCGGGCGCACTTGCGGGTGGCGCGATTGGGCTGCAGGCCCATCTGCTGCATGGTGTAGAGAATGCGGCGATGCACGGGCTTGAGTCCGTCGCGGACATCGGGCAGAGCGCGGCCGATGATGACCGACATGGAATAGTCGAGATACGACTTGCGCATCTCGTCTTCAATGTTGACGGGCTGAATGTGCAGGGCACCGGGACTGCCATCGCCGGGCGGCGTTGGAGGAGTCAGAGGCAGTTGTGGGTCTTGATCTTCCGCCATAAATTCTTAGTTCTTAGCAAACAAGATCCCTCGCGTTGCTCGGGACGACCGCTGCGGGCTCAGACGCCTGCAAAACGCGATCGCTTCGGGATTTTGATCGTCCGACATTTTATAGCTTCTAGCCGCTAGCAACTGGCAACTGGCTTCAACGGCTGTTGCGTCTAAGCGAGGGCGGTTTCGCTAGCCGCGCCTTCGCCGTAAATCATTGCTAAACGCCTGTATCCACAGGCGTTAGGTAGATTTCGAATGAACTTTATTGTACCACAAAAGTGGTGGCGACCGACGCCACGGGGTTGCTTGCGAGGGTACCGGTATTGCTCCGAAGATGTCACGAACCACAGCGATTGAATCGCTGTGGTCCATGCACATGCAGGTGCGACAAAAGAAGGACAACGTTTACTTCACGTATACAAGCGCCGGGGACGAGGGAATTCCGTTCGCGACGACCTCGAGTCTGCTAAGGCCTCTCTCCTGAGCGACGGGAACGTTGAAGTGCGTAGACACCAGATCGTGCGATGCGACCGCCATGCTGCTGTGGTCGTAGGTGCGGCTGTAGAAAACGTGGCCGGTGTGGAGATTGGTGATGCGCACCAAGGGATAGTTGGTGGCGGCCTGGACGTCGTCTCCGTATGCTGCACCTTGCGACATGCCGTTGAACCGGAAGCCGTAGATTTGGTAAGAGCCGCCGGGCCGGATGAAGAATGGAGAGCCGAGAACGACCGGCGCCCATTCAGGCTGGTAGCCGCCCCTGGGCGTGTAGAGTTCGATGTCGTCGGAGAAATCCGTTAGCAGGACTTGTCCGCTCGGAAGCATCAGCATGTTTCCGTAATAAGAGCCATCGGTGGGGGCGTTCGGAGTGCCGGGAACGGTGTACAGGTTTCTGCCATCCCACTCAAAGAAGGTAGAAGGAGGATCTCCGTAACCGGGACTCGCCATCATGAGGACCTTGCCATTGATTTCAAGAGAAGCTGGACCATCGGCGATGTTATTTCCGCCGGTGAAGGTCGGACCGGGGGTCCACCGTCCCGAACGAGTGTTGTAGATTGCCGTATTGCCGTTGGCGAACACGGGCGGCGGGCCGGCAGAAAGCTCGCAGGTATCCGCTCCGGTGTAGAACACCGTGCCGTCGGGACGAAGCACAGCGGGGCCAAGTTCGAAGGTCGCATCGTTCTCTCCTCCGCAAGCGATCGCGGAATCCCACAGCTGAACGATGGTGCTGCCAGCGCTCGACCACGAACCGGTCCAGGGATTATAGAGTTCTGAATTCGTTCCCGCAGGGATGTACGGAAAAGGAGGGATGGGAACGTAGGCATCGACCGCCAACACTTTGCCGTTCGGAAGGAGATTCCATCCTTCTTCATCGTTGGGATCGTACTTGCCGGTACCGGTCGGGGTCCAGGTTAAGTCGCCGGCATTCAACAAGGCAGATTGGGTCGTGCAGCAATTGGCCTGCATGTATGTGCCGTTTGCCAACACCACGCTTTGCGCGTCGCCGATCGTCGACCATCCGCTGGGGGGCACGACGGGCGTCCAGGTGTTGGCGATGGGATCGTAAATGGCGCCGAGATTGGTCCAGACAGGGTTGAAAAAATTGTATTCTCCGCCCATGATGATGACGCGGCCGTCGGGCAGCACAGCGGAAGAATGATAGAGCGGGCTGTAGTCGGATGGCAGCGAAGCCAGCTGCGACCAGGTTCCATTTACGTAGCTGCCGGTGTCATCGGGGGTGAGACGCCACCATTCCTGGCAGCCGCCTGACTGAACAATCACTGTTCCATCCGTAAGCAGCAGCGGGTTGGAAGCACCGGCGCAGTTGACGTCGTCAATAAATATAGGTTGGTTGGTCAGCGGCGTCCAAGGCAAGCCAGGATTGTTGGAGCCGGCTTCGGACTGCGCGCGAGTAGCCCCTCTGCGGGGGATTGGTGTAAGGCGCTGTGCGCCAGCAAGGCCGGAGCAAGCGAGCAGCGCGATTACGGCGAATCCAAGCTTCTGCGAAACCTTCATTTTTGTGGCTAGCATGTCTGTCTCCTGATACAGCTTTTTTCTTGGACAAAGGTGGCGGGACAGCCTACACCGAACTTAGGTTTCTTGCAATAAGGTGACTGCCATACTCTGCCATACTGCCATACGGTGACTGCCTTATTTTCCGGGGGCTCGAGCGCGAACGGGGGCGAGAACCTTACGGGCGAGTGATGACTTCGTTGGGCGACGACGGGAGAATAAACTTCACGTTGCGGCTGGCGTTGGCTTGCATGGTTTCGGCGACGTTGAGGCTCGCGAGATCGATCTTCTTGTTCCAGTAGCCGTCGGTGTAGAAGTCGCCGCGGGCGTATAGGGAGCCGTCGGCGATGGTGTAGTCGCGCACTTCTTCGTTGTGTCCATCACGAAAAACCAGGACTGCCGGCGCCAAGTCGATCGTCGACCAAGCAGTGGCCTCTGGTGTCGAAAGCGGCTGGGCGACCTGCGGCGAACCAATGCCAGTCGATTTCGTGGGCGTGGCGAAGGCGAGCGGCAAAGCGTCGCCATTGACCGCAATGCTGTTGACGCGAACGTAACGGCCGTTCTGCAGTTCGATCACGAGCGGCTGCGAAGACGAAGCCTCGTGATAGCTTAGCGGAGAAGCCCCTTCTCCCCTGGAACCGGGAGCGGCCATCTCGTGCATAGCTTGCATCAGGTATGGCGGAGGTTCCGATGCGACGGGATAGCCCGAAGAATAAATGTCGTCGGAATCGAAAGAACCCCCAAAGAATGCAAACGGGAGCGAAGTGTAGGGCGAAAGATACGGAGACGAACGGCGGAATGCGGATGAACGCGGGTTGCGTCCGAACGCGAAATTGCTCCCTCGTGAATTGAAGCGTGCCGGCGCGGAGTGGGCAGACGCAGAGGAGTGCGCGGGAGCGGCCGAACGTTGGGCTGCAACCGAAGGCGCGAGTGCAGCGAACACGGCGACGAGAGCTGGTAGACGCATCATTAGTTGGCCTGTGCCGACGGCGGCAGCTGGAAGACCACTCCGTGATCGTCGTTTTGCTTTTCGGTGGCTGAGAGATCGAGGTCCGCGAGAGCGATCCTGCGGGGACGCCCCGGCGTGAGATCGTAGAGCGTCTGACTCACGATCGCGTAGTTGCCTACCTGGATCTGATGGCCATCTTTGAAAACAAGAGTGGTGGGATGCTGCGACGGTTCGGACAAACCGGAGTCGGCTGCCAGCGCGCCTTCTTCTCCGTCGTGACCATGAGCGGGGCCCGTCGAAGATGGAGGCACATAATCGTCCGGGCCGGATCCCCGGCGGTCAAAAATCGTAGGGCCTCCCTGGTAATTCGCATCTTGATCGTCGTCGGAATTGTCGGCGTTCGGGACATCGACGGCATAAGGCACCGGCACACCGTAGACGTATGGATAATCAGTATTGCCGCTGGCCGTGTGATGCGGAGGATTGTGCCCATTGTTGTTGTGAGAGCTACCAGGAGAATGCGGAACACCGGGGGGATGCATACCGCCCGGGTTGGCGGGCGCGTAGCCACTGTGCACGAAGGGTCCAGTAGGAGGCGCTACGGCACCGGTGGTTGGTGCTACGCCCCCGGAGTGAGCGGAACCGGAAGAACTGGCGGACGCGCTGATTTGCGCCGAGGCGGGAGAGAGCAGGAAAAGGAACATCCCAAACAGGGCGAGCGAAGCCGGAAGCGAGCGTCGCGCAAGGCACTTCACAGATTCATCATACTCCAACGGGGACGGCATGGCGCACCTCCACAGGAGACTTCCTACGGATTTACGTCTAGAGATTTAGATCGCTACGGGCGGGGTGGAGATGCGCGGGAAATGTAGAGAAATGTAATGGTTAAGGGGCACGAAGAGTCAACGACCTTAACACGAGGCTTCCGGGAACCACGACGAGAAAATTGGGCTGCGGCCAACGAAGATCACCCGCGCGGAACCTGGACCAGGGCCGAAAGGCTCCAGAAAATGTCGGCGCCGACCAAACCCCAGACGCACGCGGTTACCAGGGCGCGGGAGGAAGTCTCCATGAGATCGGCGAGGACCCCGGAAACGAAGAGGAAAAGGAACGGGATGGAAGCGAGGAGAAATCCGGCGCCAGCGACGCGAGGATGGGCGATGCCCAGGATGATGAAAAGTAGTCCGACCAACAGCGGAGCGGTATTACCGAAGTACCGCGTGCGCGGCCAAGCCAGATAGGTTGCCAGGGCGGCCGGAATCAGCAATGCGAACGCCGGACACCCTCGAAGGATGAGGTGCGTTACCTGACGGTAAACGGTGAGAACCGCGAAGCTGCGCCAGGTTGCTCCCCAGAAAGAGCCGTGTTGCATGCCTTCGAGGAACGTGCGCCCGTGAAAGAAATATGTCGCGAAGAGTAGGACGACGGCGGCAAGAAATGCGGCCATCCCGATGGTGAGGGCTGCACCGCGGCGGATGGGCGCGAGATAGAGCAGGAATGCGAGAGCGATGGGAACCACTATGATCATGGAAAATTGGGATCCTATGGCGATAGCGAGAGAGATTCCGAGCAGCAGAATGCGGCGCCAGTTCCAGAGAACAACTTCGCGCGGAGCATAGAGAGTATGGGCGACCGCGATGGCGGTGAAGATGGCTCCGAAAGATCCCCAAGCGGCCAGGATTTCAGGCTCAACGTGCCAAACCGCAGTTGCCTGAAGCATGGCAGGCGAAAAGCAATAGAGGGTGAGGGCGACAAATCCGCCAGCGTTGCCGCAGAGACGACGGGCGACATACCACAAAGAAGCACCGAGCAAGACCCCACATGCCAGGAAGGGAATGCGCGGGAGCCAGCGCCACTGTGAAGGAGACTCGGGGGCAAGCAGGCTCTGCGGCCACACGAGCAAGGGAACGGACGTGACGAGGGACAGCAGCGGAGAATGCTCGGCGTCGAAGCCCGCGTCGTCGCGGGAAACTTCCATGGGAAGCGAACCGAAAGCATCGGGGAAGGGAGCGCCGGCAATGCCTCCGCCGTGAATTTGCCGCCACCCTGCGGCGATGCGAACTTCTTCCGAGGGGTCGGGACGGTTACTTTCCGAGGTGCGCAAATCGCAACGAACCAGCCAAATAGCCTGCGCCAGAAAGATGAGGAGCAAGGCTCCGGCGAGAAACTGGGGACGGCCGAAGCGTTGGCGCGTGAAAAATCCCGTCATAGGGGTGAGCCGTGTTTTTACCATGAGCAGGGGCGTTTGAGGAAACTGGCGTGGCGCGATGGTACGAAAGTCATGTGCGACTGCACTTCTGGCTGCCGCGAATCGGTTGCTCTCGCGGTTGCACCCGCAGTACCATACATGCACTGTTGATGTTTCTGTCCACCTGCCTAAGTTGCGCGTCTCTCGTTGTCAGCTTCGATGTCAACTGCGATGTTGGCTTCGATTTGCTTGCGGAGAACGGTCGTCCTGAATTCTGAAACGGAGAAGTGTGCCTTGACTGATTTAAGCCACCATTTTCGGGTTCTGTTGCTCAGCTTTTGCGCATCGGCGTTCGTCCTGTTCGGACAAGCACCACTATGGGCCGATGGCGCGGCTTTTGATCTGACCGGGCCGAAGGTCGATGTCCGGGTACAACGGGATGGCCGTACTCTTCCGATTTCCGAGGTTCCAAATCTGCAGGCGGGCGACCGGCTCTGGATCCACCCCGATTTGCCGGAAACTCAGTCGGTGCGTTACCTCATGGTGATTTCTTTTCTTAGGGGATCGACCAATCCTCCTCCCGACGACTGGTTCACGCGCGTCGAGGCCTGGGGCAAACAGGTGCGCAAAGAAGGGGTATCTGTCACCGTTCCTCAGGGAGCCGAGGAGGCGATCGTATTTCTGGCGCCGGAAACAGGAGGCGCATTCAGCACGCTGCGCACCGCAGTGCGCGGCAAGCCGGGAGCCTTCGTGCGCGCCGCACAGGATCTCGAGCAAGCCGGCCTCGATCGTCAGCGCCTGGAGAAATACCTAGAAGCCGTTCGGGAGCCTTCGCCCGATCCCGAACAGATGAAGGCCCGCAGCACTCTTCTGGCGCGCAGCCTCAACATACGTCTCGATCAGCAATGCTTTGATAAACCCAGCGCACAACAGGTTCCGTGTCTGACTCAGAACACCGACCAACTCGTTCTCGACGACGCCCACAGTCAGACCATGGTGGCGACGCTTAGTTCTGGACCATCGAGCGATCTGCTGGTGCAGGTCAGTGCGACTCCGACGGCGGGCGGGGGGTTCTACAGCGCTTACGTTGGCGCCGTCGTAGATGTGGTTCGAATCCTGGGCACGGCGCATACCGCGCAGTATCAGTACATCCCCGCCCTTTCGCTGCCGAACAAGGATGATCTTAATCTCCGCCTGAATACCCCACCTTCTTTCCGGAACCCAAAATCGGTTATCGTGATTGCGCTTCCGCTTGTGCTTACCGCGGCAAGCCCGCCTCTGCGCGCGGTGGATGCAGCGCAGGTTTTCTGCGTGGATAAACCTTCTTTGGTGTTGCCCACGGACGGCGCTCCCTTGGCGTTTGCTACTGAGCTGGCGCATGATTTCGTCTTGCACGTGGAAACGAAATCGTGGGCTGGAGTCGATCTTCCGGCTGTGCCCGATCCGGCGCAGGGTGGTTTTGTGATCGATACCAAGGCGATGCAGTCGGTTGATGCGCAGGGAGAGATCAGCGGAACCTTGCGCGGCAAATGGGGTTTTGGCGCTTTCGAGGGTCCGCACTTTCGACTGCGCGCTTCGAGCCCCGAGCAGTGGACCGTCGCATCCAAAGACGCGAGCGCACTTATTGTGGGCCGCGAGGATACGCTGCATCTCCAGTCTCCCGATGCCTGCTGCGTAAGTGCCGTGAAACTTCGCGATGACAAGGGCAAGATCACCGACGCCGGATGGAAGATTGCCAGGCCCGAAGAACTGGAAGTGAAAGCTCCTTTGCAAAACGCGACGGCAGGAACGCTTACGGTAATGATCCACAAACTGGGAACTCGCCAGCCGGATGAAGTTCCGCTGCACACTTATTCCGAGGCCGCGCGACTGGACCTATTCACCATCCACGCGGGTGATACCGACGGAGTGCTCAAAGGCACCAGACTCGATCAGGTCACTTCGCTCGAAGCAGCCGGCCTTCATTTCGTTCCCGGCGGCTTAACTCGCGCCAATCAGCAGGACGAACTGAAACTGGTGGGCCATGACCCGTCGGTGAGCAATGGGCTGCATGATGGAGATTCCATCGTGGTTCACGTTGCGCTCGAGGATGGGCGCTCTCTGGAGCTGAAGGCTGCGGTGGAAGCGTCTCGCCCGCGTGTCACAGTTCTTAGCAAGAGTGTGCAACAGGATTCGTCCGGTGCCCCGTCCGTGGTGCGGTTGGAGAGCCAGGACGAACTGCCTCAGGATGCGCGACTGAATTTCTTCCTGAAAACGCAGGTGCCAGAGAATTTTCCGGCGGCAGAAAAGATCGAGGTGGCCACCGCCGACGGCTCGTTCAGCGTCATGTTGAGCGAGAAAGATGGGAATCTTACACCCCAGGATTCCAAGACGGTGTATGGCGTGCTCGATCCCATGAAGTTGCTCGGTCCATCGGCATTCGGCCCGCTGAAATTTCGCCCGATTGGCCCAGATGGAAGCGATGGAGATTGGCAGCCGTTGATCACGCTGGTCCGAATCCCTGTTCTCGAGGAAATTCGCTGCACGCAAACGGCGGAGAAACAGTGCACCCTGAATGGAGACAAGCTTTTTCTCATCGACGCAGTCAGCAGCGATCCGGACTTCACCAACCCGGTGACTGTTCCGGACGGCTTCGTCCAAGCGGCGCTGACCATCCCCCAGCCGAAAGGGAAGACTCTCTACCTCAAGCTTCGCGACGACCCGGCGACAGTGGTCACCGCCGATGTTCCAATTTTGAGCACGCAGGAATAGGCTGAGGAAAGCTTCAGGAGCTGTTCCATCCTATGGTCCTGCGGAAAGGGCGCCCTACGCGCCTACTGCCCCTTGGCCTTGAAACTTCACCTCGATGAAACGCCGGTCGTCTTCGGAAACTTTAAACATGCTGCGCGGCTTCAGGCTGAGAAAGCTGGCGACGAAGACCTCCGGGATCTGACCAATCCGGGTGTTGTAGGTGTTGACGTTGTCGTTGAAAAACTCGCGCCGGTCCGCAATTCGCTCTTCCAGTTCGGTAATGCGACTCTGCAACTTAAGAAAATTCTGGTCAGCCTTGAGTTGGGGATAATTTTCTGCCACGGCAAACAGACCGCGCAGCGCGCCCGTAACCTGCAAATCGGCCTGCGCCTTCTGTCCGATGCTGGCGGCGTTCATGGATGCGGCCCGCGCCTGCGTCACGGCCAACAGGGTCTGCTGCTCGTGCTCCATGTATCCCTTCACGGTCTCGACCAGGTTCGGGATCTCGTCATGACGCTGCTTGAGCAGCACGTCGATATTGGCCCAGGCGCGGTCGTTGTCGTTGCGCAAGCGGACCAACTCGTTGTAAAGGATGACTGCATAGGCCAGCACTCCCACCACGAACAGGAAAAACGCCGCAGCTGCAACCACGTTGCTCCCCATCGTCGGCTCCGCCTCCCGTACCTCGCCTCAAGGATGATTCCAGTGAAGCAGGATGCAGGTCAGTCGTGCAAGTAACTGACGGGGCTGCGGCCAAGGTCACGGGTGCTTGCAGACCAAGGGCCGAGCCCCCCAGCTCAGCCCCGGTCGCGCGCAATAAAAACAGCTACGGCTTGTGCGGAGTGAGATCGCATGCGCGCCGGAATTCATCCAGATTCAGGCCTCCGGGCGAGAACTCGGCGATCGCATAACCGGTCCTGGTCTTGACTTCGAGGTTGAACACCTGGGCTCCAACCAAACCGCGAACCGTGCCCTTGTCCATGGAAAGGAATCGGCCGCGAACCCAGTTCCAGCCCTTGTGGTCGTGGCCTCCATCGATGCGCACCATGACTACCATCTTGGGCTGGCCCCAGAAGCCGGGATAATCCGGCCGCCCGAGCCGGCCCCCCATACTGAAGTCGGCATTCTGATACTTGCCATCGGTGCACATCACTTCGATCCGGGGCTTGTAATCGGGATCTTCGCGGAAATAGTTGTTGGCCAGTAGCTCGAAGCGAACTTTCTTCTTTCCGGTCATTTTGTCTTCCGAGCGGAACTCCATCCACTTGCCGCCAGCGCTAACCCCGTCCTGTTCATCCTGGTAAGGGCTCATCGCGCCTTGCTGAGCGAAGGCCGAAACGGCCATCAAGATTAAGCTGGTGAACGCAACAGCCGCAGCGAATCCGCGGTGACCTTTATTCTGAAATGATCGCAATTCTTTCAAGGTTTCCTCCACGCTAGAGCATCCCTACCTATTGAACCCGAAAAACGGAGAAGAGTTGCATGCTGCGATCCTGGGTCCCGGGTCTCAGGTCTTAGAGCTCGGTCTCGGGCGAACCAGAGACTCACGGCTGAACTTACTTCGCATCCACTCGGAGGTCGATGTAGACCTGGGAGCGATCATCGAACTGGCTGACCGATCGCGTGTCGCTCTTGTGGTCGCTGTACTGGGCGTAAACTTCGTAATCGGCGGTGGAGAGTCCGGGAAAGCGGTAAGTGCCATCCTGCCCCACAATGTAGGTCTTCACGGCGTGGGTGCGGGTGTTGGTGAGGTAGACGATGGCGCCAACCACAGGATTATCCTGACGATCCAGGACTTTGCCGGAGAGCAGGCGGCCTTGGGACTTGTCTTTCTTGTCAAGCGCACTGCCAGTCACGGAAATCACGAGCAGCAACCCGCAGGTGAAAAGGTATACCCGCCGAAGCAATCGTCTGGAATTCATAATCTGGGGTCGTAATCCGAAATCATAATCTGGAGTTACGGATTCTTGCAGTTCTTCCTCGGATGCTCTGTGGCGGCGTTATCGGGTCAGATGCAAGCCGATATCGACGCGTTCATCATACTCTACGTGCACCGGTACCTCTTCGGCGAGATGGACGGGGTGGCCGTCTTCGGTCTTTACGTGCTTGAGATCAGCGGTTACAACATAGTCATTCTTGCCGGCCGGGACGCGCTGGGCGAACTCGCCTGCACGGTCGGAATAAAGTTCCCACCGGGCCTTTTTGTCCGAGGCACGGCGGATCAGCACCTTGACCCCATAGACAGGGTGGTCGTTCGGACCCCATACGGTACCAAAGATGAGGGCGTAGGGGTCCGTCGGTTTCAGCTTCTTGGATGCGGGAGAGGCACTGGCCGCATGGTGCGGACTCAGAGTGGAGAAGACCAGCGCAAGCAGCAGAGAAAAACAGGAAGAGCGTACCGAGGGATAAAACCGGCGGGCTCTATGCGTCGTCACCGTCTTCGGTCTCCACTTCCTCTTCCTCTTCCACATAGCCTTCTTCGACTGCCTTCAACTCCAGCGGACTGGTTGTGATCACTTCGAAGTCCGTACCACACTCGGGGCAGGAGACGATCTCGCCCTCATCGACTTCTTCCTCTTCCACATCCAGGTCGGTTTCGCATTCAGGACAAAGAACCATGACTCCTCCGCTTCCATTCGATATCATCCTTAGATACTGCTCGTAATATTTAGATTCTTACCCTAGCGTAGTGTCAAGGGGGCGAGTCCTGTAGAGCTGAAGATTTATAATTTTGCGGGAAGGCGCCGACGACCTTGACATTTCGCCTGCCGGAGACTACGTGATCCTTTTCTGGAATCGAACACGATGGTTCGTCCCCCTCCTGGTTTGCACCAGCCTTCTGTCTGCTGCGCAAAATCGGAGTTCGACGGGTCTGGAAACGTCGGGCAACCAAACTCGAGAACCCCTGGCCGTCGATAGCCGGATTGCGGCTGCACTTCAGCAGGTCTCGCCTGAGCGCATCCGGGAAAATATCGAAAAGCTGGTGAGCTTCGGAACGCGCTTGACGATTTCGCCGCAGGATCCGGCTGCAATCGGCTCTGGGCGCGGGGCAGGCGCGGCGCGGGAGTGGATCAAGTCGGAGTTCGGGCGCTACGCCCAGGACTGCGGTGGCTGCCTGGAGGTAAAGACCGACACGTTCATCGAGCCCGCTGGAGACCGGATTCCGCAACCCACCGAAATCACGAATGTCTATGCGGTATTGAAAGGTACGGACCCGGAGAACGCGAAGCGCATCGTGCTGGTGACCGGGCATTACGATTCACGTAACAGCGATACGCTCGATGTGAAAGGCGACGCTCCGGGGGCGAATGACGATGGCAGCGGGACCGCCGTCAGCCTGGAGTGCGCGCGGGTCTTGAGCAAGCTGAAGTTTCCGGCGACGATTATCTTCCTGACCGTGGCGGGGGAAGAGCAGGGACTGAACGGCAGCCATCATTTCGCAAAGATGGCAAGGGACCAGGGATGGGACATCGAAGCCGTGCTGAACAATGACATCGTAGGGGGAGATAAAAGCCCCGAGCAGGATCACGGGGTGGTGCGCGTCTTCTCCGAGGGATTGCCCGCCGCTGCGAGCGAACAGGACGTCCGCCGTATTCGGGGGCTGGGCGGGGAGAGTGATTCCGCTTCGCGGCAATTGGCGCGGTATATTTTTGATGTGGGCGCGGCCTACGAGGCGGGTGTGAAGCCGATGTTGATATTCCGTCTGGACCGGTATCTGCGCGGCGGCGATCATTATTCTTTCAACCAGCAGGGATTTGCCGCCGTGCGGTTCACGGAATTGCGCGAGGACTTTCATCACCAGCACCAGAACGTCCGCACCGAGAGTGGCGTTGCATACGGCGACCTGGCCAAGTTTGTAGACTTCGACTATGTGGCGCGCGTGGCGCGGCTGAACGCGGCAACGCTCGCGTCACTGGCGTCGGCGCCGGCGCCTCCGGCGAATGTGCTTATCCTGGCCAAGGATCTGGAGAATGACTCGACGCTCACCTGGGGGAGTTCGCCGGCAGGATTGGCGTCCAGCTACGAAATCCTTTGGCGTGCCACGACCAGCCCGGAGTGGGAACACGTCGAGAAAGCCGGGAATGTGACGCGCACGACTTTGAAACTTTCCAAGGATAATGTCATCTTTGCAGTGAGAGCCGTGGACGCCCAGGGGCACCGAAGCTTACCGGTTGTACCCGTGCCCGAGCGGTAAGGAAGCGAGCCAAAGGCGCGTTTACTGCATCGCAAGAACACGCCGCATCGCGCGGCTCGCCAGATCCCCTTCGGCTCCGCTCGGGCAGGCTTTCGCGGCGCAAAAACGCTTGCTCCGGATGACAGACTGATCTCGCAACCTGATACCATGATCCGTACGTTTTTTTTCCCTGCAGTCGTTGAGGCCCTACCGTGGCGATGAATCGCGGACGTACGATCTCGTTGAGTTTGCCTCCGTTCACGCACTGGGTGAAGCGGCTGATCCTGACGTACGCCGGAATTTACCTGCTGATGGCGGTGGTGGAGGTGGTCTCGCCGTTCGCACACCAGTGGGTCCGCGTGTATCTGGGTCTGATCCCGACTCTGGTGGTGCGGGGGATGGTGTGGCAGTTGATCACATATTCGTTTCTGCACTTTACGCTGCTGCATTTCCTGTTTAACGCTCTGGCATTGTGGATGTTCGGTTCGCAAATCGAAAGCGATTGGGGATCGAAGCGGTTTCTGGAGTTTTATTTCTTTTGTACGGTTGCGGCGGCGCTCACGACAGTGGCGGTGAGTTACATGCACGTGCCCGGCTTGTCTCCAGCAACCACTACCATTGGAGCGTCGGGCGGGATCTACGGCTTGCTGGTCGCCTTCGGCGTGCTGTATGGCGAGAGCGAGATCATGATGTTTCCCCTGCCCTTTCAGATCAAGGCCAAATATTTTATCTGGGGAATCGTTTTCCTGACGCTGGCGGGGGCGATCCAGGAAATCGGCGGGGTAAACAATTTCGCCCACTTGGGCGGATTGCTCTTCGGCTATCTTTACCTCAGATTTTTGCCCAGGAAGGGTTTGGCGTTCGCTACTTCGGAGCGCTACTTCAGCCTGCGGAATGAATATTACCGCTGGAAGCGGCGGCGGGCAGCGCGGAAGTTTGAAGTTTACATGCGGAAGCACGACCGCAAGGTAGAGTTCGACGAGCACGGCAACTACATCCCGCCAGATGATGGACCTCGCAAAGGCAACGGTGGATCGAAATCAGGCTGGGTGAACTAGAGGGTAAGCCACGGATTTGCAAAGATGGAACGCGAGAAGGTCCCTCCACTTCGCTCGCTTCGGTCGGGATGACAAGAGTGGGTGGATGCGCTCTTTCAACTTCGGTCGGCTGGGGGACATTCTTCAAGCCGCGAAGAACGCCTGGAATTCCGCCAGCACGGTTCCTGATAAATCTCCCCGCCGAGATTTACCTTTAAATCCCAAGTCGTGTCCCACGCCTTCCACAGTCAACAACTTCGTCTTGGCCGGAATGAGCTTTAAGGCTTGCTCAATCTCTGGAATTGATCCAAACGGGTCGCGCGTACCTTGCAGGAAGAGAGCGGGAGTGCGCAAGTTGAAAAAATGCTGGGTGCGCCACTGCGCAGGTTTTGTGGGAGGATGCAGCGGATAGGACATCAAGAGCAAACCCGGAACTTGCTTCGCTTGGGCCTCAGTTTGTTCCGCACAGAGCATGCTCGCCTGCCTTCCGCCGTAGGAGTGCCCCCCGAGAAAGACAGCGCCATCCGTCAGATGCTGCAGGGCCAGGGCTGCGTTCTTCAGTCCGGCACGATCGCGGTTGCCGTCGTGCAAACCTGGCGGCCCGTAAGGCCGGTCTTGCCGGAACGGCAAATCGCAGCGCAGCACGAGGAAGCCGGCGCCACCAAACGCTTCCGCCAAGGCAATCAGCAACGGAGCCTTGCAATTTGATCCTGCGCCATGAGTGAGCACCAATCCTTTGCCGTTAGGCTTTGCGGGGCGGTGCAGAAAGCCGCACACGAAGGGGTCGACCGATACATCGGTAAAAACCCGCGGAGTGGATTCTGCAGACACGGATAGATGTTCCGATCTTTCGCTCCCCCAGAGCGCTGTCAGACGCCTTGCGCCGCCCGGCTGGACAGCCGAGGGCGGCTCTCCCCACACCTGCTTATGCGACAATTTCTCCCAGCTTTTCGTAGACTTTCAGAATTTTGATTTCATTTCCCAGGCGGGCCCAGCAACGTAACAGTTCCGGATCTTCCTGGGCGGTTCGGCGAGCTTGCTCGGAGTTCCAATAACGCAGCAGCACGTAATCCTTGTCGCTGCTGCGGTAAAGCAGATCCCGGCCGTATTGCTTTTTGGAGACGATGGTGTTCAGTTCGCGCATCGTGGCAAGCGAAGCCGCCTCCATGTCGGGCAGAGGCTCCCAGATTGCTATGGATAAGTACTCTTGCGACATATCCCGAGATTATAGCTTCCGCGGCCTGCGGGTGCGTTTTCCTTTAGGCAGGGCAGCGGCTGTGGCTTCTTCGGCGGTCACCGTATGCAAGCGCATGAAGTTGGTGGAGCCCGAGGTCTGGCTCGTACCCGCGACGACTCCCAGCACATCGGCAGGCTTGAGCAACCGGCGGTTCAATAATTCTTCCTCAGCAACGCGCACCATGTGTTCAGCGGTCAGCCCCTGCGCACACTTCATGGGGTGCGCCCCCCAATAGAGGTTGGTGCGCTGGGCAACGCTGGGGTTTGCGGTAAAAGCGTAGATGGGAGCCCGCGGGCGGTACTTCGAAATCATTCGCGCGGTGTTGCCGGTCTCGGTGAAAACAGCGATCGCCCCCATGGGCAGGTCTTCGGCCGCATGGGCGATTGACTCACAAATCGTCTCGGCGATGGAGAGGCTGTGCCGGTCGCGCCGGCGCCGGCGGGGCTGCGTAAACTCTCCCATATTACTCTCCGCCTCCACCACAATGCGCGACATCATGGCCACCGCTTCGCGAGGATAATGTCCGCTGGCGGTTTCCGCCGAGAGCATCACCGAGTCGCTGCCATCGAAGATGGCATTGGCCACGTCGCTGACTTCGGCGCGCGTGGGACGCGGGTTCTCGATCATCGACTCAAGCATCTGCGTGGCCGTGATCACCGGCGTGCGCCAGAGTGCTGCGCGACGAATCACATGCTTTTGAATGACCGGCACTTTTTCCGGCGCCATTTCCACGCCTAAGTCGCCGCGGGCGACCATCACGCCATCGGAAGCCTGCAAAATTTCCTCCAGATGATCGATGGCTTGCGGCTTCTCCAGCTTCGCGATTAACGGCGTGTCAGAGCCCAGGCCGATCACGATTTGCTTGACCATGTTTACGTCGGCCGAGGTGCGCACAAAGGAGAGCGCGACCGCATCCACGCCGTGCTTCACGCCAAACTCAAGATCCTTGCGATCCTTCTCGGTCAGGGCGGGAATCGACAACGCGGTGCCAGGCAGGTTGATGCCTTGATGTTCGCCCAAGGTGCCGCCATTCAAAACGTCACAGACTACATCTTTGCCGCGGACGGTGCGCACTCGCAGTTCGATGAGACCATCGCGCAACAGAATGCGCGCCCCCGGAGTAACTTCCTGGGCAAGATCCGGAAAGGTGGTCGAGATTCGAGTGGTTGTGCCGGCGATATCGCGGGGAGTGATCACGACCGTGGTCCCGCTCTTCAAGACAACCGGCCTACCGCCTTCCAGGCGGCCGGTGCGGATCTTGGGACCCTGCAAATCCTGCAGGATGCAGACGGTCCGGTTTTCTCTCTCGGCCGCACGGCGCAGGCGCTCGATGTTACGAGCATGATCCGGATGCGAGCCGTGGGAAAAATTCAGGCGGGCAACATCCATGCCGAGGCGGAGCATGTCTCGCATCGCGGCCTCAGAGTGGCAGGCGGGACCGATCGTGCAAATGATTTTCGCGCGGCGACCGGAAGTGCGGCCGTGGTCTATGGCGGGAGACAAATTTCGCTCGTAGACGGATTCAGCTTTCGTCGGCTCGGGCTGCTTCATGAATTCAGGATCCGGAGGGGTCACCCATCAGAGAAGATTATTGTAAACGTTCAAAGCCTGTTCGCCCTAACGTCGGGGGCATTCGGGACGGGGATCACGGCGTGGCATGAGTTGAAGATTCGCTACCCCTGAAATCTACCGCCAGACCTAGGCCTTCGGGCCATTGATCGCAATCAATTCTTTTCCCAGCATGGCGCGGGGAAACAGCATGGCGTTGAACTCGGCTCCGATCAGAATGACCAGGGAAACCATATACATCCACACCAGAAGAGCGATGGCCGCACCGAGGGAGCCGTAAATGACACCGTAATCGCTATAGTGCTGCAGGTAAAAACCAAAAAGTATTGTGGAAGAGAACCATAGGCCGGTGGCGAGAGTCGCGCCTGGGATGACGCTATGCCAGGGCTGTGTGCGCGGCACCGCATTGTGATAAATAAGCGAAATCACTGCGATGCTGGTAAGTGTCGCGATCAGCCAGCGAAGGCAGGTCCACATCAAAAGAATGTACGCGCTGAACTCGTGTGCTGTGTAGAACAGGATCGTGGTCTCGATCTTGCTGCCGAAGGCCACGAGCAGGGTGGAGAAGGTCATTGGAACGAGGGCGAAGACGACTAACAGGAAGGAGATGAGTCGCTCTTTCACCAAACCCCAGACTTTGGGAAGCTCGTAACAGCGGCGAAAACCTTCCATCCAGGAAACCATGACGCCGGAGGCGGTCCACAGGGTCAATAGGGAAGCGGTGATGAGGAGGCTGACCGGCCGCTGCGCTGCGCCCCGCAAAAAATTCATCGCCGTGTTGCTGCCGGCGGGCAGAATGCGCGTCAAGGCATAAGAAATTTCCCGCAGATAAGGCGCGCCTTTGCGCGATGCAGCCAAGACGGATCCAACGACCAGCAATGCGGGGAAAAAAGTGAGGATTGAGGAATACGCAGAAGCTTTCGCGATGGAAAAAGCGTCATGCTGGAAGGCACGCCAAAACGCTAGTCGCAGAAGGCGGAGAAAGCGAAGCATCGCTGGCCCTAGCTTAGGGCCAGGAGGCTCCGGACGCAACGAAGGAACCGGGCCAGGTTCCTCGAATTGCAATCGCTGGGGGTTAGCGTGCATCGATGTTTGGTTGCAAAAAGGGCTTCGGGGGCGAACTGGTTCGCCCCCGATTGCTCCTCTTAATTTGCCTTACTCCGCAGCCAGTTCCTCGGTTTCGCCCTCGTGGCGCATCATTTCGAGAGCACGCTCGGCTTCTTCGTATGCCGCCGAGACTTCCGCCTGTACCTTGGCCGCGGCCTCTTCCATCTCTGGCGAGAGGCGCACGTTGCGGTAGTACTCCATGCCGGTTCCGGCAGGGATGAGGCGGCCGACGATGACGTTCTCC
>Ga0187867_10001015_pt1 | contig 24568 bp, 24 predicted proteins | sample June2016WEW_13_1_FD_132976 | JGI IMG/M metagenome (GOLD analysis project Ga0187867, IMG submission 132976) | Peatland microbial communities from SPRUCE experiment site at the Marcell Experimental Forest, Minnesota, USA - June2016WEW_13_10 | ecosystem: Environmental > Terrestrial > Soil >... | reverse complement strand
TGCTCAGCAATGGTACCTTGCTGCCGCTGGTTCCTGAAACTTTCACCGGAGACTGAGGCGTGGCAAATGTCGCCGTAATCGGCGCCCAATGGGGCGACGAGGGCAAGGGCAAGGTCGTCGACTGGCTCGCCAGCCGGGCTGACGTGGTGGTGCGGTTCCAAGGCGGTCATAACGCCGGCCATACGTTGGTGGTTGGCAACGAGACCTACAAACTGGCGCTGCTGCCCTCGGGCCTGGTGCGCGGCAAACTTTGCATCATCGGCAACGGCGTCGTGGTTGATCCCGAGGCGCTGCTGGCCGAGATCGCCCGGGTGCAAGGTCAGGGCCTGAAAGTTTCACCGGAAACCTTGCGTATTGCCGAGAACGCGACCCTGATTCTGCCGTTCCATCCCGCCTTGGACAAAGCCCGCGAGCTGGCACGCGGTGATGCGAAGATCGGCACCACCGGGCGCGGGATCGGTCCGGCGTACGAGGATCGGGTGGCTCGGCGCGCCATTCGCGTCGCCGACCTCGCCGAACCTGAAACGATGGCGCTCAAGCTCGATGAGCTGCTGCGCCACTACAACACGTTGCTCCGTGAACTGGGCGCCGAGACCTTCACCAAGGAAGCAATGCTGGCGCACCTGCTGGCGCTGGCGCCGAAAATCCTGCCATTTGCCGAACCGGTATGGGAACGGATGGATACGCTGCGCAAGGAGGGCAAGCGTATCCTGTTCGAGGGCGCTCAGGCGGTGATGTTGGATGTGGATCACGGGACCTATCCGTTCGTTACGTCCTCGAACACCGTCGCTGCGACCGCTGCCTCTGGTTCCGGCATTGGTCCCTGGGCGGTTGGCTTCATACTGGGGATCGCCAAGGCCTATTCCACGCGAGTGGGGTCGGGCCCCTTCCCTTCCGAGTTGCACGATGCAACCGGCCAGCTTCTGGGCGACCGCGGCAACGAATACGGCACCAACACGGGACGGCGCCGGCGCTGCGGATGGTTCGACGCGGCCATGGTGCGCCAGGCGGTGAAGATCGGCGGCATCCAGGGGATCGTGCTGACCAAACTCGACGTGCTGGACGGGCTGCCGGAATTGAAGATCTGCACCGGCTACCGGATCAATGGCGAGCGCGTCCGGCATCTACCGGCCGGGATGGCTGCGCAGGCCGCTGCGGTGCCGGAATACGAAACGATCGAGGGTTGGTCGGGTTCGTGCAGGGGAGCTCGATCGTGGGTCAATCTGCCGGCGCAGGCGATCAAGTATGTGCGACGGATTGAGGAACTGGTGGAGGCACCGGTGACGATGGTGAGTACGAGTCCGGAACGCGATGATACGATATTGGTGCGGGATCCGTTCGAGGGGTGAAAATTCTTGATGAGTTCCGTGACGCAATGCGAAGCCCGGGAACCGATCTGCGTTCATCGGCGTTCATCGGCGGTTCTGTTTTTCCTGGCCGCCCTGGGAGCAAAAAGGAAAGATTTCAACCGCCGATGAACGCCGATGAACGCAGATAGTCCCCGGGCGCGACGCTTTCCGGGAAATGCTTGTTAAGTCGGATTTGCGGTTGTTTATCAACGTCCGGGACGGACATTAAGATTTCCGGTTTCGTATCAGAACCGCACCGTGATGCTCCCGATGATCTGTCGCTCCACCGGCGGGCCGGCGGCCTGCATGATGCGTGACACGTTGAACTGCTGAGCGGTCACCGCGGCGATGACATGATCGGTCAGCCGATAGCCGACCCGCGCATTGAGCGTGACGTAGTTCTGCACCTCGATAGGCTGTAACTGAATCGACGCTGCCGAGTCCTGGAAGTCGAGGTAGCTGGACTGCCAACGCCCCAGAAGATCCATCTCCAGCCGGTCGCGCGTGTAACCGATCCCCGCCGTCACCACGTGCCGAGGCACACTGTGCGCGTAGTCGATGGTGCTGGTCACCAATCCACCTTTGTTCAGCACGGTATCGTCGGTGGTATACGCGAAGGCGTAATTGAGTTGCCAACGCAACCCGGTCCCCGAGTGCCCCTCGACCCCAAGCTCGACCCCGGCGGCGTCACTGCTGCCGACATTGCCGGCCAGCAACGCAGGCACTCCGCTGGGACCGATGACCGGTGGCACCGCGAACGGCTGGCTGATCAGGTCCAGATTGCGTTGCGCGAACATCGCTGCCCGAAAACTCGAATTGATCGCCGACAAATCTCGGTCGTAATCCAGTTCGATGTTGTCGACGGTGGAAGGATGCACGTCCGGATTGCCGGCAATCACCACCGGACCAAAAGTGCCGAACGGGATTTGCAGACCGAAGTCGACCAGGCTCGGCAATTGCACGCCGCGCGCGATGGTCAGTCGAAGCGTGTCCTGCCGAGTAAGGTTGAATACGATACCGGAATTGAAACTCGGCACCGCGAAGCCGGCATGGTTGTAATCCGCCTGCGTGAACCCCGTCCCCGCCGCCAATGTCCCCGAGTAATGCAAGCGCAGGTCATCGACCCGTACCGCATTGGTCAGCGATAAGTTCGGCGCGATTTGCCAGTTCCACATCAGGCTTGCCGCATAGACATCGTATCCGATCGTGCCGTGAGCGAAGCCGGGCGCAGTCGCCTCGTCGTCGCGATATTCCAGTCCGAGCCGAAGCGTGTGATCGGCGCCGAGTTTCGCCAGATCGCTCGCCTGGACCACGATGACGCTTTCGTTCACCCAGTTCGCCAGGCCATTCAGGCTGGCGGTGCTGATCGTGACCACCTGCGCATTGCGATAGGCGCCAAAGCTGAGCAAACCAATCGCAGTATCCGCACTGATGCCGGCACGCAACGAATTGGCACGTGTCGAACTTGTGTCGAACGCGCCAGCGAACTCCTTTTCGGCGACACGGCTGTCGCTCATGCTTGCTTCAAGGAAGGCCTCTGTCCCGGGCGCGATCCGGATCCGGCCGTCGATGTTGAAGGCGCCAACCAACGGGTTTTGCCGGCTGGCGGCATCTGGGGCCGAGAGCCCGCGTGGCGCGAAATCGCTGGCATGGAAGCCACCGGCGGAAATCCGCAGACCGGCCTGATCGCCGATCCGAGCCGTTCCGACGGCAGTGCCTCCAAGATAATCCTGGGTTCCGCCACCCAACGTCGCGGTATCTACTTTGTCGTGCAACGGATCGTAGGTGATGATGTTGATCACGCCACTGACGGCATTGAAGCCGTAAAGCGCCGAATTTGGTCCCTTGATCACCTCAATCTGGCGAATTTCCGAGAGTTGGACCGGGATCGAGGCCCAGTTCACATGGCCGTAGTCGTCGGAATAGACCTGACGTCCATTCACCAGCACCAGCAAACGCGCATTATACGGCTGATTGTACCCACGGATGCCGACTTCGGCGTCCGCCAGGCCATAGTGCCGCACGTCCACACCGGGAATGAATTGCAGCACGTCCGGGATGCTCATCGCGCCGGAGCGCCGAATGTCGTCCTGCGTAACGATCACCATATCCGCGGGCGCATCGCTGGCACGTTGCGGTTTGCCGGTGGCGGAGATCGTGACCGGCTCGTGGAATACCTGCTCAAGTGTGCTGTAATCGAGGTTCTGCGCAGCGGCGGGTAGTGCGAGGCACACCGCAATGCACGTCGCGAGTCGTTTGGCGAGTGATCGGTTGAAGCGGGTCATAGTTCGCTTACCATCATTCTAAAGGCGGTCGCGAGGCTGACCCCCGATGCCAGCGCGGCCCGGTAGTTCAGCAGGATCTCCACTTTTCCGGTGGAATGGATCGCCATGGTGCAGAAGCCCAGACGAACTGCCTCCTGATCGGCGGTGACGCACAGCGCATGGTGCGTGCGCGCGGCAGGCGGCACGGCATCGCTATTGGCTCCGGCCGCCACGATGACGAGGCTGAAATCGACGCTGGCCAATTCGCCGGCTTCGACCAGCTTTGGGGTGAGCAGGATGCCGTTCGCGGTAAGGCTCTCGCCGATCGCCGCGCGTATCGCCTCCGCATCCAGGCGCGAGCTGCTGTCCTTACCGGCGTATACGATCGCAACCACACCGTCACTGACGGGCCGCGGCTGCACGAAGGCGAGCGCACTGCCAAGGATTTGCAGATCCTGAGGCGTTAGCGACGCGGCGCAAACCGGTTGCGGGATCGCCGCAAGCAGGAGGCTGACCACGGCGAGCGCGCAGCACCTCCGGCGAAAGCTCAGCGTCCATCCCAGCATGCCCAGGCACCGCCAATGATGCGGCTGGAATAGAAGGTCGAGTTTAACGATCGATGAAATGCGGCCCACAAACGGCAGCCGCGACCGGATTAATACTTTCTTAAGTTTACCGGTTTATTCATAGCGAGGACCAATCTGGTCCGGCGAGGCAAACCCATGCCGGGACACGAGCTCGGTTACAGCATTGGACTGCTTGTCGCGTCCGGCATACTCAGCGTCGCAGGCGTGCTGCTGGCGTTGCGTTTGATGCCTCGCGAAGTGCTGGTGGGACGCATTCGAACGGTAACGCTGCGGACCATTCCGGCCTGCCTGCCGTTGGCCGGCACTTCGTGGCTGCTGTTCGTGCTGGCCCTCAAGCTGCATTTCCCCCGTTTGGATCCTGACATTCCCTGGCCGGCGATGCTTCGGGCATGGGTGACCGTCGGGGCCGGGACGATTGCCGCTCAGGCCATCGCAGCACGAACGCGGCGTAGCGTGCGAAACGTTGCGTTCGCCGGGTCGGTCATGGCGTCGTCGGTCTCATGCATGGTGTTTGCCACCATGAGCGACCTCGCCGCGCCATCCGCGCTGGCCTACGACCTTACGGACGTCATCGAAATCATGGCCGCCAGCAGTACTTTGTGGGCGGGTGGCCTGTGGCTGCTCGAACGGCCCGGCGCATCGCGCTTATTGCCCGGCTTGCTGTTGGCGGCATCGCTGATGCTGCTCGCGGACGCCTCGCTCTCATGTATCCTGCCGTTCTCCGACTGGAACATGGCCACCGCGACGCCCGGCGCGATCGCCTTCCGGCCGGTGACCGTCATCTTTCTGTCCGAACTGGGTGTCACACTGGTACTGGGCATCGCCGGGGCTGGGGTCGATCGCCAGACCGCCGCGCGCGCCACGCGGGAGAACGAGCGTTTGCGCCAACTGACTGAGAGCACGTTCGAAGCGTTGCTGATCCATAGCGGCGGCGTGGTACTGGACGCCAACAGCACGTTCTGCGAACTGATCGGACGTCCGTTGGCTTCGATCAAGGGTCAGCCCATCGAAGCCTTTCTGCCGCAGGGTGACCGGACTTCCGCGATTTCGCCGATCACCGGGCGGACGGAAGCATTCGAAACCCAGATCGCCGGGGCCAACGGCAAAGCCATGCCAGTCGAGGTGCTGTCGCGCGATGTGCAATTCGCTGGCGGCACGGCACGGGTAACAGCCCTACGCGACATCCGCGAACGCCATGCCGCCGAGGCACGCATCCGCTTCATGGCGCAGCACGACACGCTGACCGGACTGGCAAACCGCTCACAGTTCCAGGAGGTGATCAATCATCAGCTCGCAATCCTGCGCCGCGACGGCATGCCGCTGGCGGTCATGTGCATCGACCTTGACCGGTTCAAACACGTCAACGATACGCTTGGCCATTGGGCTGGCGATCTGGTGCTGAAGCAGGTGGCGGAACGGCTGCTGCGCACGGTGCGCGAGAGCGACACCGTGGCTCGGATCGGCGGCGACGAATTCGTTCTGTTGCAGACTGCTGCTGTACAACCGGAGTCATCGGGCAACCTCGCCGCTCGCATCATCGAGACGCTATCGAAGCCGTTCAATCTCAACGGCAACCAGATGACGATCGGTGCCAGTGTCGGTATTGCGCTGGCGCCACGCGACAGCGCACTGGCCGAAGTGCTGGTGCAGGATGCCGACATCGCACTGTATCGCGCCAAGTCGAGTGCGAGAGGCACATACTGCTTCTTTCAGGCCGGTATGGACACGCTGCTGCGAGAGCGACGGGAGCTGGAACAAGACATCATCCTCGCGACTGCATCGGGCGGCTTCGAACTGGCGTTTCAACCGCTGTTCACCGGCGTGCCGCCCGGCGAATTGATGGGTTTCGAGGCGTTGCTGCGCTGGCACCATCCGCGGCGCGGCATCATTCCGCCAGATCAGATTATCCCCCTGGCGGAAGAGACCGGCCTGATCGTGCCGCTCGGCGCCTGGATTCTGGAGGCGGCATGTCGTGAGGCCGCCGGCTGGCCAGCTCGGTATCGTGTCGCGGTCAATGTCTCGCCGCGACAGTTCACCGAAGGTGACTTTCCGTCGCTGGTCGGCAACGTGCTGCATTGTACCGGCCTTGCGGCAGATCGGCTGGAAATCGAGGTCACCGAAACTCTGTTGATCCAGGACGGCGAGGCCGCTCTGGGCATCCTGCGGCAACTGAAGCAGATCGGTGTACGGGTCGTGCTCGACGATTTCGGTGCGGGCTACTCGAGTCTGGCCTATTTGCAGCGTTTCCAGTTCGATAAGGTGAAGATCGATCAGTCGTTTGTCCGCTCGGTGACCTCCAGCGAAGATGCCCGCGCGATCATCAGCGCGATTCTGGCAATGAGTCACCAGTTGCGGCTTGAGGTCACGGCAGAAGGTGTTGAGACCATCGAACAACTGGCCTTCCTGCGCACCCAGCCGTTCGATCAGATGCAGGGCTTCCTGCTGGCTCATCCACTGCCGCGGGACGCGGTGCGGGATTACATTTTGCGCGCGCAGGCCCGGCCGGTGGGGGAGCCGTTGTTGACCGTGGCGTGATGCCCGGCGCGTTGCAGGCCAATTGGCGGACAGGCCGGCTGTCACCGGGGGTGCGGGAGACAACGCGCAATTGCCGGTGCCAGTGGAAAACGATACCGTAGCGGAACGCCAACGATACCGGGCGTTCGCGCCCCAGGATTATCCCGTCATGCAATTCGGCTACTTCACTCTCAGCGACAACTGCTACCGCGACAATCCGCGCCCGGCGAACCAGTTCGTCGCCGATATCATCGACGAAGCAATCGAGGCCGACCGGCTTGGCATGCACTCCGCCTGGATCGGCGAGCATCACTTTTCCACGTTGGGCGTACTGTCCTGCCCCGATCTCGCGCTGGCTTTCATCGCTGCGCGCACGCAACGGATCCGCCTCGCGCCGGCGGTGACCGTTCTGCCGCTGCATCATCCGATCCGGGTCGCCGAGCAATGGGCCAGCCTCGATCTCATGAGCGGTGGACGCGTCGATTTCGCGGCCGGCCGCGGCTACGACCGGCGCGAATACGAGCCTCTCGGTGTTGACTTCGACAACAACCAATCGATCTTCGAAGAGGCCATGGAGGTCGTTCGCCGGCTGTGGGATGCCGACGGCCCGATCTCCCATCACGGGCGGCACTACCAGTTCGATAACGTCTCAATTACGCCGCGGCCGCTGCAACGACCTTTGCCCGCTTACGTGGCGTCGTTCTCGCAACCATCGATCGAACTGGCCGGCCGTCTGGGCTGTGGCCTGATCGTCGCTCCCTTCGCCGCGGCGATGAGCTTCGGCGGTTTGCGTCAGGTCGCCGATTTGTATCACGCAACCCTTGCCCGCCACGGCAAACCGCCTGGCCGCCTGATGTGCAGTTATTTCATCCATTTCGCCGACACCGCAGCCGAGGAGGCCGCCGCACGTGCCCGCCAGATCCGCTACTACCAGGAATGCGTCATCCCCGCCTTCCCGGGCGACCCGGCGACCGCGCCGCCAAGCTACCGGTACTTCATCGACATGGTGGCTCGCCTGCGCAGCGTCCGCCCCGAGGACCTTGGCGAAAACTCGGTGCTGATCGGCTCGGCCGCCCGCATCGGCGAGATCTTGCAGAATGTCGCAGCGGCGGGGGTCGACGAGGTGATTCTGTATTTCAATGTCGGCCTCAAACCACATGCGCAGGTTAAGTCGGAGATGGCGCGCTTCATGGCGGAGGTGGCACCAGGTTTTGCGTAGCCGCGCTGGCGTCGCGCGCGCTATGAACGGTTGCGCCGCGGACCGCACAGAGCAGACGCAGCGAAGGAAGCCACCATGACTGCGTTCCGGCTGGAAGCATTCAGGATGCAACGAGAGGCGCCCAGGCTGGTGCCTTGCACGCAGGAGCGCGCCTGGATGGATGTGTTCACCGACCGGCATGCCTATCGCTGCCTGCCGCTGTCGATTGCCAATACGCATGGCTGGGAATTGTTGGTACCCGGTGCATTCGAGGTGGAATGGAACGGCGGCCACCACGAGCACGGCGTGACCAAGGTATTGTTCGGCGAGCGGTTGACGATGGCAGCGTTCTACACCGTTGATGAGTCGCACCGGGAGCGTGAAATATACGGTCTCGGTCCGCTGGGGGAATGAGCTGGGTGACGGAATTTCTTACACCTCATAGGTGGTAACCTGCGCTGCTTTGGTGCAGAAATGATGGCGACACAGCTCGCTAGAAATTCGTGAAAATTGTGATCATTTTGTGATTGCAAGGTTGACCATCGGGCGGTTTCTACGCGGGAGGCCGCAAAGCAGCCTCCGGATGTCTCTCGGATCGAGCTGTCGGAAATATTAAATATTTGCTAATAATCGTGTTCTGCAACGTCTCGGTCGCCGGTTTTGCTTGCCTTTTGACCTGAACCCGACCACACTGGGCGGAAGTGCAACCAGACTCATGCAACGTCAATCGATTGGTGCCCTGGTAGCATTCCGCGCGACCTGCGCCAAGATGTGGGGACACTCTGCGTTCAAGATGAACGTCCGAAAGGAAATCTTGCAATACTCCATACCTGCAGGTCGACACGAGGAGTCGGCATGAGCCCAGTACATTGCCACCGCAAATACTGATCGGAACCGGACCTTCGGGGCCGCGTGCAAAAGGCATGCTAAAAGGCAGCCCAAGAAGTCAAAGACAGGAAGGACGACAAAATGTCAGATCCATATGTTGGAGAGATACGCCCGTTCGCCGGGAACTTCGCCCCCGTAGGATGGGCGCTTTGCGACGGTTCGCTGCTGGCGATCGCCGACAACCAGGTGCTGTTCACTTTGATCGGCACGACCTACGGCGGCAACGGACAAACCACGTTCGGGCTGCCGGACCTGCGCGGTCGTGCCCTGATCCATCAGGGGACCGGCAGCGGATTGTCGACATATGTAATCGGCGAGCCGGTCGGGGTGGAGACCGTCACGCTCACAGCCGGACAGATGGCCGGCCATGGTCACTCATTCGCCGGGACCACCTCTGGCGGGAGCACATCGACCCCTGGCCCAACGGTTGTACTGGGGGCCACCCTGCCCGGCTTTCCGATTTATGACGGCACCGCGACGCAGGTCGCGCTTTCGCCCCGTGCAGTGAGCACGGCCGGCGGATCGCAGCCGCATAACAACCGCCAGCCATTCCTGGCGATCACCTACATCATCTCGCTGTTCGGTATCTTTCCGAGCCACAGCTGAACAGGCGGCGCCGCCTCTGGTGGCAGTACTGCCCAACGTGGCTGCGGCTGCGCGATTGACAGGAGAATCCCGCAATGGACCCTTTTATTGGTGAACTGAGACTGTTCGGCTTCAATTTCGCACCGGTCGGCTGGGCTTTGTGCCAAGGCCAGTTGCTCCAAATATCCCAGAATGCGGCGTTGTTTTCGATCCTTGGCACCCAGTACGGCGGCAATGGGACAAGCAACTTCGGGTTACCGAACCTGCAGGGCATGGTGCCGATCGGCCAGGGCTCAGGCCCGGGGTTGACGCCATTCGTCCCGGGTCAGACCGGCGGACAACAAACGCACACACTGACGGCAAATGAAATGCCGCAGCATTCGCACGCCCTGAATGCACTGCCAGTGCGTGCCGTCAACGAAACGCCCGCCGCCGGCTCCCGCCCCTCGGAAGGCGTTGGAGGCTCGCGCGGATCTTCCTTTGAAATCAAAACCTACACAACCAACAGCCCAGGGACGAACCTCAATCCGGCAGCGGTGGGCGCAGCCGGCTCGGGGATAGCGCATGACAACATGCAACCCACCCTGACGATGAACTGGTGCATCGCGATGGTCGGGGTATTCCCCACGCGGTCTTGATCTGCCGACCACTGTGCCCCTTGGAGGCAGTTCCAGCCGGTCACAAAATTCGTGCCGGCGTCGGATCACACATAGGAGATGATGTCGATGGCAACCCCGTTCCTTGGCGAAATCCGTGCTTTCAGCTTCTCATTCCCCCCGTCCGGCTGGGCGTTGTGTAACGGACAGACATTGCCGATCAACCAGAACCAGGCGTTGTTCGCGCTGCTCGGAACCACTTACGGCGGCAATGGCGTGCAGAACTTCATGCTGCCCAATTTGCAGGGCCGCATCGCCATGAGTGCCAGTAACGCCTTCCCCCAGGGACAGACGGCGGGCGAGGAAGCCGTGGTGCTCACCACGGCCCAGCTGCCGGTGCACACTCATGTGGTCACCGCCGCGGCCAACGGCGCGTCGAATGCCACCAACGTTCCCGGGCCAACAGTCATCCTCGGAAGCGGGACCACCAGCGAGCCCAATAACCCGCCGGTACTGATCTATAGCAGCGCCGCCTCCAACGTGGCTCTGGCACCGCTCGGCGCCAATGGCTCCGGTCAGGGGCATGAGAACCGGATGCCGTCCCTGGTGTTGAGCTATTGCATCGCGTTGCAGGGGATCTTCCCGTCGCGGGGCTGAGCGGTCAGTTGAACACAACCTGATAATTCTGCCGATCGCGGGCGACGGTGTGAATCGGGATAATGTACAGCGTGAAGTCAGGTCCGCTTTCTACGGCGACGTCATACAGGCCCTCGGGCAGCACATCGTCCGGCGGACCGCACAGGATCAGAGTGAACGGCTGCCGCTTCGTTCGGTTACTGCCGCCCGGTCCGGATGTGTCGACCGAGACCAGGGTCAGTGCCCGGTGCTGGCCTTTGGGTCTGACTGTCTTGCCCAAAAGAGAAGAAAAATCCTGTACTGTCAAAACCTGTGACATAAGACCAGCCTCCTTCCAGGCGCACAAATGATATCGAATGAAACCGATCCGGTCGAGCCAATCGAAACGCCCCACGGCACGTTACGGACGCGGCCAGAAGTCGTCGCGGACGCAACGTTTTTGTTTACCCTGCACGCGAGCGTCAAGGCCGCGGAATTCGCGATGATGCCCGTCGCCGAGCCAATTCTGCGGCAACTGCTCGACATGCAATTTCGTGCTATGACAATGAGTTACCGGACGGCCTTCCCAGCAGGACGTTTCCAGCTCATCACCCTGAACGACGCGCCGATCGGCCGGCTGATTACCGACAGCGGCCCGGTCAGGTTCCACATCGTTTATATCGCTTTGCTGCCGGAATGGCGGCAACGGCAGATCAGCACCATCCTGATGACACAGGTTCTCGAGGAACCCCGGCGCAGGGGCGCCAGGTGCGAAACGACCGTCGCTTTGGACAACCTGGCATCCCAACGTCTCTGGTTTCGCCTGGGCTTTACCGAGCGAGAGCGCGACGGCGCCAATCTTGTCCTGGAATGGCGACCGGCCTGAAATTCCGCGGGCCCGGAGCCGGGATCGCGCTCAGGCAGCCAACGGTGACGGCCGTCTTCCTCCGCCGGCACGGAAGCGGCGAAGATAGTCCGGTACGATCTGCTCGACCGCTGTAGGGCTGATACCCAGATCGCTCAGACCGAGAGCGTCGGAGGCAACCACGTTGTCGCGGGCCAGCATCTTGAGCTGATCCCGGGTGAGCAATTTGCCGGGCAGGATTTCCAGCAGGCAGGCCTGCAGCCGAACCAGCGGCACGGGCATATTGACCAGCGGGATGCTGCGTCCGGTGACCTTCAGGATATAGGCCAGCAAATCGACGAACAGCCAAACCTTTGGCCCGCCCAGTTCGTAGGTTTTGCCGATGGCGTCGTCGGACTGCAAAGCAGCCAATACCGCATCTGCCACGTCGCCGGCGTACACCGGTTGCATGCGGGTTGCCCCCTCGATCACCGGCATAAAGGGCAACATCCGGGTCATACCGGCGAAGCGGTTGAAGAAGTTATCCTCGGGCCCGAATACGATCGATGGACGCAGGATTGTCGTCCCCGGAAATGCAGCGCGCACTGCGTTTTCGCCCTCGCCCTTCGACGCGGCATAGCGGCTGTCGCTTGCCGGGTCGGCGCCGATGGCTGAGATGTGGATCAGGCGCTGCACTCCGGCGGCCGCCGCCGCGCTCGCGACACCTGCAGCGGCATCGACGTGGATGGCCTGGAATGACGCGGCGCGGGACTCGGTCAACGCTCCGACCAGATTGACCACCCAATCGGCGCCCTCGACGGCGCGATGGACATCGGCAGCGTTGGTGACCGGGGCGTACAACGGCACGATCTGCCCGATACTGCCGGCGGTTTTCAGGAATAGCGCGCGCTCGGTGTTGCGCACCGCGACCCGAACGGTCTTGCCGGCCCGCGCCAGCCGCTGCACCACATAGCGGCCAATGAACCCCGAGCCGCCGAATACTGTTGCCACATCCGTCATCGCAGCTTGCTCCCGCGCATCATCACCTGAGCCAAACCCATCCATGGTTCGCCCGCTGCCGGTACGCCCGGCAGGTTTTGGCACTCCGCCGCGGTATGCGCCAAGAGGGGTTCCGCCCAAAAGACAAATCGCCTGACATCGGATCGATAAATTCGGCTTCATAGGTATGGAGGGTGGTTTGAGAAATCAGACGCCGACTGGCAACGTCATCGGCCTATGCGATAGGCGTTATCTCCTACGTGCTGCCTTCGGCAGACTTGGGCAAAGGGCAGCTCGATCGGTACCGATTAAATCGACCACCCATGGGACGCGCTCGAACGGCACGCGCATGCGAGCTTCCTGCAAAGCCCGGAAAACTGCATCAGTCAGGTTGCCCTGGCCAACCGCCGCTACAACGGAGGCTTCGGCAAACAGGTCCACGGTGCACAGTGGTCGCAGCGAAGGAAACCGGTCCGCGCAGATCCGGAGTGCCTTGCGTTCATCGATAACGGGAGCGAATTCACACTCGACGGCATAAGCGATCGTTGCTGCCTCGCCGTCATCGAGGGTGTCGGCTGTTGGACCAACTACCAGTTCGCCAAACACGTGCATTCCCGCCTCGCCGAGCGACACCACGCGGATATTGCTGGCCCGCACCAATTCCTTCAGCAATTCTGAATCACTTCGGCCGCTTCGGCGGTCTTCCTGAAGTTCCGCCACCACAATGTCCGTGACGACGACCCGGAACGGCAACGCACTCAGGATCTCCGCTGCTCGATCAGTTGCATTCAGATTGATGACAACGCTGGTATCGGCGACGACGACTGCACTGGTCTCAACCATGGAGTTCGAGCGCTTCGTCAATCTCGACCGGATCGGTGTCGAGCCCATCCAGGATCTTCCGGAGTTCTACCCGGTCAAGATGAAGGAGCCTGGCGAGTTGTCCCTCGCTCAACAGTTCCCGCTTCCAGGCCTCGGCCGCCAGTACGTTAAGCCGAAGCGACATCGGCACCTGCATCCTGGTCCCGTAAGTTTCCTCAAACGACGCATCGCCGAGCACCTGACGGGCCTGTGCGTCAGTGATACCGCCATGCGCGCCGAACCAGTCCCAGGTGCCCTGGCGGGCAAGTTTAAGTTCCTCCAGTCGGCGTACCATCGCTTCGCGAGACACAGCGAAGGCATGAGCCATGACGATCACATGCCGTCGGCTCAGATGCGATGATCCCATGGTGATCTGCTGGAACATCTGCATAACGGACCGCGCCGGCGTAAGGAATGCGCGGGCGAAAGTGTCCGCATATCTCTCGTCCCGGGCCTGGTCCGGTGATCCATCCAGCAACGCTTCAGACTCGTCGCGGGTCGATACTAAATGACCCAGTTCATGAGCGGCGGTCTGATTGCGTCGACTACGGGGATGGACGGCATTGAATAACATACATGCGCCGATCGCATCATCGAACGCGTAAAGCCCCGATATCCGAGACTCCAGCCCTCGGATGAATACGCGCACACCAAGCTGCAATTCGAGCAACGTTGCGACATCAGCAACCGGCCCAGTACCGAGACCAAGCCACTGGCGAATTTCGGACGCATCGTGCTCCGCCTGGACACGGACATCGCCTGGCAGTATCGGGTGTTGCTGCGGATAGTTTCTGACACGACGAATGCCGAGCAAGTCTTCAAGCTCTGCCTCCGCTTTCGCCAGATCGGTCAACAGTTGAGCGGCTGCTTCAACGGACGAGTCGGTAGGCCCCATCAGCTTTCTGAATTTCGGAGTAAGATCGACGTGAACCGCCTCCTGACGAAACAGTGCATTGACCGAAGTCCGATATTGCTTCGTCAAAGACAGCAACTCATCCATTCGGATTTTGCGTTGTCCTTGTTCAATCGCGACGAGCGTCGTACGTGCCATGTTTGCCACCGCAGCCGCGGCAGCTTGCGTAATCCTCGCCGCTTCCCGAGCAATCCGTAGGCGATCGCCAACCTCGGCGGGCGAATAATGATCCAACGTCTTACTCATGCGGCTGCCCGTGCCCATGGCTTGACAAACGACTCATCCCCAGGCGATTTCACAAAATTCCCCCATTCTTCTGCATGCTTCGTCAGCAAAGTCCGTAGTTTGCCTTCCACAATAACTGGGCTTTCACCGAGGCATTGTGCGATTTGAAAGACGTGGCGTTTCAAGGATGCCTGTTGGAGTTGCAACGTACCAAAGGTTGCAAGATTGTCCATGTGCAGGGCGCCAGCTACGGCGTATTCTTGATACGGTTTGGGAGGCTTTGAGAAGTTTGCCGGGGCCCCCGCTTCAAATGTGCGCGATCCGAGATTCTCCCAGACATAGGTATTCGGCGACTCCTGGAGTCCGGCAGCGTGGACACTTAGCCTACGGAGCATGCACGCCGCACAGACGCCGCACTGACGGCGCTTTCCGTCGATCGATACCCGACCGTTGTGTTGCCAGCAAGATCGCGTCTTCTTCCAAACGTCTGGATCCGCCGCATGAGCCACCGCGTCTCGCAGTGTTTCGCCCTTCGTGTTCCATAGGCGAGGAAAATCATAATTAATCCGACACCCGAAAAGTGCAGTCAGGAATCGCTCCATTTTTGCCGTAAACTGCGGATGGCTCCTGAAATCCGGATAGACGGATCCCACCGGCACAAGAGCCGGTCCGAGAGCACCTTGTCCGCTCTCGGGCATTATTACCTTGTCCACGCCCGCGAGGTACGCGGCAAGCCCACTGACCAACGCAAACTTGAAGCCTCTATGTCGGCCCGCATTTCCTGGCTGATTGTTTGTTCTCGTGCGGACATCATACGGTATCGAAGCGAACGGGAGCAGGCGATCACTCGGCGCACGGCCAACTCTACTGGAGAGAACTCTAACCCTTAGGAATTCCGCCCCGCGGTTGCGCTCAAACAGGGTGCCAACAGACCAGGAGTCGAGTCCATCACTGAAAGGCATCACCGCGTTCGTATTTACAGACAGGTTCAGCGGCCGTTGACCAGGTAGCAACTCGTTATATTTGCGTTCATGGAAATCGAAAGTCCAGCGATCGCCAGTCAGGAAGTTCAAAGCCTCGGTCAGCGTTCCGATAACAGCCGCACTCTTCCAACGGCTGGCATCGTGCACTGGCAGCCTGAGCAGGATATCCCTACTCCACGATGCCGTTGGTCGCCGAAGCCCTCTATCACAAAATTCGACTGCAGCGGCAAGAAGCAATGCATCAAAGATAATAGGCTCTCTCGGCGAGAAGCAGTAAGATTCCAATGCCTCGGAAGAAAAACTCAGGTTCTTCCCCTTGCCGATCTCACACTGAATAACGCCGCGCCTTGCCCGAGCGGACGCCTCTAAAACATGTACCCGGTAGGAAGTTGATGCGTCATGTTGCGGTTCCATGATCAGAGCCTCGGTCCATCGTCGAGTCCGGTCCGCTTTTGTAGAGACTGCCGGGAAGATGTCGAAGTTATGCCCAGGACCAGGTCCTTCAATTTTGCGAGGTCGACCCGAGGCACTATGTCCTCAATCCGCTTCAGGATCTCAGATGCCCGTCCTCCTTCAATTTCCCGGTAATAGTGCTCTCCAGCCTGCCTCACACCCTGCAATGCGAGTTCAATGAGAGTTCTGCTTACCGTCTCTCGCAACGCCTCAGACCCGCGAATCCCCTCATCGAATACCTTAGCCGCGATGTCTACCAGGAGCGCGGCACGTGGGCTGCTAAAACCGCGGGCGCGGATGGCTGCGAATCGATCGGGTTCGTTGAAATCGAGTGAAGATTGCGATCCATCCCCAAGAACCTTCCGCAGGTCGGAAATAAGTTGCGGTGAGATCCCGTTCGAAAATTCTTCCGCCAACGCTTTGTGAAGCGCTTGGGTGATTTCGTCTGGCGAGGACGCATCCAACTCCGCAAGCTTTGCCACCCGGCGCTAACCCGAGGACATTTTGAGAGATTTGAACGGCCCGTCGCTCATGGAGACCTCCATCGCAAGCGATATCGCATGGCCGATCTTAAATGTCAACTGATTAATAGAAATAATCCGACAATGTCAGACGAAAAACCTACCGCCTACGGTGAAAGCGCATGGGGTGTGGTTGGGGGCTCCACCACCGCGCAAGCCAGTTGACGACGCCCGCACCGGGGGCTACATCGCGCGCCTCCCGCTCCTCCGCGCCCAATGCCTGGTCTGGCTGTCGTGGAGGGCCTGTTGCCCAGGTGGCGGAATTGGTAGACGCGCAGGTTTCAGGTACCTGTGGCCGCAAGGTCGTGAAAGTTCGAGTCTTTTCCTGGGCACCAGCATCCGATGAGCAGTACACAATTCATGCCGAACGCGACCATCCATCAGTATCGGCATGATTTGCCGAACGGCCTCGACCTCGGCCCCGTCGTAGCGGTCGACACCGAAACCATGGGTCTCAATCCACATCGCGACCGGCTGTGTCTCGTGCAACTCTCCGGTGGCGATGGGCACGCGCACCTCGTGCAGTTGGTGCCGGTGTCGCTGGGTGGGCGCGGGTTTGACTGCCCCAACCTGAAGCATTTGCTGGCCGACACCGATGTCGTGAAGCTGATGCATTTCGCGCGGTTCGACGTGGCGGTCCTGCAGCTCAGCCTGGGCATCACGGTCAGTCCGGTGCGCTGCACAAAGATTGCGGCAAAGCTGGTCCGCACATTCACCGACCGTCACGGTCTGAAGGACCTGTGCAAGGAGCTCCTGGGGGTCGATTTGTCGAAGCAGCAGCAGACCTCGGATTGGGGCGCGCTCGATTTGACCGCCGAGCAATGCGCCTACGCCGCCTCGGACGTGCTCTATTTGCACGCTTTATGGGCGCGGCTCGAGGCGGCGCTGGTGCGTGAGGGGCGTCTCGAGCTGGCCGAAGCCTGCTTCGCGTTCCTGCCGACCCGCTGCCGACTCGACCTGTTGGGTTACGAAGATCCGGACATTTTCCACCATTGATGCCATTACATCTGACGGTTGACCGAGCCGCCCGCAGCAGCACCAGGACGTGCATGGAACCAACGAGAACCTACGGTTACGATCATCGTTGGACCGCCGAAAACGTCCCTTACGCACCCATTGGCAACCCACTCGAGCCGGATATCCAGAGTCGCGGCGGATGCCACCCTCGGGCCAATCCTGACGGCGAGGCGAACATGTCGACTCCATCAGCAACCGTTGCTGATACCTGCCAGTGCGCACCAGTATGACGATGCTGCCGGGATACCAGGAAGGCAGCCGAACCCCGTGGTCTGTCACGATTCGTCAATCTCAAAAGATTGACCAGGCTCAATACACGGCCCATAGACTCAGTCTCAACGCATCGGAACGAATTCCATCGTGAGTCGCGCCGCCGTCACCGTTGCCGAACCTGTTCGCCCTGACCTCGATGTCGCACGAGACGTACTCGCGACCGAGGCGGCCGGCCTGCGCGCCCTGGCCGCCGGCCTGGGCCCTGAATTTTCCCGGGCAGTGGACTGCCTGGCAGCCGCCAGCGGTCGCATCGTGGTCTCCGGGATGGGCAAGTCCGGCCACGTGGCGCGAAAGATCGCCGCAACGTTCGCCTCGACCGGGACTCCTGCGTTGTTTGTGCATCCGGCCGAGGCGTCGCATGGCGACCTCGGCATGATCCTTCCCGGGGACGCTGTCCTGGCGCTGTCCAATTCCGGGGAAACGGCGGAACTGGCCGATATTGTCGCCCATGCGCGGCGCTTCGGACTGCCTCTTGTGGCAATCACGGCGCGAGCGGGCTCGACGTTGGCACAATCGGCGGACGTGGCATTGTTGCTCCCGCAGTCGGCCGAGGCCTGTCCGATGGGCCTCGCCCCCACCACATCCACTACCATGCAAATGGCTTTGGGCGACGCGCTCGCGGTGGCACTGTTGACGCGACGTGGCTTCACGGAGGCAGATTTCCGCCGCTTTCACCCTGGCGGACGGTTGGGCGCCCAGCTGCGACGCGTGCGCGACCTGATGCACACCGGCGAGGCTATACCGCTGGCCGAGGCCGGCATGCCGATGGACCGCGCGCTTGTGCTGATGACCGAGAAGCGGTTCGGCTGCCTGGGTGTGGCCTCTCGCGACGGCGCGCTACTCGGCATCATCACCGACGGCGATTTGCGCCGGGCCATGGGTCCCAATTTGCTGACCCGAGCGGTCGATGATGTGATGACGCGCTCGCCGCGGACGATCGGACCAGACGCTCTGGCGGCCGAAGCGTTGCATGCGATGAATGCGCACCAGCGGCCGGTGACAGCGTTGTTCGTTGTCGACCCGAACGGCAAGGTCGCGGGCATTCTGCACATTCACGACCTGTTGCGGGCGGGTGTTGCATGACGTACTGGCCCGTCAGCGAAGAACAGACTGCCAAAGAGCAGGCCGAGCCGGTGCGTACCACATCGAAGCGCCGCAATCCGGCGCCGTCCACTGCTGGGCCGGCCAAATCAGGTTCCTCCCAGCCCGAACCGGAACCTGCCAATCCCACTCGCTCGATTCAGGCGAATCCTGCTGGACGTAACAATGAGGGTTCGAGGGCGTTCTTTTCCAGACGGTCAAAGGTGCCTGGAACGCCCGTAACAGCGCCATCGGTGGCGGCGCGCACTGGCGGCTATCTGGCCGTCGTCAGCCGGCGCGGCGCTCGCCAGGTGCCGACGCATAGCGGGATGCTACGGCGGCGCCTCATGATCAACGCGTCGAAATTCCTGTTGCCCGCGGCGGCGGTATTGTTGCTGTCGTCGATCGCCTTGTGGCCGGAATTGCACACGGAAACCGACAGAACTCGGTTTAGCTTCCGCGGGGTAAGCGCGAATATGGATGGTGCTCGGCTGACCGACGCGCACTACAACGGCGTTGATGAGCGTGGCAGGCCCTACACCGTCACAGCGGCGACAGCGACCCAGCGCGATGCGGATCGGGTCGACCTTACTGTGCCGGATGCTGACGTGACGCTGGAGAACGGGACCTGGCTGAACGTCAAATCGAAGCAAGGCGTTTACATGCGGAAGGATCAGCTGCTCGACTTGTCGCACGACGTCGTGATGTATCGTGATGACGGGACGACGATGACCACTGCGAGCGCAACCGTGGCTATGAAGGATGGAGCGGCCAGCAGCCACATGCCCACGCATGTCGAAGGCCCGTTCGGAACGCTCGATGCGACCGGATTCATGACCTTGGACAAGGGTGCTGCGATTCAGTTCTGGGGTCCCGTGCGGGTAGAACTGAACGGTGTCTCGAAATGAGCCAACGCCTGGGGTGGCCCGGGAAATCCGCCGCACAATCCACGTTCCATTGGCGGCCAGGCCATTTGAGTGCAGTTGCGGTGGCGCTGATTGCATTATGGACGATCCCGGCGCCAATCGCGCGGGCGCAAGGCATTGACCTGACCCAGGGCGGACCGATCCAGATCACTGCCCAGGACGGGATCGATTGGCGGCAGGCGGAACAGGTCGTCATCGCCAAGGGCGACGCCAAGGCGGTCCGCGGCAATGTAACAGTTACCGCGGACCGGTTGCTCGCCTGGTACCGGAAAAAGGGCGCGACTGAGTCGAGCCAGCCGGTTACGACTGGTCTGACCGGAGCGACCGATACCGAGGGCAACGAAGTCTACCGCATGCGCGCCGAGGGGAACGTCCACATCTTTACCCCGACCGATCAGGCGTGGGGCGACCAGGCGACCTACGATCTGGATCAGGCAGTGCTGGTGATGACCGGCAATAACCTGAAACTTACGACGCCGACCGATACACTGACCGCGCGGGATACGCTGGAATATTGGTCGGACAAGCATATGGCGGTGGCCCGCGGCGATGCGGTCGTGGTGACGAATGATGCGCGGCGCATTTCGGCCGACACGTTGGTCGCCTACACCCAACCGCCTGCCGCCGCGCCTGCGTCCGGCACTGCCGGTCCTGCTTCGTCGGCTTCCGGCACCGCCGGTCCTGTTTCGTCGGCTTCCGGCACCGCCGGTCCTGTTTCGTCGGCTTCCGGCACTGCCGGTCCTGTTTCGTCGGCTTCCGGCACCACGCCGACCGGGACGACGGCGGCCGGGTCCACAGCCTCCGGTCCGGCCGCACAAACGCAAACTGCGGCGCAACCCGCAAATCCTACCGGTGATCCCATGGCGGCGATGGCGGGACGGCTGCAACGTGTTGAGGCGTTTGGCAATGTCACCATTCGCACCGTGACCGACATCGTCATTGGCGATCGCGGCGTTTATGTGCCGGACACTGGCATCGCTCATCTGGGCGGACATGTTCGGATCACCCGTGGATTAAATCAGATCAATGGCGCCGAGGCAGTCGTCAACATGAAGACCGGCGTTGCCACCTTGCTGTCCGGCGACAGTGGACGTGTGAGCGGCCTTATGGTCCCGAACGATCAGTCCAACCCACCTCCCGGCGACGTCGTGGGAAACCAGACGCCCGGAACTCATCCGAAGGGCGATCAGCCGAAACGCGGAGCCACCCAATGACGATCCCCCCCAAGGACACTCCGACCCGGCAATTCTGGACGACGGACCGGCCGATGTTCGAACGCCGGCAGGGGGTGGACCGCCGAGCCGGCAGTACCGCGACTCCCGAAGCTCTGACGCGGGAACCGCGCGCGCCGTTGAAGGTGCTACAAGGCGGCGGTGGCCTGATCGCGTCTGGCGTAGGCAAAACCTACCGCAAGCGGCCGGTGGTGCGGAATGTGTCAATCTCGCTCAACCGAGGTGAGGCGGTCGGTCTTCTGGGCCCGAACGGTGCCGGCAAGACCACGACGTTTTACATGATCGTGGGGTTGGTTTCTCCCGACACCGGCTCGATCCACCTGGACGGCGCCGATATCACCACACTGCCGATGTATCGCCGTGCCCGTCTGGGCATTGGCTACCTGCCACAGGAGGCCAGCGTCTTCCGTGGCCTCAACGTCGAGCAGAACGTCATGGCGGCGCTGGAGGTGATCGAGCCCGATCTCGCCACCCGCCGTCTGATGCTCGACGAACTCCTGGGCGAATTCGGGATCGGCCATCTGCGCCGGACCCCTGCCCTCGCGTTGTCGGGCGGCGAGCGGCGGCGGGTCGAGATCGCGCGCGCACTGGCCACGCAACCCGCCTACATCTTGTTGGACGAGCCGCTGGCCGGGATCGACCCGATTGCGGTCAGCGAAATCCGCGACCTCGTGAAGCATCTGAAGGATCGCGGGATTGGTGTGCTGATCACCGACCACAATGTCCGCGAGACACTGGAGATCATTGACCGCGCCTATATCATGCATGACGGTCAGGTGCTGATGGAAGGCACGCCGAGCGAGGTCGTGGCCAACCAGGACGTACGCCGGGTGTATCTGGGCGAACGGTTCAGTTTGTAGCAGAACAGCCGGCGAGCGGTCCCCGGTACGTCATGCTCGGGGTCAAGCCGAGCACCACTGTAAGCCGGGGCACTCTAAGTGCCAGCCGATGCCGTACCGTCATGCTCGGGCCAGGCCCGAGCATGACGGTACGGGGAGCGCGCCGTCGCCATTGACGTCGCAATTGGCGTCATGCGACAGGAACCTGCACCCGGTACGGCCAGAACCGGCTCCGCGGGCGATCTGATTGGCAGCACTTTCCGGCCTATCGCGCGGCCGGTAGATGCCCGGAAAGCCACACCGAAAAAGTTAGCACGGTTCTTGCATGCCAAGGCCATTGACCGCGGTGGCCCAGGACCGCTAATCGCCACAGTATGGCGCTTGGCCCACGATTGGATCTACGACAAAGTCAGACGCTGGTGATGACGCCGCAGCTGCGGCAGGCCATCCAGCTGTTGCAATACTCCAATATCGAAGTCAACACGTTCGTCGAGCGGGAGTTGGAGCGCAATCCGCTGCTGGAACGCGACGAGGTCTCCGACGTCCCAATCGGCGAACGGGCCGCACTGGACCAGGTCATTCAACATACCGAGGTGCCGACCGACGCCGCTGAGGCAGCACGCGCCGATCTGTTGCCATCGGAAAGCGCCAGCCCACTCGATAGCGTCCACGCCGACGACTACGACGCCGGCGGTCCTGCCGATGGCGGAATGTCGATGGGCTCATTCGAGGGGCGTGGCGGCAACCTGTCGTTCTCCGGCGACGATCGCACGGTCGAGGACATGGCCGATGAACACCCGCCGCTGCGCGACCATTTGGGCGAGCAACTGCGGCTGAGCTTTGCCGACCCGGTCGACCGTATGATCGGTGCGCATTTGATCGCATTGTTGTGTCCGGCGGGCCGGCTAACCGCCGAGCCGGCAGCGATTGCTCAGGCGATGGCATTGCCGCTCGAACGGATCGAAAATGTGCGTCGGATCATGATGCACTTCGAGCCGGCCGGCTTGTTCGCGCGTGACCTGAAGGAGTGCCTCGCTGCGCAGCTTGCCGACAAGAACCGGCTCGATCCGGCGATGCAAACATTGTTGAATAATCTGGATCTGTTGGCCCGTCGCGATCTGCGCGGGCTGATGAGCCGCTGCGGGGTGGACGCCGAGGACCTGGCGGACATGATCAGCGAGATCAAGGCGCTCGATCCCAAACCTGGCGCCTCGTACGACGTTGAACCGGTCCGGGCGGTGATCCCCGATCTGCTGATGCGGGCGGCGCCGGCCGAAAGTTGGGTGATCGAGTTGAACCCCGACACCATGCCGAGAGTGCTGGTCAACGAAGGCTTTCACGCGCGCATCGCGCCGCGGGCGAACAAAGCGGACAGGGTGTTTTTGGCCGATCACCTGGCGAGCGCGAATTGGCTGGTACGCTCGTTGCAGCAACGCGCGCAAACCATCCTGAAAGTTGCCGCCGAAATAATGCGCTTGCAGGACGGCTTCCTTCGACTGGGCGTTGCGCATCTGCGGCCGCTGATCCTGCGCGATATCGCAACCGCGGTGGAAATGCATGAGAGCACCGTAAGCCGGGTGACCTCGAACAAATACATTGCGACGCCGCGGGGAATATTCGAACTTAAGTATTTCTTTACCACATCGATCGGCGCGGTGGGCGGCGGCGAGAGTCACAGCTCGGAGGCGGTGCGGCATCGCATCCGGCAATTGATCAGTGCCGAGGCGCCGACCGGGATCTTGTCCGATGACCAGATTGTCACTGTGTTGCGACGAGAAGGTGTGGACATCGCCCGCCGAACGGTGGCCAAATACCGGGAGGCGATGCACATCCCGAACTCCGTGGGTCGCCGGCGGGTCAAGGCGGTACCTGCCTGAGCGCGAGGTCGTCCGATGGAGATGGGCGATACAACGCTGATTGGCCAGGCATCCGGTTCAATGGGTGGATCGGAAACCAGGCCAGGTGCCGTCCAGTTCGTTCATTTTGGTTCGGTAGGACAATACCTATGCAAATCACCGTATCCGGCAAACAGGTCGAACTCTCCGATGCGCTGCAGCAGCGCGTGTCGGATGAGCTGACAGGTATCACCGGCAAGTATTTCGAGCATGCGCAGGAAGCACGGATCACCTTCGCCCGATCCCGATTAGGCTTCATTTGCGATATCAACCTGCATGCCGGGCGCGGACTGACATTGCGCGGCGAGGCCGAGGGGACGGACGCCTATACCGCGTTCGACAAGGCAGCGGTGAATGTCGGCAAGCGGCTGCGGCGCTACCGGCGTCGGGTCAACGAACACGCGCGCGACGAAGCGCAGCGAACACGGCCTGAGTCAGCGCGGCAGATCATCCTGCGCGCCGAGGCGGAAGACCACGAAGAACCCGATACCGCCCCGCATGTTGCGCCAACGGTTATTGCGGAAACCACGACGGAGATCGCGCATTTGTCGGTGAGCGAGGCGGTGATGCGGATGGAACTCGCGGAACAGACGGTGCTGATGTTTCGTGATGCGAACTCGGGCGTGTTGAATGTGGTGTACCGGCGGGCGGACGGGAATATCGGGTGGATCGATCCGGGGGATTGAGGCCCTTCTCGCGGATATTGCTGACATTTGCAAGAAATCGGCTGCGAAACAAAATCCGGTTGGTTGCGTCAGCATGCGAAGTGAACTCGGAAATTAACTCTCAACCGTCCGGCGGTGAGTCGTCCTTACCGTTGAGGAGTGGCGGGTCCGATGGCGGGGGCTTTGTGCCGTAACGGTATGTGACGACCGGTTTGCCCTCGGGATGCGCCGCCATCATTGCGGCCT
>Ga0187867_10001014_pt1 | contig 24595 bp, 20 predicted proteins | sample June2016WEW_13_1_FD_132976 | JGI IMG/M metagenome (GOLD analysis project Ga0187867, IMG submission 132976) | Peatland microbial communities from SPRUCE experiment site at the Marcell Experimental Forest, Minnesota, USA - June2016WEW_13_10 | ecosystem: Environmental > Terrestrial > Soil >... | reverse complement strand
CGACCTGTTTGATGTACCTCGATCCGGTGCCGATCATCGGGCCGAGGCCGCCGGTGGCGATCACCTTCGTCTGCTTGCCAAGTTCTTCTAGCAAGAGTTCGAGAATGCCGTCGACCAGGCCGAGATATCCGTAATAAAGGCCGGACTGCAGGCTGCCGACGGTGTTGGTTCCGATGACTCGCGGGGGTTTGCGAATTTCAACACGCGGCAGGCGGGCCGTGCGTTGGAAAAGGGCATCCGCTGAAATCCCAATGCCAGGAGATATGACTCCGCCAAGATACTCGCCTTTTTCGGAGACGCAGTCGAACGTGGTGGCGGTTCCGAAGTCGACGATCACGCAAGGACCGCCATACTTTTCGAATGCGGCTACGGCGTTGACGATACGATCGGCGCCGACCTCCGCAGGATTGTCATAGTGCACGGGCATGCCGGTCTTTACGCCGGGCTCGATCAACAGCGGCTTGGAATTGAAGTAGCGTTCGCAAACCTGGCGCAGCACAGGATCAAGGGGCGGCACTACGGATGAAATCACGATGCCGCGAATGGCCGAAGCCTCAAGGCTGGCCATGGAGAATAGGTTGCGGAAAAGGACTCCGTATTCGTCTACGGTGCTGCCCTGCCGGGTGGCGACTCGCCAGTTCGCCACGAGGTAACCGTAGCGCGGAGTGGCATCGGAATCTTTTTCCGCGGCACGGGCAAAGACGCCGAGGACCGTGTTCGTGTTACCGACATCGAGGACAAAAAGCATACGTTTCGTCTAGAGGCTAGATCAGCGGCTGGCAATTCGCGTTTTGGCCCTGCTGAATTGCTCAGGGCAGATGCTCATAACTAACGGCCAATTGCTTACTTTCTCTCTCTCACGGTGCCACTCAAAATTGTCTGCAAGCCCTGGGGCGTGCGCAAATGGAGGAAGCCGCGGTCGTCGAGGCCCTCCGTAGTTCCTTCAATTTTCGAATCGCTGTCCTCGATGCGAACCTTCTTCCCTTGCAACCAAGAGGACTGCTCAGCGAAACGGCGGAGAATCGAAGGGCGCGCATCGATTTCTTCCAGCAGGATTCGATATTCCCGGTCGAGCGATTTTAGCAAAGCAGCGGCCAATTCCACGCGCGACCATTCCGTGCCTGTGGCCATGCGCAGGGAGATCGCTTCGGCCTCCAGTTCTTTCGGAAATTCCGTGTGGTTCACATTGATTCCAATTCCGATGACGACATGGCGGACGCGAGTGGCCTCGGAATTCATCTCGGTGAGAATGCCGCAGACTTTCTTGCCGGCGATCAGCACATCGTTGGGCCACTTCAAATCGATAGCCAGGCTCGGGTTCACTTGGGCAATGGCGGCACGAACCGCCAAGCCAGCCGACAGCGACATTACCAGCACGTCAGAGGGAGGCAGCGGCGGTCGCAACACCACCGAGCAATAAATGCCAGCGGAGCGCGCCGACTCCCATGAGTTGGCCCCGCGGCCTCGGCCGGCGGTTTGCTCCTCGGCGAGGAACACGCTGCCCTCCGCGATGCCATCGGAGGCGGCCGCCATGGCAGCCGCATTGGTTGAGCCAATCTTATAAAAGTGATGAACGTAAGTGTCGAAGATAGTGCCGCGAATCAGCGGTCCGAGGATTTCAGGCAGCAGCAAGTCTGGAACGGACTTGAGCCGATAACCCGTGGCAGGATGTCCCGCAACGTCTACGCCTAGGCCGCGCAGCTGCTGAATCAGACGCCATACTTCGAAACGGTTGGAGGCAATTTCCTGGGCAATTTTCGTTCCGCTCACCACCACGGTGGCGTGCTCCATAAGCAGGCGCACGATTCGGCCGAGCCGAAGGTCGGTGGCTTGGATGCGCGGGTCGATGGCTTTCGCGGACGAGTCACCCGCGGCCACACGAGTTGTCGTTCTTTTCTTGATTCCGGAATTATGCGGGAGCGGAGGGAAAAGCACAAACCACGGCTCTTACCACGAAGGCCACGAAGGTAAACCAGTTCTAGGCGGGCGAGACGCGCATGCTCATATCGGCGGCGTGAGTGGAGTGTGTCAGCAATCCGACTGAAATGAAATCAACGCCAGTTTCGGCGTAGGCGCGAACGTTTTCCAGGCGGATTCCACCCGAGCATTCGAGGGGGATGCGGCTGGCCAGTTTGGCGCAGCGTTCGACTGCACGTCGAACGTCGTCGGGAGTCATGTTGTCTAGCAGAATGGTTTCCGCGCCGTGGGCGATGGCGTTCGCACACTCTTCCAAGGTGCGCACCTCGATTTCGATTGGCTGGGAGCCGCGGCGATTGCGGACGGCGCGATCGAGTGCCGGCACGATTCCGCCGGCCAACGCGATGTGATTATTTTTGATGAGCACTCCGTCCGAAAGATCGAGGCGGTGATTCTGTCCGCCGCCGCAGCGCACAGCGTACTTGTCAATCACGCGTAATCCGGGGGCGGTCTTGCGGGTATCGAGAATGCGCGCTTTGGTGCCCGAGACGGCTTCCACGAATTTGCGGGTGAGCGTGGCGATGCCGCTCATGCGCTGCAGGAAATTCAAAATGACTCGCTCACAGGAGAGAATGACGCGCGCATTGTGGCGGATGACGGCGACGGACTGCCCTTTGTGAAGGCGGACGCCATCGAAAATCTCAGGATGGGAGGTGACTTCATAGTGCGAAGTTACGGCGCCGTCGAGCACGGCGTAGACATCGAGAATGCGCGCAATGACACCGATGCCGGCAAGAATGCAGTCCTGTTTGGCGAGGATGGTTGCCGAGGCTCGCTGGTTCGCGTCGATACAGGCGTAGCTGGTGGCGTCGCTCGTGGCGCGGTCCTCGAGCAGCGCGTTTTCGATAATTGCGGTGATGCGTCGGCTGTTAAAGTCCATAAGGCAGTTGCCAGTGGTCAGTTGTCAGTCTCAGTCTTTGGTTCCGGTACCATTCAGCTCATCGAGCTGGCGCTTTATCTTTCCCCGCAGTCCGGTTAGTTCTTGTGCTCGGCGACGCAGGCCGTCGATCACTTTCTCGGGAGCCTTCGCGAGGAATTGCTCGTTTCCTAACTGGCGCTGATTGTTTAGGAACTCCTTCTCTATCTTATCCAGTTCTTTCGTGAGTCGTTCGCGCTCGGCGGCGAGGTCGATCTTTCTCTCGTAGATCACGTGAACATCAAAGCGCGCCGTGCTGCGGGCGCCGGCCTGTTTGGCCAGCGAGGCGTCAACAAACGTAATCTTCTCCACGTTCGCGGAACGATCGAGCAGAACAGCGCGGAGATTCTGTTGGATCATCGTGCAAATTTCTGATTCGGGCGCGAAGACCTCGACCTGAATTTTCAATTTGGGCTCGACCTTCAATTCCGCTCGGACATTTCTTATGTTCACGATCAGGTCCTGGAGGATTGCCATTTCAGTTTCGGCGGCGAGATCAAACCGCTTCTCGTCGGCTTGCGGATATCCTGCGAGTGCAATCGATTTGAGCGGAGGCTGGCCTTCATAAATTGCTTGCCAGATCTCCTCGGTGATAAAGGGCATCACGGGATGCAAAAGGCGCAGAGCGACGTCGAACAAGTGGACTAGATTGGCGCAGGCGACGCGGGCTTGCGTTTTGTCCGCGCCTTCCTCAAAGTTTAGTCGTGGCTTGATCAGCTCGATGTACCAGTCGCAGAACTCACCCCAGAAAAAATCGTAGATACGATTCGCGGCTTCGTGGAAACGATAGGTCTGCAGTGCATCGTTTACATCTTTCACGGTACGATTGAAGCGTGAAAGTATCCAACGATCCTCGAGTGCGGGTTGAAATCGGAGAGGATCCATGCCCGTCCGCATCTCCGACCCCGCGGTGGGGCGGAGGCCGGGCCCGATTCGGTCTACATTCATGAACATGAATCTGGCGGCGTTCCAGATTTTGTTGGCGAAGGCGCGATAACCGTCGGTGCGGCTCTCGCTGAAGGCAATATCGGTGCCGGGCGCAGCCATCGCGGCTAGGGTGAAGCGGGTCGCATCGGTGCCGAAGCGCTGGATGATCTCGAGGGGATCGATTACATTGCCTTTCGTCTTCGACATCTTCTGGCGGTCGGCGTCGCGGACGAGGGCGTGAATATAAACCCGGCGGAAGGGGACGCTGTCATTCTTCTTCCCTTCCCAGCCACTGGCCTCCTTGATTGCGCGATCCTGTTCGTGTCCCTGCATGAAGTGGCAGCCGAACATGATCATGCGCGCGACCCAGAAGAAAAGAATTTCATACGCGGTGATCAGCAGCGTGGTGGGATAGAAAACTGCCTGGTCGCGGGTTCTTTCCGGCCAGCCCAGCGTGGTGAACGGCAGGAGGCCGGAGGAGAACCAGGTGTCAAGCACGTCGGTGTCCTGCTCGAGCTTCGATCCGCCGCAACTCGGGCATTGCTGGGGTGTTTCACGAGCGACGATGATCTCGCCGCAAACGCAGCGCCACGCCGGAATGCGATGTCCCCACCACAACTGGCGCGAGATGCACCAGTCGTGAATATTGTTCATCCAGTTCAAGTAAATCTGTTTGTAATTTTCGGGGACGATTGTGATCTCGCCCGTCTCGACGGCTGTGATTGCCTTCTGCGCCAGCGGTTGAATCTTGATGAACCACTGCTCGGAGAGGCGCGGCTCAACCACCGTTCCGCAACGGTCGCACTTGCCCAGAGATAGCGCGTAGTCTTTTTCGGCGACGAGAAATCCCTGCTCCCGCAGATCCGACAGGATGCGCTTGCGAGCCTGGTAGCGATCGAGGCCGGCGTACGCGCCGGCGTCCTGGTTCATGTGCGCGTGCTCGTCCATCACGTCGATTTGCGGGAGGTTGTGCCGCTTGCCGGCTTCGAAATCGTTGGGATCGTGGGCCGGCGTCACCTTCACCGCACCGGTTCCGAACTCGGGCTGCGCCAGTTCATCGGTGATGATCGGGATCTCGCGATTCATCAGCGGAAGCAAAACTTTTTTCCCGTGAAGATGAGAGTAGCGTTCGTCGTTCGCATTCACGGCGATGGCAGTATCGCCCAGCATGGTCTCGGGACGAGTCGTCGCTACCGTAATGAACTCGTCAGTTTCGATCACGGGATAGCGAATCTCCCACAGCTTTCCGGCGACGTCTTCGTGCTTCACTTCGAGATCGGAGATGGCGGTCTCGCAGCGCGGGCACCAGTTGACGATGTATTTGCCGCGATAGATCAGGCCTTCCTCATACAGGCGGACGAAAACTTCGCGCACGGCGCGCGAAAGATTTTCATCCATGGTGAAGTATTCGCGATCCCAGTCGACGGAGGCGCCGAGGCGCTTCATCTGGTCGAGGATGGCGCCGCCGTAGTGGCGCTTCCACTCCCACACCCGCTCGATGAATTTTTCGCGGCCCAGGTCGCGGCGCTTCTTGCCTTCTTTGGCAAGGTCGCGCTCCACCATCATCTGCGTGGCGATGCCGGCATGGTCGGTGCCTGGCAGCCAGAGGGTGATGAAGCCGCGCATGCGATGCCAGCGGACGATGATGTCCATCTGCGTCTGGTTGAGCATGTGGCCCATGTGCAGGCGGCCGGTAACATTCGGCGGCGGCAACAGCAGCGTGAACACGGGCCGGGTCTCGCCTTCGGGCGGCGTGGGGACGGAGAAAAGTTTCTCTTTGATCCAGTACTCGGCCCAGTGCGTTTCAATCGCGCCAGGCTCGTAGGATTTGGGCAGGTCGTGGGACATGGAGTCAGCCATCAGCAGGTGGCAATCGGCAAGAAACCTTTAACACAGCGGACACAGAGGAATCATAGGGTAGATCTTTCTGTGAACCGATGCGGCAACCATGGCAACGCTGGTGAAGTTTGATCTTACAGGCGGGAGAAAAGAAGGGTCAAACGGTCGGACAGAAAAGGGCGGGATGTCCGCCCGCCCTTGAATAATGTTGCGTTTACGGGCCGACTGGGATTTTCGGGTTGCTGTTGCTTCGGTCCAAACCCGTAACTCCGAAGGTCCATCCCGTGATGCTGGATAGCTTTGCGGTTACGGTCGACGATCCGGGGCCAATCACCGAGCAGGGGGTTGGCTCAAACCAGTTCTGCACCTCCGCGGTAACCTCGCAGTTGGGAGCCGTGGCGCTGGTGGACCACTGAAATTCCTGGTTGACTACAATCGGCCCATTGGTGATGGTTCCGCTTGATATATCCACAGACGGCATCCCAGTGTCGTTAGCTTTGCTCATCTAAACCTCCTCAGATTTTGTTGACCTTAATTCCTATTTGGTCTGCATCAGGGCCTGATAACGCGGGTTGTCGTGCAGATTGTCCAGGGCCGGGGCCTTGCTGACCACCGACTTCGAATACCCTGCAGCCAGAGCCTTGCCTAGCCACTCCAGTGCTGTGCCGGTTTCGTGGAATTGGTTGTATACCAGCGCGGCGTCGAAAAGCAACTCCTTGTCCTTTTTGCCCACCAGAGAGCGATCAAGGTAGTCGAGCGCACGGGACCGGTCCCCGAGCATCGACCAGTAACTGGCCAGATCGCTGAGAACGTCTGGATCACGAGGATTGATCTTCAAACGCTGCTCGGCCCGTGAGATTGCCTTTTTATAATATTCGAGCGCCGGGGATTGATTGCCACCGTAGTAGTTGGCATCCCCCAAGTTTCCCCAAGTCTGGTAGTCGGTGTCGTCGAGTCTGAGGGCCTCCTGGGTAGTCCGGGCAGCCTGATCAAAGTTGCGGACTCGAAAGTATGCGACGCCGAGACTCTCGTAAGCCTGGTAAGACGGACGAATGGCGATGGACTTTTCGAGCGCCCGGATGGCCTCCTGATCCTTGCCCTCGTAGAGCAATGTCCCGCCAAGATTGCGGTAGTTGCCAAAGCTGTCGGGCTTAAGGCTCACGGCCCGTTCGAACATCGCCTGGGCTTTGTCGTATTCGCCCTGGGCGACATAGAACGCTCCCAGGCCGCTGTATCCGCGCCAGAATTCGGGGCGCACGGCGATCTCGCGCTTGTAAGCTTCCTCAGCTTTATCGAGTTGGTTCAGGTTCTGGTAGACCTCAGCAAGGTGGTGATACGCCTGGTCATTGACCGGATCCAATTGGACGGCCTGCTGGAACTGCTCGGCGGCCTTCTCGTATTGTCCGGTACCGTTTGCGACGGTTCCCAGGCAAAGGTGGCCTTCGGCGCCGGCATTGCCTAACTCGACGGCCTTGCTACAAGCCTTCTCCGCCATCGCGATCCACCCCTTCTGCTTCGTCATGTCATAGCGATACCAGTAGGTTTCACCAAGGCCGGCTTCTGACGGACCGTAATTGGGATCGAGTTTGAGCGCCTCCTTGAAAACCGTCTCGGCGCTGGTTAGAGCCTCCGGCTTGGAGCCTTGCCGCAGATAGCCGATCCCTTCTACAAAATATTGAAAGGCATCAGGCATGGTAGTTGCGTGCTCGCCGAGGGCTTGCCGCTCTTCGGGACGCAGAGAAATGTGCAAGGCATCGGCCACGCCGCCGGTGAGCTTATCTTCGATGGTAAACAGGTCTGAAACCGGCGCGGTGATTGAATCTCCAGCCACATTCTTGTCTGTGCTGGTGTCGATCAGACGGTAGGCGGCGCGTACCAGATCGCCATCCTGCTTAAGCGAGACTGCCAGGCCAAGATCGACGCCGAACTCTTTTTTCGCATCCGCCAGCGTCGTAACCTTCTTGTCTTCCATGGCGCGGGGGGAGATGACTTCAAGATCATGGCTCGCGCTCAACTGCGAGAGTTTCGCCGTTACGTCCTCCAGTAAGCCTTTGCCGAATACGGTGAGCTTCGGATCGTCGGCAATGGTCGCCAGCGGCAATACCGCGATGCTTTTCTTTTCCGCTACCTCCGCACTTGCGGTCACGGCGACGGCTGCACGGAGGCGACGCATAAGTCGCGGCGCCCAAACCGCGGCGGCGATGATCAACGCGACACAGCTTGTGGCGAGCGCCAGTTGCAGCTTTCGCCTGGGAGACCAGAGGGCCGCCGCACGAGTCGACTGCAAGTTTTTTCCAGACTCATAGTCTTTTTTGAGCTGGAGCAAGTCGCGGTGAATCTCCGCAGCGCTCCGGTAGCGCAGATCCCGATTCTTCACCAGCGCCTTGTCGATGATCTCCTGCAAACGATGTGGCAGGCCGGGCATCGACTCGTTTAACGAGAGCGGCGCCTGGCCCAGGATGGCGTGCACCGTAACGGCCCACGTGGGGCCGGAAAAAGCTTGCTTCCCTGTTGCCATTTCGTACAGGAGCACACCGAAGGAGAAAAGATCGGTACGAGAGTCGAGCACTTCACCGCGCGCCTGTTCCGGCGACATGTAGGCAACGGTGCCGATGGTTGCGCCGGTGTGGGTGAGCTGACCTTGCGCCGACAGGGTGGGGTCGGTGGAATTTGCTGATTCCAGCGGCGTGAGCTTGGCCAGGCCAAAGTCAAGAATCTTCACCTGATCCCGTGCAGTGATAAAAATGTTCGTCGGCTTGATGTCGCGGTGCATGATTCCCTTGGCATGCGCGGCTTGCAGAGCATCTGCAATCTGCAAGCCCCAGTCAAGCAGGGTGGCAAGAGGAACCGGTTGATTGCCGATGCGGTGCGCTAAGGTTTGGCCCTCGAGCAACTGCATGGCAATGAAGGGGCGGTGTTCATCTTCATCGATCTCGTAGATGGTGCAAATGTTGGGATGATCAAGAGCCGAAGCGGTGCGCGCTTCGCGTTTGAAGCGCTCGAGCGCGTGCGCGTCGATGGCCGAGTTTTCGGGAAGAAATTTCAGCGCGACCAGACGGCCCAGGCGGATGTCTTCCGCCTTATAGACCACCCCCATACCGCCCGCCCCCACTTTTTCGTGGATGCGGTAGTGCGAGACGATCCGGTCATTCATGACACGCAAGACTCCAGCGTGGCGGCGATATCACCGAATGGTACTCAGTTTAGAAGGTGATACGCAATAGCCTGGCCAATCGGCTCGCGGGATTGAGCATCGATAGGGAGATTTGAATTGCCCAGATGTCGAACTGAACCTACGACTTCTTCTCGGCCATTTTGCGGGAAATTTCTGCCATGAGACGAGGTCGAAGATCGGCCAGGACGCTATCGACGATGCCGGCGATATCGGCGATGTCAGCGGCCTGTTGGGCTTGCGACGCAGAAGTGTCTTGCGACGCAGAAGTGACTTGCGGTGGTAATTCTGCGCCGGCCGCAGCTGCCATCGCAGCGGGCTCAGCGGGCGCTTCCGTGTGCTGAGGTTGGGATTGCGGTGCGACGAGGGCACTCACGGCGGTAGTGTGGGTCTCGTGCCAGCTGGCCCATGCGGCAGCGGCGCTCTTCACCGTTGGAGATTCAGATTCGTGATCTTCGGTCCGTTGGGTGAGAGCGAGCGGGGCAAAGGCCTCCCCTGGCGACAAAGGCTCCGGAGACGACGCCGCGGCATCAGGCGCGGGTTGAGATTCCTGCGGGGCTGCCGGCGCGGAATCGACAACTGCAATCTCTGCCACAGCACGTATCGTTTCAGGCACAGGGTCGACAACTGCAATCGCCGCCACAGCGCTCACCAGTTCGGGCACTGGCTCGTGGGTTTCTGGAACAGACTCAACGGCTGGCGGCGCCACGGTATGTGCTTCCACTACCGACTCAACCGGTGTCGTGGTCGAGGATACGAGCTCGGCAACGAACTGTTGTAACGATACACTAGCTGCTTCCGGGGCCGTAGCCTCCTTTGAGTCAGCAGAACTTGGATCCTGAGCGACAAAGGCGGCAAACGCCTTTTGCATTTCCTCATCCAGCGAGAGTGTAGCTTCGTCACCTTGCAACGCAACGGAAACGGCCATCCATCGCGAAGAGCCTTGGCTTGAAGAATCTGGTTTTGAGGAGTCTGGGCTTGAGGAGAATGGCTCCGGAGAGTCTGGGTTTTCGGAGATCGCCGGTTGCGCTGCTGCCATGGTTACCGGCAAATCCTGCGGCGCTTCAATAATCTCCGGCTCTTTGCGGTTCGGGTCCAGATCCGTGGCGACTGCAGGACCAGGAGCGTTTTCGATTTTGTCTTCGCTGTTGGCCTGAACGATTTCCGAAACGATTTCCGCAGTAAGGTCTTTCGGAATCGATTCTGAGTTCACCGGCGGAGTGGAATCGGGTGAAACAGCGGAGGGTGCAGCCTCCCGGGCGACTGCCTCGTCCACCTGTTGTGAATGCGCCGGTTGTGAGTGCAGCTGGGGTGAAGCTGACTCCTGAATGGGCTGACTGGGCTCGTCACGAACCGCGGCCTGATCCTTGACCGCTGCATTCAACATCTCGATTTGCGCGGCAGCGGCGGCAATTGCGGCGAGTTCTTCTGGCGTAACGTCCGTGGGCAAACCGTCAGGCGCGAATGCGGCTACGTCCACACTTGCTTCGGGTGCTGTTTCGGACTGGTGAAGCTTGGGTCCAGAGTTCTGCGCAGCGATCTCAGCGGGCGTTTCCACCACCGTGCGAAGATCCCGGTTGATGGGGTTGAAGAAAGAAGTGGCGGCGACGTCCGCGATTTTCTCCTCGGGCTCCGTCTTCCTGTGGGGGAATCCAATGCGGTTCCTCCATCCTTTGTCATCGCTCGGTTCGCCTCGGCCAATGCGACTCACTTCCTCGGCGGCGGCAACGGCGCGTGCGAAGCGGCCGGGCTTGGAAGGTTCGGCCCGAGGAACCACTTTATCTTCGAGCCTGGATAAGGCGCCGAGCAGTTCGCTGGCTTCAAAGGGCTTGACGATATAACCTTCGGCGCGCACGCGTTGCGCCTCTTCCGGCTTGAACGGCTCCAGCTTGCCAACCGACAGCAGCACGGGAATTCGAGATGAATCCTGCGATTCCTTGAGGCGCTGGCACACTTCCAGCCCGCTGTAGCCGGGCATGTAAACATCGAGGATCACGAGATCGGGCTTGAGTTCCGCAATCTTCTTGAGCGCAGCGGAGCCGTTGTTTACGGTAACCACGTCGTAACCCGCGTCCGCAAGGATCTTGCGCCCCATGTTCTGGGCGGTCACGCTGTCGTCGGCGAGCAGTATCTTCCGGGCCAAGAAAGTTTTTCCTCTTAAGAGGGGAGATATCGCGAAGGTAACCCGAGCCACAACGTAAGTCAATGATCTGAGGGGAGGTTACCTGGTTACCAGCGGTCAGCGTCTAGTGCGTTCAGAACGGAACGAGCTGGGCACGAGGGGAGAAGAGAGAGCTTCCACCCCTGTGAGTTTGACTTCTCGCTGAACCCATCGTCTAAGCATCGACTCGATTCGAAACCGCTTATCCCGGGGCCGCCATGCCCTCTGCCGCCCTCCGTTTTCGCGTCGCGGGACCCGTTCTTCTGTGCTTCGCACGTTTCGCCAGTTTGAACGCGCAGAACCATTGCATGAGTAGGGATCTCATCGCCCACGAATGGGCACCTTTACCTCCATCGCAGGCGGGAGCAGCAAAGCAGCAAGGTCTCGATCCTGACGAAGCGCACGCCAGGATTGGAACCTGGCGCCAATCTTGGTTCGAAGAAGGCAGCCGTTTGTTCTATATCGTGCCGAACAGTTTTCTGAACACCATTCTTCCGCGAACAATCAACCCCGCACCCATCGCAAACTGTACGGGGGATTGTGGGCAGGCTGGAGTTGCTTAGTCCCGCGACCACGCGGGCAATGGAGAAGATCCTGGCCACTCACGACATCGTTGCCCTGCAAAAATACGATCGTTTCCCGGAGTCGATTCTCCATGTGAGGATGGATGCGAATCCCGCCGGGCCGGGCAATTCCAAAGAGATCTGGATTTGACCTACCGCGCAGGAATCGTTCAGCCGTAGAACTGAAGATCGCGATCGCCAGGACGGAAAGCGCCCCAATCGAAGGCTCGGGCCCGCAGTGGACAGCCGGTCAGAACGATATGACTTTCTTGATGCCTTTCTTTTTCTTCTTTTTGCTGCTCGAAAGATCCTTGTCGCTGGCCAGGCTGGAACTGGCATTCGCATTCGCAGCGCCAGAACTACTGGATGCGCTTTGGCCTTGCTGAATCTCGTTCACCTGGACCGGCGGAGGTAAAGGTTGATTGCTTGCTGCAGCAGCCTGCGCGTCGGGAGCCGGGGTCAACTCGTTGGGGTCAGGCGGTCCACTGGGTTTCAGTTCATTCGCCGAAGGAGTGGGCTTGAGTTCGTTCGGATCTGGCGCATTGCCCGGGTTCGAATGGGCAAAGGGATCGGCATTCGGAGCCGGAGGAGCATCAGAGCGCGGAGCGGGTTCGTTGGGGGCGGGAGTTCCGCTGTGCACGGTTTCGATGGTGACACTGTGTTCGCCACCGTTGGAGATACCCATCGCCCTCATGGCGGTCGCTCCCGCCTCCTGATTGGCTGCCACTGGCGTGGGGTCGACCAACGTGGGATCACCCACCTTCGCGGCCATGTCAACGTCGGGACCTTTCTTCACCACGCTCATCAGCTTGTCGACAGTAGTGGTCTCGTGCCGGCTCTCTTCCTCTTTTCGGTTCTGCGCGAGCGCCGCTTTCGTCGGTCGAGGAATCGGCTGGTGCAGCGCCGCCAACCTTTTCCTGGCATCATCGCCGCGATCCATCACGGGATAGCGCGTGATGATCTGCGAATATGCTCCGGCCGCTTCTCGGGTGAGTTCCTCGATCATGTTGGCCTTGACCTGCTCCCCGATGCAACCCGGGCGTGGGCTGGTCTTGACGCAGGTGGGGCGAGCGCGCATCTGCGCGATCTGACCTTCGTAGTCCTGGCCGAGAAGATAAAGGGCCTCGTCGGCTCGGCTGTACAGCGGATATTTCTCGACTAACGTCTTCAGCCGCGCGATGGACGCCGGATACGACGCGCGATAGTAGTAGAACCTGCCGATACTGAACTCTCGATCGGCCAGAACTTCCTGCACTTCGAGCAGACGTTCCTTCCCTTCTTTCACCAGCTTGGGATTATCGGGATACTGCATGATGAGATTGCGGTATTCCTCCTCGGCGCGCTTGGCGTGGGTATAGTCGCGGTCCGCTTTCTCCATCTGCTGGTACTGAATGTTCGCGATCTTCAACTGGGCTTCGGCGGCCTCGGGCATGTTGGGGAAGAAAGTTTCGAAGTCCCGATATTCCTGTTCCGCCTGGGCCAGTGAAGCGGTGCCGCCCTCGGCATACCAGGAATCGCCCACCGCCAGTTTGGCGCGAGCGATAAATTCCGAGTCCGGGTAAGTATTGATGAGGGTTTGCAGCGTCATGCGAGCCACATCGAAGCGGTTGTGCTTCATGGCGTCCATGGCCTTGTCGAACAGAACCTTGTCTGGCTGCTTCGAGCCGACATTGGCCAGCGGATTGACAGACTTCTTGTTGCTGCACGCTGCCGTGATCATCAGCAGCATGCCCAGGATCGCAACGAAGGAAACTCTACGTGACATAAGACCTCGACTCGGGATTGCCGGTTGTCAATTTCCAATTGCCGATTGAAAGGCCACACAGATCTGCAATTGGCATTTGGCAATCGGAGAAAAATTCTAGACTTTCAGCAGTGCAGCTTCGGTGGCCGCCTTCAACAGCCCCTCGGCATTCTTTCTTGGATCGCCGTTGCCGAACACGGCGTTGCCCGCCACCAGGATTTCCGCTCCGGCCCGTACCACGTCGGCCACCGTGTCGAGCGCCACCCCACCATCTACTTCGATGCGGTAGTTGCGCCCGCGTTGGCTGCGAAGCTCCGCCAACCCTCGTATTTTATGCAACGCCGCCGGAATAAACTTCTGTCCGCCAAAGCCGGGATTAACCGACATCACCAGCACGTAGTCGACAATGTCCAGCACCTCGGCCAGCGTGTCCACCGGAGTGGCTGGATTAATCACCACGCCCGCCCGGCAATCATGGCTCTTGATCAGATGCAAAGTTCGATTCAAATGGCGACAGGCTTCCTGATGAACCGAAATCCAATCCGCACCCGCGTCGGCGAACGCGGGGATGAAATCGTCGGGATTTTCGATCATCAGGTGGCAATCAAGGGGCAACTTTGTAACCTGGCGCAGCGACTTGACGACCGGCGGACCGATGGTCAAATTGGGGACGAAATGTCCGTCCATGATGTCCACATGAACGACACCGGCGCCGCCATCGCACGCCGCGCGCACCTGCTCACCGAGACGGGCAAAGTCCGCCGAAAGAATCGAAGGTGCCAGTTCAATCAAGCGTTGTCTCTTAAAACCTGGGCTCTCGTGGTCGGAAACCTTCTTAGGAGTTTACCATCACAAAGCGCGTCGCAGACAGTGATTGTAAAGCGAGAGACGCCGGTAATTTTCGTTTAATCCGCGGTGCCCCAGAGTCGAAACGTCGCATGTTACCCTCGTCGAGCATGGTTGCCGCGCCTCAAGTCACGAGTGCTGTTTATAGCCTGGCTGCTGTATTGGCGTGGGGCACCAGCGATTTTCTTGGCGGTTACGCGACCCGGCGCGCCAACGCATTTTTATTCACGACGATCGTGAACATCGGAGGCCTGGTTTTGGTCGGAACTCTGGCTTCGACCATTCCCGCCCAATTTCCCTCCGGACGAAGCGTGGCCTGGGTATTGGCGGGCGGCATCGCTGGAGGAGCGTCGTTGGCGGTTTTCTATCGTGCGCTTTCTTCGGGAAGGATGGGATTGACCGCGCCCGTAGCCGCCGTGCTGAGCGCGGCGATCCCGGCGGTTTTTTCGATGTTCACCGAGGGCTTGCCCGGCCGGATTCCCATCAGTGGATTTTTCCTGGCCGCCATCGGACTTTGGCTGATCACGCGAGCCGAGGACGGCAATACTCCGGAAGGGATCGGACTGGCCTTGATCGCAGGCACCGGATTCGCTGGCTTTTATCTTTGCGTGCGCCAAGCCGGCGGCAGTTCAGCTTTGTGGATCGCGAGTTTCACCAGAATCGGTGGTTTGCTCATCACCGCCGCGATTGTTTTGCTGCGAGGAAAATTCAGCGAGATCACCGCCGCTGGCGTGCGCTGGGCCATACTCACAGGGTGTGTCGACTCGATCGGGACCATGTTGTTCGTGCGGGCCAGCCAGACTGGACGGCTCGATGAAGCGGTAGTGATCTCGTCACTGTATCCGGCAGTCACCGTGCTTCTGGCGCGGGTGTTCCTGCGAGAACACTTCACCCGCTGGAGGTTCATCGGGCTACTGACAGCGCTGGCGGCGGTGCCCATGATCGCGGCCGGGTGATGCCGGTCTCATTCTCTATTCTTGAATAGAGAATAATAATGCACGGAGGCTCGCAACTTCTTCGAGGCGTTGCCTGACGTCGCGAGCCAACCGCGTCTCGGGCTGGTAGTCAACAGAATGAAGCAGTTGGTCCGCGAAGGTTAGACCATGGCGCTCGTCGAAGTACGAAATCTGGTCAAGATTTATTCGCAAGGCGAATCACCGCTGCGTGGAAAGCTCAAAGGAGCAACTGAGGTGCGCGCGGTCGATGATGTGTCGCTCGACATCCACGCGGGCGAGACCCTTGGTTTGGTGGGTGAATCAGGCTCAGGCAAAAGTACGCTTGGACGTTTGATCTTGCGGCTTATCGAGCCCACGTCGGGGAGCATCCGCTTTGAAGGTCGCGACCTGCTGACGGCGAGCCGCCGCGAAATGGGCCGACTGCGCCGCGATATGCAAATTATCTTTCAGGATCCCTTTGCCTCACTTGATCCGCGCTTTCGCGTCGAAGAGATTATCGCCGAGCCGCTTCTGATACACCGAAACTCACAGGGAGCCAGAAAGTCCAAGGATGCGATCGGCGCGCAGGTCCTCGAACTGCTGCGTGCAGTCGGGCTTGATGGATCCATCCGGCGCCGCTTTCCTCATGAATTCAGCGGAGGCCAACGGCAGCGCATCGGCATTGCGCGAGCGCTCGCGTTGCGACCGAAACTCATGGTGGCTGACGAGCCGGTTTCCGCGCTCGACGTCAGCGTAGGAGCGCAAATCGTCAACCTGCTGGCGCAACTGCAGCGCGACTTTGGCCTGACCTATCTTTTCATCTCGCACTCGATGCCGGTGGTGCGGTACCTCTCGACGCGCATCGCGGTGATGTATCGCGGCAAGATTGTGGAAGTCGGCTCCACCCGGCAAATCACCGAAAGCCCGCAGCACCCATACACCGCCGCTTTGCTGGAGGCCACACCGGAGGTGACTGTGTGATGTCCCGCGTTCATTCCAGCCGTGTCCGCGATCTGGTTGAACTGGTTCTCGGCTACGGCTTGATCGTCGGCATCCTCTGGAGCCCGGAGCACCTGCAGCGCGTTCTGTCGCCGATCGCCCTCGTGCTGACGTTAGTGGTGGTGCTGGCGCGGGGGAAAAGGCGGGATGAATTGGGCTTCGGCCATCGTGGCTTGTTCCGCTCACTCTGGATCGTGCCCGCAGCTATCGCACTCTCTACCGTGAGCATGGTTGTTGCTTCGAGGCTTGGCACACTGCATCCGCTCTACAAAGGCGGTCTTAAGCACATCTTGGGTTATGTGCTCTGGACGATCTACCAGCAGTTTCTTCTGCAGGATTTTTTCATGGTTCGGGTGTTTCGGCTCCTGCGCAGTGAAACTGCCGCGGTGGCTGTCGCGGGAACGCTCTTCGCTGCGGCTCACCTTCCAAATCTTGCTCTCACGGTGGCTACGCTGGTATGGGGAATCGTCACCTGCGCGTTGTTCCGCCGGTATCACAATCTGTGGTCGCTCGGCGTCGCGCAGGGATTGCTGGGCCTCTGCTTTGCCATATGCGTTCCGGACACGCTGCATCATCACTTGAGGGTGGGGCTCGGCTATTTGCGCTATCAAGCGCCGCAGTGATGATCCCCTGCTGGAGGGTGGCCGCACTGAATCCGGGTAATCCGAAGACCCGAATTTCCCAATCTGGCCTCCTGTGATTGACATCACCTACCCCAATGATGTGGGTTACATACCGGCAATCTCCAGCGCGTGTACACTTGGATTTGCGATTGGAAATTCCGCTCCCATGGGGGACAAGACCATGGCGCAGTATAGGGCGAAGTTAGAGTTCGACGGCCCACAACAATGCCAGCAGTTTCAGATGATGGCGTTCGGTATCTGTTGCGCCACCTGCGAATGTTCGGATGAGCAGTGCCCCTGGCACCGGCAGGAGGAAGTCCAGACTCAGCCGAGCGGTGTGCAGCAACAGGCAGAGGAAGAGGAAGCATTTGCTGCGACAGCGAGTTGAGGGTACGGGTACCGGCTCGCATCGAGGACACAACCGCTCGGGTCACTGTCAGCAAACCTCCCACATTCCCCGCGAAGACCGAGCGAACTTGCTTGGGTGAGGCTTCTTCGGCAGCGCCTCGGAGTCCCCGGCCGGCATTGTTGATGTTGATTAAGACATCGATCTGACCAAGGCGCTTCAACGTCTGAATCAACCCGCTTCTTGTACTTGCTGTTGATGCGACATCCCGGCGCGGAACCAACATCGCGACTTTGGAAAGTGCCTTACCCACAGCCATCACTCGACTGCGTTCCTCGAGATTACTTCGCGGTACCACTCCGCGCTGAGCTTTGGCGTGCGCGTCTGGGTCTTGAAATCCACGTAGTGAATACCGAAGCGCTTGCTGTAACCGTCTGCCCACTCGTAATTGTCGAGCAGGCTCCACAGGAAGTAACCCTTGATGGGATAGCCCTCGGAAGCTGCGCGCTGCAGGTTGGCGAGGTGATTGCGTAGGTACATGACGCGGTCAGTGTCTTCGATGCGCCCGTCGGCAGTTAACACATCATCGGAGGAGCAACCGTTCTCGGTGATGAAGAGCGCCTTCGGTTTCCATACCTCGCTGACGTTGCGAATTGCCCAGTAGATCACCTCAGGGCCGATGTACAGCCATGGGGACGCCATGTGCGGATAAGAAGTGGGGCGCGGCTCGATGGCGTAGCCGTCGGGGGATGAATCGGCGCGAACGTATTCCGGATCGTAAACGTTCAGACCGACGAAATCGAGCGGACTGCCAATGATTTTCATATCACCGGCTTCAACCTTGGGAGCGTTCGCCCCTTGGCGCTGGAGGTAGCCGTCCGTGTACTTGCCTTCGAGGACCGCAGCCAGGAACGGCGCATTTTCCTCGCGAGTGGCGCGGCGTGCAGCCTCGATTTGCTCGCGAGTCTCGATCACGGGTACATACACGGTGGCGTTCTCCGCAAGACCAATCTGCGTATCAGGCCTGGCGTTGGCTCGAATGCCTTGCACGGCCATGCCGTGAGCCAGGATACCGTGGTGGCGAATCTGATTGACTTGTGCGTCCGGCAACTTCAGGCCGGGCGCGAACTGTCCGTTTTTGTAGCCGAGGTCGGTGAAGCAGACAAATTCGTTGGTGGTAAAAAAGCGGCCGACACGATCGGCGAGATGTTTGGAAACATAGGCTGCGTAGTCGCCGAAGGCTTTCGATGTGTCACGCGACTGCCAGCCGCCGGGCAGAGCCTGCGGCAGGTCCCAGTGAAAGAGTGTGATGTAGGGGGAAATATTGTTTTTGAGGAGCTCATCCACCACGCGCTGGTAATAGTCCAGGCCTTTCTCGTTCGGCTGGCCGGTTCCGTCTGGAAAAATGCGTGACCAAGCAATGGAGAAGCGATAGCCGCTGACGCCCAGGCTTTTCAGCAGCTTCACGTCTTCTTTGTAGAGATGGTAGGAATCGTCGGCCACGTCGCCGGTTTCTCCGTGAAAAGTCTTGCCCGGAGTGTGGGAGAAAGTATCCCAGATGGATGGCTTCCGGCCATCTTCGTTCACTGCGCCCTCGATCTGGTAAGCGGCAGTCGCGCAGCCCCAGACGAAGTTCGATGGGAATTGCCTCGAAGCCGGCGACGCCATTTGTGCAACTGCAAATCGCGGGAGAGACGAAGTAGCAAAGGCAGCGGCGGCGGTGCCGGCCAAAGTTTTTCCGAATCGGCGACGGGTGAGATTTTTCATGGGCGCAAGAAGATTAACACCCTAGAAGGATCAAAGAAAGCTCGGCGATGGACGAGATGGACGAGCAGGAGAAGAAAGTTAAGATCAGACTCCCCTCTTAGAACCACAGCCCCCACAACCAATCCACGCTGGCATGGGTAATCGTCGAAGCGGCCAGGCGACGATTCTCCCGCCAGGCACGTCCATAGAAAACGCCAGCGATGGTCGCCAGCAGCACGTAGCGCCAGTTGAAATGAGCGGACCGTTTGTTGAAGTGAGACAGGCCGAACAAAATGGACGCCATCACAAGAGCTGCGCGACGTCCCAAGCGCCGCTCCAGCATGTTCTGAACCCACGCTCGGAAGAAGAGTTCTTCCGGCGCGGCGGTGAAGAAAAATATCCATACCCAGCGCAGGAGAGCGCTTGCAATTCCCGGCTGGTTGCGATGCGGATGAATGAAGCCGAGCGCCAACCCGAGCACAATAACCACAGGTGCGAAGAAGACAAGCCCCCGCAGACCAGTTTTCCAGTCGCTCCACTTCAGACAAAAATTGTATCCAGTGCCGCTCAGCTGGCGGATCGAGAGAAACCCGTACAAGCCAGCGTCGACGAGAAGCAATTCGTTCAAAGCGCGAAGACCGTTCGGCCAGGCGCCTTCGAACCAGCGCAAATCGACGGCCAGGCCCAACACCAATAAGATGAACACGTCGCGCCAGTTGCCGCGCTGCTCGGGATCGGCCACCGCGGCGTGCAGGAGCAGCCATGCAATGGCCACGGGCAGCACCGCATACAGCGCAAACCATGACCACTGGAATCGATGAGCAGAAAGAGAAACCATCGCGTAGGGCGCGACCAATAGCGCGGGGACGCTCAGGCGCAGAGCGACCGGCCAGCGCTGCACGGCACGCGTAATTTGCTCTGCGGCCAGCCCGAACAGGACTGCCGGGGCCAGCTCCAGAACCAGAGCCGCAACCGCAAGCGGTGTCACATTCTGCATGGGCTTATCTTAAACTTGAACTTGCTTGTGTTGCCGCCGCCTGCGGTCTAGAATTCCCTTCGAATCCTTATCCTTGTCAGGTCTAAGGAGACTCTCCATGCAACGGCTTGTCGTCACGCTCCTTTTCGCATGCCTAGGCATCAGCTCTGGATGGTCGCAGAGCGCAGCAGCGCCTTCATCCGCGCAAGCTGCGGCGCCAGTGAAAGATCCTGTAACTGCTTCGCTTCGCATGCTGCTGCCGCGATCGAGGAATAATATTCTCGGCGCCATCTCCGCCATGCCCGCGGACAAGTTCAATTACAAACCCACGCCCGAGCAGATGAGCTTTGCGCATCTGGTGGTCCACATCATTGGGTCGAACAATTCCGGTTGCGCCAAGGCAGCCGACGTTCCTGCGCCCAAAGTTGAGGAGGTTAAGGAAACCGATGCCAAGGACAAGCTGCTGGCCGCAGCCACGGCCTCGTTCGATTTTTGTGGCGAGGCGCTCGGCAAAATGGACGACTCCAAGCTGGGAGACAGCGTGGAACTCTTCGGTGGGAAACAGTTTCCGCGAGCGATGGCAGCGCTGGGCCTGGCCAGCGGATGGGCCGATCACTATGCTGCGGCCGCCCAGTATCTCCGGCTGAATAACATTTTGCCCCCGTCTGCCCAGCCGAAGAAATAATTTGAAACCTCCTCTGCGGCGGAGTTTCCACCTGATGGTATCCCGCACCGGTTTGTCCGAGTCCGTTGCGCTAGTAGTTGGCGTTGGGACCGGTCCAAACCTGAAAGTGGTTTCCGGTTGCAGGGTCAACGGCATCGGTTAGTCCCGTCAGTGTCTTTCTCCAGCTTGACGACTGCGCCCGTTGCCCATTCTGCCGTACCTGATAGCCGGCCACCTGCTGGTTCCACGCATTGGTGCGCGACTGATGATAGGCCTGCATTTGCCCCATGAACGGCTGGTAACTTCTGTGGATCTCACCTGCGCCCGCTTTTGCATGCGGTTCTGATCTTCCACCCAATCGGGATTTTTGGAGAGCCTATTGAGCATGGGTTGCGCGATCGCTTGAGCAAGGGCGACATTGTCCGACGTGGCCAACCGGCTGAGGACGGGGTCCGCCTGCTAGAATCCTCGGTCGTAAGCTGTTCCGTAGGCGCTGGTTCGCGCATAAATGGTGGCGATGCGCGGCCCTGCACTGGTCTGGCAGTTATCAGAAACACTTCCGTCCCTTTCCGACTTCGGGGTAGCCTCCCGAAATGCCGCCGGCTTCCATCCACCGGCCCGCGGCTTCACATTTTGGCAAATGCTGTCGCAGTTGGACTTACCGTAATTTTTCGCAAAAGTCTGGCCTGTCCGGGAGCCGGCCATCACCATCTGCAATTGACGGGGCTGATTGTAGTTGGCCGTCGGGCGGCGTGTGAGGCCCGGGGACGGCATAGGCAGGAAGATTGGCGTCAATCGATGCGGAGGATGTTCTTGTCGTCGGAAGAGCGCACGTCCATCCCCCAACGGACATCGAAGTAACCGAAGCGGTACGCTCCGCCCTGAACATTCCAGCCCTGCGGCACCTCGATGGAAAAGGAGTGCTCGGCCCGATCTTCATAGCGCGCCCACGTGAGCGTGGATTCGGTCGGCTTGTTTGAGTTCGGATTGGATGCGGCGGCGTTCCGGTTCGGATCGCCTGACCACGCATCACGGCCGGAGGCAAGGACTAGGAAAACCACGAAGCCACCGATTGGCATCATGGCAGGACCTCCTCGGCGAACCGATTTGCCGGAAAAGAATACAACAAATCTGGTTTCTAGCCATTCGATTTGCGATTTTATCGCAGGCTGGATGCGGGTTGTGCGCTATTTTCCGATCTGAATCAATTCGGAGTTTGCCGACGGAATCGGTCTGGCGGGATGTTGCGGCGCGCGCCAGCTATCGAAAATCGAAACCTGGTGTACGCAGGAAACTGTGCAGTGTGGTGCGCAGGCTTTTTCGGTGAGATATTCGCGGCGCATGTCATCACGGGTGTAGGTCGCGAGTGGCACCCCGGGGTAGCCGCGCTGCTGCGAGCAATAATGCACCAATCCGTCTTCGCAGATGTAGAGATAGCGCGCGCCGGCGCGGCAGCGCCAATCATTCGGCAAGCCTTGCGCGACCTTGTCCTGGAAGGCATTGATGCGGGTGAAGCTGCTCTTCTCCCACGATTTCATTTCCTCATAGATGCGGCGCTCTTCTTCGCCCAGCGGCTGCAACTGTCCGCTGCCATCGTGGATAATTCCGATCGTCGAAGTGAATCCAAGTCCGAGGGCGCGCTTGCCGATGGTGAGCGCGTCCTGCGGATGGCGAATGCCGCTGCCCACCACGGAATTAATGTTCACGTGAAAATCCGCATGTTCGGAGAGCAGTTGCAGCTTTCTGTCGAGAACCTTCAGGCTCTTTTTGGAAACGTCATCGGGATTGACGTTGTCGATTGAGATCTGCAGCCACTCAAGTCCCGCGCGGTTCAGGCGCCGAATGCGGTCCGCAACGAGCAAATAGCCGTTGGTGATGAGGCCGGCGATCATACCGTTCGCGCGGATGCGGCGGATCACGTCATCGAGCTCGGGATGCAGCAGGGGCTCGCCTCCGGAAATCGTGACTACGGCCGTGCCGAGCGCGCCCAGCTTGTCGATGCGGCGGAACATTTCGTCCGCGGGCACGGGCTTCGAGAAATCGTCGAACTCGTTGCAGTACGTGCAGGCCAAATTGCAGCGGCGCACGGGAATAATGTGCGCCAGCAGAGGATGGTCGGTTGAAGCGAAAGCGCGTGCGGCCATGGCAGCTCCGCGCAGGTTGCGGTGCAGTGCCTTGGCGCGGCGGCGCAGAACTGTAAGAGCTGATGGCATGTTGACGTTACTCTGCTATTACAGCACAGACACGCGCCAGGTGCAGTCTCCGCGACAGCGTTCCGGGAAATTCGAAGGGCGAACGGCGCAGTCAACCGTGCGGAGTGCACTTTCGATTCTATGACCTGCGTCAGGGTTTATGGCAGCAGGAGTTCGTGTCCAGCGGCCTGCACAGCGTTGAGAGCGAGGTCGATGAATTCCTCCTGTACCAGAATATAATCCGTCTCGCATGTCGAAATCGCGAAAATGGGAATGCCATTATTCGCCAGCGGCTCGATGAAGGAGAGCAGGACTCCGGTTTGACTGAATGGAAACGGGCCTTCGAGTTTGAGGCAGATCCACCGCAGGCCGGCATCGATCTCTTTCGGGATGTTCTCCGCCGGGCAGACGACGGAGAGTTCGTCGGCTGTCCGTGTAATGGAGGTGAAGTCGCCTTTCGCGGCCCAGTCGGGGACTGGAATGTCGGGAGGCAGGCGCACGATGGCATACGGAGGGGGAAGATGGCGGAATTTGAACGGTTGGCTTGAGGCTTCGCGGTTGGTTGCGGTCATAAGCTGGCGAAAGCCGAACCGCCGGTTTCGACTGGCCGAGAACCGCTGACACGGCCTCGCTGCGCTCGGCGGGAAAGCCGAGAGCCGGCCCTGAGCTTGTCGAAGGGGTGGCTGTCTCCGCATCGTTCAGCCTTCCACCGCTTTGCGGACTGCGGCTTTCGCCAGAATGCACGTCGAGTCCAGCGTGGGCAGCGGCGAGGATTCCGGCGTCACCAGCAGCGGGATTTCGGTGCAGCCGAGCACGACCGCGTCGCAAGCCTCCTCCTTGGATATCCGGATCACTTCCACGTAGTAGGCCAGCGAGCGCGGCAGGAACCGAGCATTGACCAGTTCGTCCATGATGATCTGGTCGATGCGCTCGCGCTGCTCGGCTGCTGGAATGCGGTGCTCGATGCCGGCGGCTTTCAAGGCTTCGCGGTAGACGGGGCCTTCCATCAGGTAACGCGTGCCGAGAATGGCGAGGCGCTTGAACTGGTGGCGTTGCGCTTCTTTCGCCACCTCTCTCGCGATGTGCAGCCAGGGGCGCGGCGAGCGGTGCTCGATCAGGTCGAAAGCCTGGTGGATCGTGTTGTCGGGACAAATCAGAAAGTCCGCGCCGGCGCGGGCCAGCTTTTCCGCGGAAGAAAGCATGAGTTCAGCCACCCCCGCCCAATCGTTGCCGCGGATACATTGCATGTAGTTCGCGAGCGAATGCGAGTGCAGAGAGACTTCGGGATGATCGTGCGGACCGAGCCTCTGCGCGCCTTCCAGTGAGATGGTGCGGTAGCAGAGTGCGGCTCCCTCGGTGCTGCAGGCGACGATGCCGATGTGGCGGAGCATGCAGTTCTCAGTTTTCAGTGAATGCGCTGCGCATTTCTGATTTTCGATTGGCGATTTTACAACCACGACGGTGGTGACGAACCCCCGAGCTTCGCCCGGCCGGACAGCCGAGGGCGGCGATCCCCACATGGTCTTATCTTGCCGCGGCCGCGTCGAACAAGTTCAAGAATTCTAACTTTTTTTCCGCGGGCAGAAACGACGCTTCGAAGGAATTGCGCGCGAGCTCGCGGAGGTGTTCGTCGGTAAATCCGAAGGTTTGCTGGGCTAGCTGATACTCGCGCGCGAGCGTGGTGCCGAACATCGCCGGATCATCGCTGTTGAGCGTGATCATCACGCCCTGATCGAAGTAGCTTTTCGCCGGATGATCGTTGAGATTGGGACACAGGCCGGTGCGAAGGTTGCTGGTGAGGCATACCTCAACCGGAATCTGCCGCTGGGCGAGCTCTTCGACCAGATCAGGATCGTGGAAGGCAGTGAGTCCGTGACCGATGCGTTCCGCGCGCAGGTTGAGCGCGCCCCACACGGATTCCGGCGGCCCAGTCTCGCCGGCATGAGCCGTGAGGCGCATGCCGTGGTCG
>Ga0187867_10001010_pt1 | contig 24648 bp, 19 predicted proteins | sample June2016WEW_13_1_FD_132976 | JGI IMG/M metagenome (GOLD analysis project Ga0187867, IMG submission 132976) | Peatland microbial communities from SPRUCE experiment site at the Marcell Experimental Forest, Minnesota, USA - June2016WEW_13_10 | ecosystem: Environmental > Terrestrial > Soil >... | reverse complement strand
TGGCAAGGCAACATCCTGGCCGCTAGACGAACCCAGCATTGGAGCGAGATACGGGAGTCCAACCCGTCTGTTCTGTTTGGAAGACAGATGCCTAATGGCGCTCGGCCAATCCCGCTTATCCCGAAGACTACAATTTCAATTGTCAAAGAACTTGGTCGGGGACCCCGGACTCGAACCGGGAATCTCCTGCTTCCGACGCAGGGCGGTTAGCCATTTCCCACAGCCCCCGATGGTCTGGACACTGTGAATCGAACACAGATCGTCGGTTCCCAAAACCGAAGCTAGACCTTCCAGCTATGCCCAGAAAAAACAAAAGCGGCGAATCGTTTCCGATCCGCCGCTATCACTTCGTTAGAAGTCTATGAGACCAGGACAGCCCTACGGATCGACGCACGTGGCGCGATTGAGTTCCGCGCCTTGTGGCCTTATCCCGAAATGGGTTGTCTGTTTCATCGAAATTAAATGGTACACCAACCACTTAACTACTGTCAAGATTAAATTTTGGCGGAGAGAGTGGGATTTGAACCCACGGACGTGTTACCGCCTGCGGTTTTCGGGACCGCCGCCATAAACCGGACTCGGCCACCTCTCCATGGACTGCCGGGACGGACTTGAACCGTCTAAGATCGGTTTTGCAGACCGACGCTTCGACCACTTCAGCATCCGACAGTTGGTAGGCCCGGTGGGAGTCGAACCCACAATAAAACGCGTTTTGAGCGCGCCGCGTCTGCCAATTCCAGCCACGGGCCTAAACTTGGTGCGGGAGGAGAGACTTGAACTCTCACGTCCGAAGACACTAGTTTCTAAGACTAGCGCGGCTGCCAAAATTACGCCACTCCCGCATGGCAGGGGTGACAGGATTCGAACCTGCTATTGACGGGTTTGGAGTCCGCCGCTCATCCAATCGAGCCTCACCCCTACATTTGCAAACTGGTGGGAACTCTCGGAATTGAACCGAGTGGGCCGGTGACCGGCAACTGATCTACAGTCAGTTCGTGCGCCGTACACGTCTAAGCTCCCGATGTCAAAGATCAATGGCGGAAGGCTGGCGAGTTGAACGCCAAAGCCCCGAAGGTGCCGCGGTTTAGCAAACCGCGTGGGATTGCCGATATCCCAAGCCTTCCGGTCGGTTTACCAAGACAAAGACAAAGATGATAATTGGAGTCGATAGGACAGGCAGGGACAACTGAGCGATAGATGCTTGGTTGTGGTGTCCATGAGAAAAGGATAGCTCAAAGGAAATTTAGATGTCAAGCGGCTTTTGACTTTTGGCATATCGCCTAATGGCGGAGCGGCTTAATGGTCTTCGTGCGGAAATCCCAGCACAACGGGGCCGGCCGAGTTGTTAACCACCGGGACATATCAACCAGAGAATGTAAGAACTCGGAACCAGAAAACGCGGGGTGCGGTCGAAACCCTGACGGGTTGTAGCCCAGACAGCGGTTTACGGAACACAGCAGCCCGCGCCGCTGCTGGACCGCCTGGCCGCGGCGGGCAGGGGCTTGTACGGTGCGTCCGCCGCGGCCTCGGCGGGTTGACGTGCTATCGCGTACCGCTGCGGAGCGAGTCTCCTTAAAGCTGTGCTATACTCCGTCGCGGGTGGGACACCCGTTGCGAGAATGAAACGAATGGGTGAGGCGGTGGGTAAGCCAAACAGGCGGGCGTACGCTATTTGCGTGCTGTATGCAACAATGGCAATTGCCCTACATTCACAGACTTTGACACGCTGTACCACTTCAATAATGGCGCGGGCAGCCCAAACTGGCCGCTAGTCCAAGCCACCAATGGATACTTATATGGCACAACCGATGAAGGCGGGTAAATCATTCTTGGACAATCTTCCGGATCGGTCCGGCTGGCACCCTGACGACCTTATACAACTTCTGCATCCAAGAAAGTTGCGCGGACGGCGTAAGCCCCGAGTGGGGGCTCGTCCAGGCCACCAATGAAGACTTGTACGGGACAACCTATGGTGGTGGGTCCAACCACGCCGGCACGGTATTCAAAATCACCCCGAGTGGCGCGCTGACGACGCTATACAACTTCTGCTCCCAGGAGAGTTGCACGGACGGCGAACGTCCCAACGGGCCGCTGGTCCAGGCCGCCAGTGGGGAGCTCTACGGGGTGACCTCTGCAAGGTGGGGCCCCTGGGTGCCCCGATCAAACTATTTCTTCGGGCTGTGGTACGGTCTTCAAAATGACGCCGAGCGGCGCGTTGACGACGCTATTCAACTTTCCCCAAGGTAGCCTCAACGGGACCCTGGTCCAGGCCCTCAACGGGGACTTCTACGGGGCGACGTTCTATGACGTGTCCAACTGTACGGCTTGCGGCACGGTCTTCAAAATGACCCCAAGTGGCGGGCTGACGACCCTTTACAACTCTAGGGACGGTTTCGCCACGGCGCTGATCCAGGCAACCAATGGCAACCTCTACGGGGGCACGGTACCCCGTTCCGATTCCGGGACAATCTTCGAAGTCACCTCCAGCGGCACTCTGGCGACGCTATACAGCTTCACAGATGGCGAATATCCCAGCGGGCTGGTCCAGGACACCAACGGTACCTTCTACGGAACAACGCCCGATACGATCTTTAGTTTTTCCGTAGGTCTGGGCCCGTTTGTAAAGACACAGACTACCTCCGGCCAGGTGGGAGCGGCAATCAATATTCTGGGAAGCGATCTGACCGGCACGACCAGCGTCACCTTTAACGGCACTCCGGCCACATTCACCGTCGTATCGACATCCTTAGTCACCACTACCGTACCGGCCGACGCGACCAGCGGGAGAGTTCAGGTGATAACACCCGGCGGCACCCTTTCGAGTAACGTGCCGTATCGCGTGGGGCCATAGAGTGCGCCCTCTCGTTTTACTTGGCGCACCTGCTCACCAAGGTGAACGGATATTCGCCTGCGCCTGGGCGATTACTAAAAAACAAGCACCCGAGCCTTAGCCGATGCAGCGAAAGATTTTCTGGACCACTTTCATGGTCTGGGGTTAATTGCCGATTTCGCGGTGCCGATATGGTGGGCGGTGGGTGCAACCAATCCCATTTTCTGCGTTAGCTGGTGGGTGGCATATCGGAGTGAGTGGTTTTGATCCATCGGCGAACCGAGTGCGAAGTGGGCCAAGCGTGCGGCTGCGGGCGCATTGGGCGCGCCCGCAACGCGCCTGGGGCCGCCGCGATATGCGCCGCCACCGCGATAACCGTAGCCGTCGCGGGCGTAACCGCCATAGCCCCAGCGGCTATAGCCGAAGCCAAGCCCAATCGCGGGAGCGGTATAGGGGTACCCTTAAGCGTAGGTTCATAAGCCGGGTAGTGGGTCTATTTGAAATGGACCCACTACCATAAGCCGGGTACGGATAAGTGTATGGGTGAACATACGGGATCGCGTATGGCTAAGTGTACGCCGGTACTCCAACCCCGATTTCGAACCGCACAGCCGCATCGGCCTTCGGGCTGGCGAACGCCATCAACTAAAGCCAAACTTTTTCAGCGTCTTTGTACCCTCTACGACGCTGGCCTGCCTCCCCGGACTGTAAATGGTTCTAATAGGGATAGAGCATTCCGGCATCGCAGCGAGCTTCCTGTCGGTCCCGGCTATGCCGGTTAGCCTATTTGCGGAACGGCAGGGCAAAGCCACATAAGCGCCGCGGTGCCAGGATTTCGTATTTCATCACCCTCAGTTTCCCCCTCAGTGATTGTGTTTCCATTGCAACTCTGGCTCTCGGGCGGCCATATCGGTGTTCGCTCAAGGTCCAGTGACACCGACGGTAAACGCGAAGAGAGTAGCAACGCCTCTTAGAACCGCTGAAGGTATGATATGCGGCTGGCTCGCCGTTGCGGCTAACTGTGCTGGGATCGCCCCTCGGTTGATATCAAGGCTGCGGCACTCAGGGAACTGGCGAGCGCCAGCCCCGCCGCCACCCACAGAACCCTTCGATAGCCGGCGACAAATGCTTCCTCAATAGCTTGACGTCCGAGTGCGTCCCTCGTTTCGGTGGCGGCCAGCTTGGATCGCTGGGCCTCGATTTCCTCACGCACCGCGGGCGCCAAGCCAAGACTGTCCAGACGTCGTTCGAGAGCGCTCTCGAAAACACCGGTCAGCAACGCTCCGAAAAGTGCCACTGCCAGCAGGCCGGCGACGCGCGAGACAGCATTGTTGATCCCCGAGGCCGCTCCCGCGTAGCTTGGCTCCACAGCGTTCATTACGGTCGTGGTCAGCGGGGCCACACTGATGGCCATGCCGAGGCCCAACGTCAGCACTGCGGGGAAGAACGTGGTCCAGTAGGGACCGCCGATACCTGGCCTCGCAAGCAACGCGAATCCGGCGGCTGCGATCAACGGACCCACCACCAGCGGAGTCTTAGCGCCGTATCGGTCGAGAAGGCCGCCAGACCAGCGCGACAGCAAGAACATCAACAAGATGAAGGGCAGCAGGGCGGCGCCCGCTTCCGTCGCCGAATAGCCCTGCACTTGAATCAAGTTCAGCGGGAAAAAAAAGAGAACGCCACTCAACGCGGCGTAGAGAAAGAAGGTGAGCAGATTGGCTCCACTGAAATCCCTGGAACGGAACAGACCGAGCGGAACCATGGGCGACGATGAGCGCGCCTCCCAATACAACAGCGCAATCAGGACGACGGCGCCCACCGCACCTGCGGCCGGCGCCGATTCGATCAGACCAAATACGATGCCGCCGAAGCCGAGCGCAGCCAACAGGCCACCCGGCCAGTCGAACTGCCGACCTTGGGTACTGGCGCTGCTTTCCGGGACTTTCCACAGAGACAGCCACAGGACGGCAAGCCCCAGCGGAAGATTGATGAAGAACACCCACCGCCACGAACCGTGCTCAGTGAACCATCCACCCAGCATCGGACCGATGGCGGCCGTGATGGACGTGAACCCGGACCAGGTCCCAATAGCGCGGCCGCGCTCCTTCTGTGAAAAATTAGCGCTGATCAGAGCCAGGCTACCGGGGACAAGCAGCGCACCGCCAATTCCTTGCAGGCCCCTTGCAACAATAAGCTGCTGGATGTTGGGCGCGAGTCCGCACCAAGCCGAGGCTACGGAGAATAGCACGACGCCGGCAACGAATACTTTGCGGCGTCCGTATCGGTCTCCCAAAGACCCACCAATAAGGAGCAGGGCCGCCATGAAAAGGGAATAAGATTCCACGACCCACTGAACGTCCGCCAGCGTCGCATGCAGGGCCAATTGCAGTGCCGGCAGCGCCACGTTCACGACGGTGCTGTCAATGAAGGCCATGCTGGTACCGAGGATCGTCGCGGCCAGAATCCACGGGCCGTTCTTTGTTGCCGGCTGCGCGCAAGAACCTGCTAGAATCGCGGCTTCGTCGCAAGGAGGTCTGGCGATGGTGGCCATTTGTCCATTCTCCACCCGGCGCGGGCTGCATCGGTATCCGCAACGCCACCTTGCGGCTGTTCGCGAGCGCCTGGAGGCTTTTTAGCGCTCGGACGGGAGCGGATGAGCTGATGATCACCTCTGAGTTGAGCCTGGCCGAGCGAGGTGTTCTAAGATGGCGAGAGGGGACTAGCTGCTGTGTTGAAAGCGCTCGGCATCGCCTTTCTGCTCCTGGAAACGGCCTTTGGCCAAACCACCAATCTGCCGTCGTCATCTGAAGCGGCGGAGACCCAAATGGCCGAGTCCCCGCAAGCAAGCCGGCCAGATGCGCCCGGAACCATCGACGGGGTCGTGACGGACGGTAGCGGATCGGTTGTAATGGGCGCGCTGGTCACGCTGGGGGGTACCGCCTCCACAGGCAAACGTACAACGGTGACGAACGAAACCGGATCTTTTCGCTTTGCCGCAGTCGCGCCTGGAAACTACACGATCATGATCGCTGCCGATGGGTTTGCGCCGTGGGCAGCGGCAAACGTTGTGGTCCGTGCAGGCGAGAATCAACCGTTGATCTCGGCAGTATTACAGGTTGCCTCCGCATCCACCAAGGTGGATGTCGGTCTGTCGCCGAAGGAACTCGCGATGGAGCAACTGAAAACGGAGGAGAAGCAGCGCCTGTTGGGCGTTTTTCCAAACTACTTCGTTACCTATGACCCGAATGCAGCGCCGCTGAATGCCGCGCAGAAACTTCAGCTCGGCTGGAAGACCATCCTCGATCCGACCACTATCTTGTCCAGCGCGATTGCCGCGGGAATCCAGCAGGCGCGGAACAGTTACCACGAGTTCGGTCAGGGCACGGAGGGCTATGGGAAGCGTTTCGGGGCGCAGTACGCCGATACAGTGAACGGCGCCATCATTGGCGGCGTCATCATGCAGACGGTCTTTCATCAGGATCCCCGCTACTTTTACAAGGGTACTGGCAGCTTTCGTTCGCGAGCTCTGTATGCCCTTGCAACCGCATTCGTCCGCAAGAGTGATAATGGGCGCTGGCAGCCCGATTATTCCGATGTTCTGGGGAGCCTGGCGGCCGGCGAGATCTCGACTTTGTATTATCCAGCCAGTTCGCGAACCGGACTGCGGCTTTTTCATGATGTTCTATTCGGTATCGGCGGGAGTGCGGCGAGCAACTTGTTCGAAGAGTTCTTGTCGCGCAAGATAACCACCCACGTGCCGAAAGCGGCGATGGCGCTGTCCAAACCGATTTTGCGCGAGGGCACGCCAGTATCCCTGATTTCCGTCGAAGAGCTGGGTGCCCAAACGGCTGAAGGCCCCGGATCAATCGATTTTGTGCTTGCCAACGATATACAGGTGGGCGGCGTGATAGTGGCGAAGGCTGGCTCCAAAGCCTGGGGCCAAGTGAGCTACGCCAGTGGACCGAATGCCGCGGGCGAGGCGATACACGTGGAACTGGAACGAGTGCGTCTCAAAGTGGGTAGCACCGAGGTTCCGCTGAGAAGCACACCGCTACGGAAGGGTGGCGGCGCGCTTGGCTATCATCGGCTGGAAGACTCGAAGAGGATCGCCATCGTGCTTTACGTTGCCGAGAATATCAGGCTCGCGCCGGCGCCATAGTAAGTCTCGCTTAGTGAGGGCGATGGTCGAATTCCGCCCAGACCACGGCGTGATCGGATGCACCGGTGGCCCGACGTGTTTCCAGGTCCACATCGCTGGCGCGGCCGACGGAGGCCAGCGGAGCTGTCGCCAAAATATGGTCGATGCGCCACCCCCAATTGTGCGCGAAGGCGTTTCGGAAGTAATCCCAGTAAGTGTACTGCACCCGATCAGGACAAAGTTTCCTAAACACATCGATGAATCCCCAGCCGACCGCATACCGATAGGCGTCACGTGCGTCGATGTGGAAGTCCGGATCGTTGACTCGGTGATCAGAGTGGTAAACATCGATCGGCTCGGGAGCCACGTTCAGATCGCCGAGCCAAATGGCCGGCTTCGTTGCATCGAGGCGCTCGCTGAAATACCGGCGTACGCGGTGAAACCATTCCAGCTTATAGACGTACTTATCGGTGCCGATTTTGTATCCTTGCGGAACATAGGTATTAACGATGGGCAGACCATCGATCACAGTTTCGAGGATACGGACATCTTCGCTGTCAGGTCCCGCGCAGAGACCATAGAATACGGATTCAGGCTCGCGACGGCTAAGGGTGGCGACGCCGTTGTAGCCCTTCATGCCACGGAATGCGACATGGTATCCTGCACCGCGGAAGGCGGCGGCAGGAAACTCACTGTCCGGCACCTTGGTTTCCTGGAGGCAGAGCACATCGGGTTTATTCGCCGCCAGCCAGTCTACGACGAGCGGCAGTCGCCGACGAACCGAGTTGATATTCCATGTCGCAATTCTCATCGTCCATTTTGAATGGTAGCGCGTGAGCGTTGATCTGTAGTTGCCCTCTGGATCGCCGCCGATTGACAAATGCAGGACTATCAGGTGCTAGAATCAAATCGCGGCCAGACTGATTAAAACACGGTCGCAGTTCAGTGTTCTGGGGAGGACACCAATATATGCCAAGACAGGCACAGGCCAAGGACAACACCTTGCTGGAGATGGCCATCGTCGGGTATCGGAGCGAGGTCGAGAAGATCTCAGCGCGGATCGCAGACATCAAAGCGCAACTCGGTCTGCGCAGTCCGGGGCGTCCGAAGGGAACGGCAACCGCACCCGCGTCCGCAACGGATCAAGCAGCTCCGGTGAAGCGCCATACGATGAGCGCAGCGGGCCGCGCTCGGGTTGCGGCAGCACAGAGAGCAAGATGGGCGGCGCTGAAGAACCAGCAGGCGAAACCGGCCACACCGGCGAAACCCAAGAAGCGGAAGCTGTCGGCTGCGGGGCTGAAAGCCATAAGGGAAGCCACCAAGAAGCGTTGGGCGGCTTACCGAAAAGCCCGGGAAGCGGCGGCGTAAGCCCGGCGACCCACGGAAAATTGCGCGACGAATTGGATCGACCGGCGCTGCAACCGCCATCGTTTCTTACGCGGCTCCGCTTTGACCTTCCCCACCCGGAAGATCTCCGGGTTCCGCTTCTTCAGCTGGTCGAACTCCTCGACCCACCGATCCAGCGTTAGGCTGCCGACCTTTGAACTCCCCTGCCGGTCCCTTGACCATGACCTACTCGTAACGGAGCGCCACCAGCGGATCTACCCGGATCGCGCGGCGCGCCGGAATGTAGCAGGCCGCCAGTGCGACCAGCATCAGCAGGATGCTCACCGCTATGAGCGTTACGGTATCGCCGGGCTTCACATCATAGAGCATGCTGTCAAGCAGGCGTGTCGCCGCGAATGATCCCGCGATACCGAGCGCCACTCCTACGGCCGCGAGCGTGACGCCATGGCGCACCACGCGCCGCAATACCTGTCCGGCCGGCGCGCCTAACGCGATCCGGATGCCGATCTCGCGAGTTCCGCGCGTAACCTCGTGGGCCAGCAGGCCATAAAGACCGATGGATGCCAGCAGCAGCGCCGCCAATCCAAACAGACTGGAAAGCCGCGCCACCAAGCGCTCCTGAAACAGCAGTTGGTCGATGTGCCGCTCCTGCGTATTCACGTTGTCCATTGGAATGTAGGTGCCGGCCTGCCGCACGACTTCGCGCACGTCTGGCACGAGCGAGAGAGGATCGCGGGCCGTGCGCAACTCGAAGGAACCGCCAGCCGCGCTTGGAACATATATAGTGGGCTCGATGGTCCGCCGGAGGCTATCGTATTTCATGTCGCGCACTATGCCTACAATTTGCCAGCCGGCGCTGGGTGTCCCATCTGGATCTTCACTGGGGTCCGGAGTGTAATCGCCGAACGGCCGCCCCAGCGCGTTGCCTTTCGGAAAGTACGCGCGAATAAACGCCTCGTTGACGATAGCCGGCACCAGAATCTGCGCTTTGGCTTTGAAGATGCGGGTCAGCCGCTACGAGGAATTCATCATCGGCGGCTATTCCATCGGCGGAAGGACCTTCGACGCCGTGATCCTCGGGCACGTTGTGGACGGCAAGTTGGTGTACGTTGCGCGGACGCGGAGTGAGTTCACACCGGCCCTGCGCGCGGAATTACTGCGCAAGATGAAGCCGCTGGAGGTCGAGGTATGCCCGTCCTGCAGTCTGCCGAAAAGCGGCCGGGTCGCTGGGGCGAAGGGCTGACGCCGGACAAAATGAAGGAGTGCCGGTGGCAGTGAAAGGTCTGAAGGTGTCGTTCGAGTTGCCAAGGTCCAACACGCACGCGCCTTGAGCGGCGTCATCAATAGAGCAGAAACGACCACAGCGTGTCCCCGGTAGCCGCAATCAGATACTGGTGGCCGTCCAGCATGTACGTCTGCGGCGGATTCGAAACTTCGCCGATGCGCGTATGCCAAAGAGGCTTCCCGGTGAATACGTCGTGCGCCACCAGATTGCCATTGCCGTCGCCCGCAAACAGCAGCTTCCCGGCGGTGGTCAGCAAGCCGCCCCCGCCGCCATCGCCGTAGTACGGACGTTCCCACGCGACTTTGCCCGTGGTGTAGTCGATTGCCGTGAGAAAGCTTCCGCCCGATCCAACCTGCGCTTCTTCCTTCCCGCCCAGGCCCATGGATCCCCGTGGGTCCAGGTCGGTCAGATAAAACATCGAGTAATCGTTGTGCTGCGCGACGTATAAAAGCCCGGTATCGGGAGAGTAAGAAGCCGGCTCCCAGTTAGTCGTGCCGTCTGAAGTCGGCGATACAAGCGAGCCGGCCACTGTCGCATCCTTTTCCGGGTCGTATATAGGCGCGCCCCTCTCGTTCAGGCCCTTTGCCCAGTTCGTATATACTCCGTACCTGCCGGTCACCAGATGTTCGCCGGTCACCCGATCCAGAGTGAAGTAATACCCGTTGCGCGCCGCTGTCAGCAGCAGTTTCCGCATGCGGCCGTTGAACATGGCATCCACCAGTACCGGCGTCTGCGCGGAATCGTAGTCGTGCATATCGTGCGGCGACGTCGAGTAATACCAGGCCATCTTGCCCGTGTCCACGTTCAAGGCAATCAGAGCGCAGGTGAATAGGTTGTCGCCCGGGCCGCGCGTGCCGGTGGTAAACGCCGGAGTAGGATTTCCGGTGCTGAAGATGTAGAGGTTTGTCTCCGGGTCGTATACGCCCGGAACCCAGGCTTGCCCGCCGCCGTGCCGTGCCGCATCCACGCTCCCCCAGGTTTCCATTCCCGGATCGCCCTTCTTCATGGGCACGGTGAAGAACTTCCATTGCACGCCTCCGGTTTCCGGATCGAACGACTGCACAAACCCGGGCGCGTCGATGTCGTTCCCGGTGCCCACCAGTACATGGTTCCCGATTACCACCGGGGCCGGCGTGGAAAAATAGCCGTCAGCCAGATCCGCGATAGGCTTGTGCCAGCGCTCTTTGCCGGTCGGCGCATCCAGGGCCACCAGATAGTCGTCCGGCGTCTCCATGAACAGGGTTTTGTGCCACATGCCCAGACCGCGGTTCCCGATGTGTGTGCCGCCCTTCGTCTTCCAGAAGTAGTGCCACAGTTCGGTGCCGTCGCGCGCGTCCACGGCCCACGCGTTGTCCGGCATGGTGAAGTAGAGCACGCCATCGACCTCCAGCGCCGAGGCCTTGATGGTCCCGCCTCCTACGGCGAGGTCGCCCGGACCCTCGCCGCCGACAATGATATTCCGTCTCACGACGCCTCGGCCGCCTTGCTCGGCGGCATTGCCCGGAGTCACGCGGACCATCCAGGCCAGCGTCAGGTTCTTCACGTTGGATTGATTGATCTGCTCCAGGGCACTGTATCGCTTGCCCGTGTAATCCCCACTGTAAGTCGGCCATGAGTCCTTAAGCGGCTTCAGCAGGCCGGCTGGGTCCACTCCGGTGGCGCTCTGTCCCATCAGGATGGCTGGCACGGTTAGCGCGGCGAGTAGCGGCTTGTCGAGTATCATTTCAACGTCACCAGATAGGCAGTCACGTCGTGTATGTCTTGGTCCGTGTACACGGCCAGCAGATCGCGGTGCGCCTGCATGGGATCGTGGATTTCCACCTTGGGTACGTCCGCGTCGCGCCGGAACGTGCGCACGGTTCCGTCGGCTAGTCCCACAGTTACCAGGAAGTCGTCGATTTGAACCAGCCGGCCTTGGACGCTTTCGCCGGACGGCAGCGTAACCGACACGGTGGCAGTGCGCCGATCCGTCGCGCCCTGCGCGGGTATGCGGCGTCGCCGGAAGCCGCCGGCAACCCAGGTAGTCTGTAGCGCTTTGGGGTCGGTGATCCTCGCCGCGATCCCTTGCAGATCGCCCGTCGGAGAATGGCAACTGCCGCACTTTGCCGCGAAGTACGCCTGGCCGGCGCTGGCATCGCCTACCAGGATACTGGGCGCCTCTTTCCCCACGGACGGAGGCCTACCCTGTACGCCGATGGTTTCGACTACGCTGCGTATATAGGCCGCTACGGCCAATCCGTCCTGCGGGCTGACGGGAATCGCTGGCATCCCCTCGTCCTGACGGCCGCCCTGGATGATAGGCAGAATCAGGTCGCCGTCCCGATCGCTGAGCGCAACTTGCGATCGCAACAGGTTCGGTCCGCCCAGGTCGCCGCCGCGCAGATCGACGCCGTGACAGCCCGCGCAACTCACGCCATAGAGCGCTTTTCCATGTGCGATCAGCACGGGGTCGCCGGGAGCTCGCCGCTGGCCGGGAACGAATCCCCCGAACCGGCGGCCGTTAGTTGCGGGAGTCTGAGTGGCTGAAGATGGGGGAGGTCCCTGCGCCCACAGGGGTGTCGTGACAAGGATCGTCACTAAGAAGAATTGAGACATGGGTCGAATATTTTGATTGTAAACGATTGGGTCTCCGCCGGTAGACAACTCACAAGGCTCTTCAATGGCTGGGTAGTCGCCAACTCCAGACCGCCGGAGGTTCGCCGTGCGGATCATGTCAATACCCAGAGGTGGGCCCTTCCGTACCGTTCGAGGAACGGGACTGCGGCCGACGTAACCGAGCAGGTGGACGATGGACACCGGGCGGGAAACGGGTCTGGAGGGTCGTCAGGTGTTGGCCGCTAGAAGGCAGCCAAGGGGGATCGACTCGAAAGCCGCAATCCGCCGTAGTACTCGGCATCGGCAAACTTCTCGTTGAAGACGCGTTCCCAGCGGGCGTTATCAAGGCAGATCCTACACGACCCGCACCGACAGGGCTGTCGGATACCGTCGATTTGGGCCAGCCCAGTGGTGCTCTGCCTTGGCGTGTTCTTTTCGGTCATCGCCTGTTGTGCTCCCTTGCCGGGCCGCCGTGGAGGTTCCAGCGCGGCCGCTCGGCGAAGCATTTCCAGGGCTGTTTCCCGGTCGGGGACTACTTCGTTACGTTCCATCTCATTTTCATAGTGAGAGAATTGGCAGGAACGTTACAGCGTCAGGCCACTGCCTCTTCGTGGCGGTGGCGCCGCGAGGGCGCGCTTTGGCCATTCGCCAACTTGGCAACGATCCCTTCCAGGTCTTGATCGCAGACCGCACGGCACAAATCCTTGCCTCGCACGCCCGCGAACATGTCATCGGTCTCCTAGATCAAGAGGGTGCAATCGCACATCACGGCCCGTTCGCAAAGATCGAACGTGGGACCGAAGCGGTACAGTGAATATTGCGAGTGGCGCGGGGGACGCGTGCAGACATCCAAGTACATGATCCTCGGTGGGGGAATGGTCGCGGGTTACGCCGCGAAGGAAATGATCGAGCGCGGGCTGCGGCGGCCAGCTTGCAATCGTGTCGGCCGATAATGCCGTTCCATACGAGCGGCCGCCTTTGTCGAAGGGGTTTCTCGCGGAAAAGGATACAGAGGAGAGCATCCGCATTAACCCGGAGGAATTCTACGGCCAGCACGGGATTGAACTGAAGCTGAGTTGCGAAGGTGCGGGGATCGACTGCATGCGCAAACTGCTGCACTTGCGGTCCGGTGAGGATCTTGGTTTCGAGAAGCTCGTGGTGGCGACTGGCGCCCGCGTGCGAACCCTCAACCTGCCGGGCAAGGATTTGGCCGGCGTTCGGTACCTGCGGTCGCTGGAGGACTCGAAAACCCTGCGCGCGCAGGCCGCCAGCGCCAAGCGGGCACTGGTTATCGGCGGCGGGTTCATTGGCATGGAAGTAGCCTCTGTGCTGGCGCAAAAGGGCGTCTCTACGACGATGGTGCTGCCCGAGGATCGCATCTGGAAGCGGTTCTTCACGCCCCCGATGTCTGGTTTCTTCGAGAGCTACTACAGGGCGCGAGGTGTCGAATTCCAGAAGCAGGCTAAACTCGCGGAATTGCGTGGACAAGGTGCAGTGTCATCGGCCAAACTCGAAAGCGGCGAAACCCTGGAGTGCATGTGGTCGTGGCGGGCATTGGGGTACTCCCCGTGACCGAGCCGCTGGCGAACAGCGGAATCCAGATGGACAACGGCGTGTTGGTAAACGAATACCTGGAGACCAGTCAGGCGAACATCTACGCAGCCGGCGACGTGGCGAATTACCAGGACACGCTCTACGGCAAGCGCCGGCGCGTTGAGCACTGGGACAACGCTGTGTCGCAAGGCCAGCATTGTGCCCGCACTCTGCTGGGCGAACGTGCGCCGTTCGTCCATGTCCCGTATTTCTTTTCCGATGTGTTCGACCTTTCATACGAGCTCTGGGGCGATCCGGCCGACGCCGATCGGATCGTCGAGCGCGGCGACCTGTCGGGACCCAGTTTCAGCGTCTGGTGGCTTCGGGAGGAGCGGTTGGCGGCCGCCTTCACGATGAACCGCCCAGACGAAGAGCGGGATGCCGCACAACGCTGGCTGGCAAACAAGGTACGGGTATCCCCGGTAAAATTGGAAGACGCGGCATCGGTGGCCGAAGCCGAACGAGGGCTTTGAAGTGGAGCACGCCCGTTGGCGACCCAGGCTGGAAGCCCGAGCCGACCAGCGACATCGCGCGCAAGGCCCAAGCGGTACGTCTGGAAGTCCTGGGCAAGACACCCGAACTGGTGGCCGTGTATGCCGAGCTGGAGTACGACGTTATCGGCGAAAGGCATCCGGGCATGCAGATAATCTCGTTTTGGGCCGCATATCGTGGATAATCGTGGATGTGCACAGTTCCAGCAAGCGGCTGAAGATTCTGCTCGGTGAAGCCGACTGAGCTTTCCTGAACGGCTGTTGGAAAGCCTGTGACACATTTTCGTCCCGCAAGGGTGACCAAAATGTCCCAACAGGGAATATCCCGCCGCAGCCTGCTGGCGGCTTCGGCGGCCCTGCCCGCCGCGGCCGGCCAGTCGGCCACTCCTGCAACAGGGTATGTCGATATCATGCGGCCACCCGACTATGTGACCGCGCTTCTGGAGAAGGAAATTGCCCCGCTGGTGCGCGAAGGCCAGCGCTGGACTGGCAAGGGGGTCGCGGTGGAAGCCAATCCGCAAGCTACGGAGCTGCCGATAGCCATCGAAGCGCCGCTGACGCCGCTGGAGCGAATCCACTTAAGGTGGGGCGCGCGGGTGCCCGAACGTTGGCGCATTCTCAACGACCAATGGGAGCGAAGCTATGGGGACCTGGAGTGGCGAGGCGTGGTTGGCGACCGCATCCTGCCCTGGTACTTTCTGGCATTCGAGGGCAAAGCCACGCATGGCTATGGGGTGGCCACCGGCGCATCGTGCTTTGCTTTCTGGCAAGTTGACCCGGCGGGCATCTCGCTGTGGCTCGACGTGCGCAACGGTGGAGGAGCGGTCAGCCTGGGCCAGCGCAAGCTGGACGCTGCCGTGATCCGCGCGCGGCGGGGCGTTCCCGAAGAATCGGCATTCGAATCCGCACGACGCTTCTGCCACGCGCTGTGCGCCAAGCCCCGGCTACCCGCACTGCCCAGTTACGGCAGCAATAACTGGTACTACGCCTATGGCCAGAATTGCTCGGCGGAGGATATTCTGCGCGATTCCAGGCTGACTGCCGACTTGGCTCCGGATGGCCGGAACCGGCCGTTCGCGGTGATCGACGACGGCTGGCAGATCACGAACGCCGCAGGACCCTGGGAACGCGGCAATTCCCGTTTCCCCGACATGGCCCGTCTCGCCGCCGAGATGAAACAGCGTGGCGCGCGTCCAGGCATCTGGATTCGCCCTCTATACACGACGGCTGGGATTCCACCTGGTGCCCGTCTTGGACGCCGGGAAAGCGCGCCAAACGCCACCATCGATCCGACGGTCCCCGACATGTTGGATCTCGTCCGCCAAGACATTCGTCGCATGGTTTCGTGGGGTTTCGAGCTGGTGAAGCATGATTACTCCAGCTTCGACCTGCTGGGCCGGTGGGGCTTCGCCATGGCCGCGGAACTTACCGCCGGCGGGTGGCATTTTGCGGACCGGAGCAAGACCACCGCCGAGGTTGCGCTGGCCCTCTACCGCGCCATCCGCGAGGCCGCCGGCGAGGCCCTACTCATCGGTTGCAACACGTTCGGCCACCTCGGCGCGGGGCTGTTCGAGTTGCAGCGCACGGGCGACGACATCAGCGGTCGCGAGTTCAACCGGACGCGCCGTATGGGTGTGAACACTCTGGCGTTTCGCGCTCCGCAGCACGGGGCCTTCTTCGCCCTGGACGCCGATTGCGCACCGATCACTCCGGACGTCCCGTGGGGATTTGCGTCGCGTTGGCTGGACCTGGTGGCGCGAAGCGGAACCGCCCTGTTCGTCTCGCCCGACCCGAAAGCGCTCAATCCCGAGACGAGGGCAGCCATTAAGCGGGCGTTTGCCGCCGCCGCTAATCAGCAACCTTTGGCCGAGCCTCTGGATTGGATGGAGACCACTACGCCCGGACGCTGGCGCATTCAAGGCAGGACCGTGAATTACGACTGGTACGGCACTGGAGGGGCCACCCCATTCCCGCGTTAGACACCCCCGGATCGCGCCGCGGCGCACGGTGGACCAATCGTGAAGTTGCAACGGGACGGTCCAGTAGCATTCCCGCGATTCGGCCGGGCTGTTGGGGTCAACGCGCGGGCGCGGCCTCGCAACTACCGGCCCTTGGCGGCGCTTCTTGCGCGGCGGAGGATCGTTTCGGTCTCTTCCACCAATTGCTTGCTGTGCTCATGCAGCGCGCCATACTTCGCCGACAACTCGCGCGTCGCGTCCTCCGCCAACTCTCCGCTGCGCTCGTAAAGATCCTCGCATTTCTCGACCAGTTCCTTGCCCGCGTCGATCAGGTAATCCGCGACTTCTTCTCCTTTGCGGACTAGTTTCCGCCGAGTCCGTGCGCCCGACTCCGGTGCCAGCAGCAGTGCTGCCGCGGCGCCGAGCGCGGCGCCCAGCAGAAAGAATGCCGCGCGGTCTCCTGCACTTGTATCGCTCATGTTCTCTCCTTTGGCTCCAAAAGCTCCCAATACGAGCTTAGCGCCTCACACTCGTATAATATCTTTATTGCACGCGGCCTGACGAAATGTTTGTGCAGTAAGGTGAGGAGGTCTTAGATCCCCAAAATGCTTTTCAGATCGTTTGCGTGGCTGCTCGTGGAAGTTGGGTGTGCATATAAGCGGTCAATGTGTTCCTTAAGCCGGAAGGCCCGGCCGTTGAAGGTGCGCGTCATGTCGAAGACGCCGTCACCGTACCTGCAGCTTCGGTCGCGAAACGGGATGAGTACCTGAGTCTCGGGCATGAATCTGCCGTTGAACCAAGCGATCCGGGAATTCGTCAACTGCGTCATGGCCGCCTCTTGCTATGTAAGCTGTCCGGATCAACCTGCGGCTTGCCCATGGGGTAATGTTGGGTCCGGTGGCCGGCAAAACTGCCGTGCGCATCAGTTGGCCATCACGGCCAGCATGATCGGAGTCGCGAGTCGCACTAACCCGTTCCTTAGCGAGCCAACCAGGGATTCAATCCATTGCGCCGAGGCCTTCCAGCAGTATCTTCGCCAGATGGCTGATCAGCAGCCTTCCAGCGTTGTCCGGGGAATCGTCTACTTGAGGCATATCATCGACTGTAATCGCCATGGCAACACGTCCCTTCGGCGCGTACACGAGGCCCACATCACTGCGCAACGCGTTCAGGGAACCGCCCTTGCTTGCCACCCACTCGTCTGGGAGATGCCGGCCAATGCCGTCCTTCAACTGCTGGCGTTTTAGGATAGCGATCATCTCCTTGGACGCAGCCGGGCTTACCACCTCGCCACGCTCCAGCAGTTCAAGGAGCGTCACCATTTCCTTCGGCGTAGTCGAACCCAGTCCGAAACGCTTGTTTTCCGCCAGCTTGCCGGCGGCGCTGAAGCCGCCGGGATCCTTCAAATCGTTGCCGTCGCCCCGGACCTTGCGCATGGAACGGGTAGCCGTAAGCCCGTAGCGGTCCATTTCCGCGTTGACGGCATCGGCAGCGATCCGTTCGATCACCATGTTCGTAGCGGTATTGTCGCTGACCTCGATCATCATGTGGACGACATCGCGCAAGGGGAGTTTCAGCCCGGAAGAGAATTCCCGCAGCACGCCGGAGCCGGAGACCTTATCCTCCTCGCGGAGCGTGAGGGTCTCATCCCATCGCGCACGGCCATCGGCGACCGCGCGGAAAACCGCCACCATGATGGGCAGTTTGATAGTGCTCGCGGTACGGACTCTCTCATTCTCGCCGACGCCGTACGTTTGGCCGGTGTCCAGGTCTTTGGCGTACAAGCGGACGGTACCCTGGAATCCCGAAATCGCGGCGCGAATCTCGCGCTCCATGATTTCGCGATTCGTGTCGGCGGCGGCGAGCTGGCCCGCGGTTACGGCCAGGAGAAGTGCGAATGCTGTATTCGGGTTCACTCTCCGATTATGGACCGCCGAGGAGCCATCCGCGCGGATTGCACACTCTGGTTCGACTACGCGGCGCTTTCACCTCGCGGCGTAGTCGCGATGAGCCGGAGCAAACTCGCTCAGGATCGATCAATCGTTTGCCCCACCGCCCGGCGCGCTTCGAGGATTGAGGCACGGTGGTCCATAATCCCGGCCAAGTCTGAGTTCGCGAATGCGATGCGGCCAAAAGGGGTGTTCCGCAAGACTTCACCCGGCGCAGGATTCGCGTCCGTCCCGAAGAAGAACCCGGGTTGGGGACTCAAATACGCGTGGCCCCAGCGGTTCAGAATAATGCCGGCGATATCCGCGCGGTCGTCGAAACCCGTGCCCGAAAACATGGCAGAAAACTGCTCCCGTATGCGCCTCTCATACTCCCGGAAGGAGGTGGATAGCAACTCCCCGCGGCCCCGGGTTACCTGCTCGCCAATGGGCAGGCCGGGCGAGGAGAAGAGAATCTTGAGCGTCAACACGACTGGAGAATCTGGGGATACAGATGGCGACACGGGGCCGAACGTGGCCATCTTGCGCAGCGCAAAATAATTGCCGATGCCTTCGAACCACTGGCACTCGCTGATCCCCAGCTTGTACAGGAAGCGCCAGTTGCGCACCGCTACGTTGGCCATTAAACAAGGCGCTCGATAGAACTGCGCGTATGCCTGCCGGTGAGCCTCCGGCAGATTCTTCACAATATGTTTCGTGGTCCAGCTCCCGCCGGCCATGATCACGCTGCGGGCTCTGACGCCGTAGAATTTGCCGTCTTGAGCGTAGACAATCCTGACCGAGCGCGACCCTTGCGGCTCACCCTCATGCTGGGCAGCGATGGCCGTAGCACGCAGCCGGATACGCGACGCCTGGCCCGGCCGATCCAGAGCGGCAAAATCCACCGGAGAACGGCATACGTCGGCCATAGTGACGGCGCCGGCGATGGCGTCCGGGACCAGAGCTTTCACGATATGCCGGGCGACACCCGCGTTTCCACCAGGAAACATCTGCGAGCCGAAATCGTATTTCCAGGGCAGCAGCACATCGGCGGCGTACTCGGAATAGGCCGAGAGCGCGTCGGCGCCGAGACCTGAGCCGCCGCCTGTCACCGGAGAGAGAAACGTGCGAACGGTTTCACGGCGGATGCGGTGGGTCTCAATCAGGTGGTCTTCTAGCGTCATGCTGTCCAGGTGGCGCGAGAGCGCGTCGCCGTGACGCTGGGGGAGGACCGGTTTCGAACTGGATATAGCCAGGAGCTCGCGTCGCGCAGCATCCGAAATGGGCGCACCCGCCAGCTTCTTCCCCCATGGATCAATCAGCCACAAGCCCTTAGGTTGACCGAATTCTGCGCCGAAGAAAAACCCGGAGTTCGCGCCGCCTTCCATGTACGAGGTCCTGCCGAGCGGGATTTCGGAATCGCGCCCGGTCCAGGTTTGATATTCAAACGCTCGCGAGTCGATGCCGATCGATTCATAGAAATCCGCCAGGAACGTGCCAGAGAGCGGGGGAAAAAACATTGCCGAACCTTGATGGGCGACCAGCCGACGGCCCTCCATAAGAAACTCGTTGCGCCTGGCTTCGCCGCCGAAGATGCGATGGTTTTCGAGCACCAGACACGTGCGCGGCGGACCAGCTTGGCGCTTGAAGAACAGCGCTGCCGCCAGACCGCTGATGCCGCCGCCGACCACAACGCAATCGAACTCTTCGCCGGTGTCGTGGACGTTGGCCGAAAGGTCTCCGGCGGCCGCGTCACGGATCAGCTTGTGCGCGTCGGCGATAACCTCAAATGTATTGCCGTTCGAGTTTGCGTAGTCGCCCACCCCTCCATAGCCGTCCCAATCGTCTTTCGCGAGCAGGTCCATGGGGGTCGCCCCGCCAAGCAACAGGCTTCCGGAGGCCAGAAGAGCGGAATTCAGGTAATCGCGGCGCGTCATTCCGATACTCGCTTCTGCGAATATAGCTCAAACCAGGTCGAACTTCGCGCACGGTGGCGACACGGCCAGTCTGCACGGGCGGTAGCGCGGTTCAGCGCTTTACGCAGCACCGTAACCACACCGTCGCTAGTGCAGCTTGTGCCAAGCTGCGTCGAAGGGATACACTTGCCTGTCCGGGACCTCAAAAGGGGCGGTCATGTTAGCAGGCATACAGTTGCGCGTTCTTGGAATCAGTCCGGGCATAGGGGTGTTCCTCTGGCTGGCGGGCGCTGCCAGCGCGCAGAATATCGTCGTGGATGCCGCCCCGTCCCACGTGGTGAATTCTTTCAGTCCGTTCCGTGCCCTGGGCGGAGCGATTGACCGGTTGCGCGGTGGAGTCACCAGGGAGGAGAACGAGAAGCACACCGAGCGACTGCTGACCGATCCGGTCCTCAAAGAGCTTTTGGGCGCGGGATGGCAAACCGTGACCTATCGCCAGAACACAGAATTAATGATCGAGGCGTGGCACTGGAACGCGCGCGGAACTTGGAGCAATGCGGCCAAGCAGGAGGGCTATTTCACGGGCAGCGCGGAGCCAACCAACGAGAAGATCCTTCATTCCTGGGCGTACCCGTTGCCCCATCGCGGCGCGACACTGGGCGACGGCAACGGCTGGTCGCGCTTGACCGATGGCGATCCGAAATCCTACTGGAAGAGCAATCCCTATCTGACCAAGGCTTACACCGGCGAGACCGATGCCATGCATCCGCAGTGGGTCATGATCGATTTGGGCGCCAAGGTGGACGTCAATGCCGTCAAGATATCCTGGGCCAATCCCTACGCCAAGCGCTATTACGTGCAGTTCTGGACGGGAGAACTCGAACCTTTTTACGACGGAATCAACAAGGGCGCCTGGCAGACCTTCCCCATGGGTACGGTCACGGACGGCAAGGGTGGAATCCCCACTCTAAAGCTGATGAGTTGGAGTATTCCCGTGCGCTACCTGCGCATCTGGATGACGGAATCGTCGGACACCTGCGATACGCATGGCGAGCAGGATAAACGCAACTGCGTGGGATACGCGATCAACGAACTTTATGTCGGGACCGTGTCGGCCGACGGCCAATTCACCGACATCGTCAAGCATCTGCCCAGCCGGCAGCAGACCATTACTTGGCCCTCCTCGGTGGACCCGTGGCACGCCGCTTCCGACCTGGACTATGGCAGAGGGGACCAAATCGGATTCGATTTCTTCTTCAATTGTGGGGTGACGCGCGGTCTTCCCGCCATGATTCCAATCGCGATTCTCTACGCCATACCGGAGGACGCGGCCAACGAGATCGCATACCTCTACAAACGGAAGTACCCGATCTCATGGATCGAGATGGGCGAGGAACCGGACGGGCAGCGCGTGCTGCCGGAAGACTATGCCACGCTGTACATACAGTTCGCCAAGGCCATCCACAAGCTGGTGCCCAACGCGCTCCTGGGCGGCCCGGCATTCGAGGGCACGCCTGGCGACGTGGATTCCTGGGCGGACGCCAACGGCAGGGTCTCCTTTCTGGGCCGGTTCGTGGACTACCTCAAAACGCGCGGCCATCTGCGGGATTTTACCTTCTTCTCTTTTGAGCACTATCCCTGCATGGGGACGCGGCTGTGCGGTGACTGGAGTTCGCTGTACAATGAGCCGGCCTGGGTGAACCGGGTGATCCAAGCCTGGAAGGACAACGGCCTGCCGGCGAATGTGCCGTTTTTCATGGCCGAGGGCAACGACCTCGGCGAGGGCGGACCAGGCACCGTCAAGAGCGCTCTCTGGCTGGCCGATTATGTGGGTTCCATCCTGACCGCCGGCGCCAGCGGCACATACTATTTCCACTACATCGCAGCGGGGGGCGGAGGCGGCTTCCTGCCGATAGATGAGAATAACCACGTCAGAACCTATCCTCCTCAGTATTTGGCGACGCAGGTAATCACCAAGGAATGGGTACAGCCGGTTGACGCCACCCACAAACTCTACAGGGCGGCCAGCGATGTGAAAGACAAGGACGGGGACACACTCGTAACGGCTTATGCCATCGAGCGGCCCGATGGGCAATGGTCCGTCATGTTGGTGAACAAGGACCAGGACAACGATCACGCCGTCAGAATGACGTTCGTCGATCCCATCGGCGGACGTGATCGCTTCTTTTCCGGCACTGTGGACCGTGTGGTCTTCGGTCAGGCCGAGTATCAGTGGCACCCTGATCCGATTCCCGCCGGCGCGGCATCGCCATCTGGTCAAGCCGCTGGGGCAACTGCGGCAGGCGGAGCGCCCAACGGCGACGACTCCGCCGAGGGTGGACGTAGGCCTAGGGTCATCGGCCATGCATCCCCCGACGGCCCGCCGTCCAAGACAACTGTGCAGGCCGGTGGCCCGGACACCCTCTACAAGCTTCCCAAGGCGTCGATTATCGTACTTCGCGGCAAAGTCGCCACCAACTGAATCTCACCGCGAGGCAAATTGAAATTGTAGTCGTAATCCGAAACGCACGAAACTGGCTGTCACGGCAGGACGAAGCTGTACGACGTGTAGCGGATTTCGCTCCAGGCGAGCTCCGGCACGGGATAGCCAGGAAAGAGAGAACGGTTGACCGGCGTGAATTGAATGCGGACTCGAATTGCGCGGCGACCCTCGGTCAGATCGCGAGGGATCAGAAACTCATCGTCTCGAAAACGCCGGTTTGAGGTCTGCACAATGTGCTGCGTTTCTCCCAATTCTCCCTGCGGATTTGAATACACACAAGTATTCGAGCCGGCCAGATACCAGACGCCGGCAGGCTTCCATCGTGGTGCTCGCGTGTGGGCGTCGGCGACGTAGACCTCGGCGCGCTGGTCAGGAAATGCGTAGTCGAGCTTGCGGCGAAGCATCACGCCCAGGTTCCGGGGATCGATTTTCATCGTGAACTCCGATGTCCCCGTCGTATGACGGCCGCGGTCGGTAAGCGGCGGGAAGACCTCCCGCCCATCGAGCGTATCCACTCCCCATTCGTAGCGGGAACTGATCTCGTAAGGCGTAGAAGCATCGGGGGACGTGAAACCGTGGGCCTTTTCACTCGCGGGGTCGGCGATTACCAGTTCGTCAGTCTTCACCAGAGTCGCGCGCGGCGCTCCGTACCAGTATGTGACCGTCTCATAGTGTTCGGTGGATTGGTTGGTGCCGCCGTGTTCCAGAGTGATGCGCGCGTTCTTGCCGAACGGCATGAGATCGGCCAGCAGGAAGCGGTAAGCGGATTCGATCTTGTCCCGCTCGTCCTTTGCCTTCGTCGCACTCCGCGCGCCCGCCGGATGCCCGACAAACGGAAGCGTCATGTTTTGCCCGCCCCAATAGTCCCCGCCGCCGCCCCATTCCTCGGTGCCGGTGCCCTGCGCCTGTGGCGTGAGGCTGTCATCGAAATAGAAGCGCGGATCGCCTTCCAGCGTGTTCAGGTCCGCGCGATGCGAAAAAATCCACGAGGTGCCCACCAGATGGCCGGACCAATCCCCGCCTCCTTCAGTCTCCTGCGTGTCCAGAAGAAGCAAGTCCTTGCCCGGCTCTGGCGACGGGTGGTCGCGATAGGTAGCATGGAAGTACGCGACGTGGCCGGATGGGTCTTTGTACGGCACGTAACGGACCGCCCAGCGAATACCGGCCACATCGGCGCCTCCCGCACCGACGAGTTCCAGGCGGGCGGAGTGGAAAAACGGCATAGGGAAAAAGCATGCGAGATGCACCCGCTCCGCGTCGAACCGCACGAAGACGGGGAAAGCTTTAACCAGGTATTCGCGGCCGTCGCGATTATAGAACGTGCCTGCTCCGAAGAACAGCGCCAGCGGTGCGTCAATCGAAGGCGCGGGCCGGTCGTCCCAAACGACGCGCAAGCGAGCTAGAGAAAGATCTACGACATTGCTGCGCGGCAGGGAAAGCTCCAACGCGCGCAGCATCGAAGGCACCCGCGTGATACGCGTGAGCAAGGTCCGGCCGCTGCCTGGAAGCGTCACCTCGCCATGGCGCTCCTCGACTCCGGCGCTGATGCCTTCGGGCGTACCGGCGCGCGGTGCGAGGTCGCTTCCGGCGCGGCCGATGAGCGCCAGCACCTCCGGGTCCGGTACCGATTGCGTGTCCCACCGGCGAATGGGCCGCGACAGATTTGCCCCACGGACATACTGGTGGTAGATGTAATAGCCTGTTCCGTAATGTGTCCGGGAGTATGCCATCTGGAAGGAACGCTCGAAGGGGATCGGGACCCATGTGAGGTCGGCGCCCCGAGTGAGCGACCATGTCCACGTCAGCGGATTTGGAAACAAGCGCTCGGGAACGAACACGGAATTCTCTGCAGGATGGAGCGGATCGGCCGTGCTGCTTTCCTCGACGATATGGTCAGCGCCGTCTACAACGTAGTGCCACGGGCTGCCGTGCCAGTGGTTATAGCGCGCGAAGTAAAGCACGCCGGGGCCTTCCACGTCGAGCGAGACGTTGAAATCGTTGGCGAGTTGGTAGAGGAAGTGGCTGGCATCGGCGCCTTCATTGCCCCCGCTGCGATCATAGGTGCTG
>Ga0187867_10001006_pt1 | contig 24686 bp, 23 predicted proteins | sample June2016WEW_13_1_FD_132976 | JGI IMG/M metagenome (GOLD analysis project Ga0187867, IMG submission 132976) | Peatland microbial communities from SPRUCE experiment site at the Marcell Experimental Forest, Minnesota, USA - June2016WEW_13_10 | ecosystem: Environmental > Terrestrial > Soil >... | reverse complement strand
CCTGCGTCGCGCAAAGCCCCGCGCATGGCCCGGGCCGCGCCTTCCGCCGAGGGCTGCGTGATATGGCAGGCGTCGGCGGACATGCCGAAGCCCACCAGTTCGGCGTGGATGCGCGCGCCGCGCGCCTGGGCGGCTTCCCAAGGCTCCAGCACCAGCATACCCGCCCCTTCCCCCAGGATCATGCCGTGACGGTCGCGGGAGAATGGCCGGCAAGTATCCGGCGATACCACCCGCATGGCTTCCCAGGCCTTCAGGATGCCGAAGCTGAAGGGCGCTTCGCTGCCGCCGGTCAACGCCAGGTCCACCATGCCGGAGCGGATCATCCAGGCCGCCTGGCCGATGGCGTGCGCGGCCGAGGAGCAAGCTGTCGATATGGTGAAGCTGGGGCCGGTGATGCCGAACTCCATGGAGATGTGGCTGGCTCCGGCGTTTCCCATGGTTTTGGGGATGGTCAAGGGATGCACGCGGTTGTGGCCCAGCTTATAGACTTCCACGAATCCGAGGTCTTCGGTGGACTGGCCTCCCACGCAGGAACCGGTAACGATGCCAGTCGATTCGCGCAGCTCCGGCGTCCATTCAACGCCGGCGTCGGCGACCGCTTCGCGCGCCGCGATCACCGCGAACTGGGCGAAGCGATCCATGAAATCGGCGCGGCGGTCTTCGAAGTAAGGCGTGTGGGAATAGCCGCGCACCTCCGAGCCGTTCTGGAAGCGGATTCCGGAACAATCCACCGATTCCAGCGGTCCGATGGCCGAGCGGCCCTCGAGCAGGTTGTGCCAGAATTCGCCGACGGTGCGGCCGGGTCCGGCGATCGCGCCCACGCCGGTGATGGCGACGCGGCGCATACTACTGGGCAGTGGGCGTCCCCGCCGACTTGGCTGCCAGCAGCCTCTCCACGCCTTCCACCATTTGGCGCACGTTGCGGACGGACTTCACTTCTTCGTCCGGAATGTTGATATCGAATTCATTTTCGAGAGCGAAGAGGATCTCGACCGCATCCATGGAGTCGATGCCCAGCTCTTCGAAGGCGCTATCGACGGTCACCCGATCCTCGGGGATACGCTTGGAGGTGGCAATCACTTTACGGACTCGTTCGATCAATTCTTCGGACATAATAAGCGGCTAACCGTATCAAATTTATAACCCCGATCCCGCAAAGCAGGGATCAGCCGGCCGACGGCCGAAACCGTTTCCCGGATATCCGGATTGGCCTGAACCTCGCGGCCGTCGTGCAGGCAAAGAACGGCGCCAGGGGCCACCCCTGCCAGCATCCGGCCTACTATGGTATCAGCCTTCAGCTTCCAATCATAGCCGATGGTGGTCCACATGACGCCTTGGAGGCCGAGGCGGCGCTGGGCCTGGCGGAAACCGAACCAACGCGCGCCGTAGGGCGCACGCAGCAGGGTGGGGGAGAAGCCCGTGTGATCCGCGATGGCGTGTTGGGCGCGGGCAAATTCCCCATAGATAAAATCCGCCGAATGAAAGCAGAACAGCGGGTGGGTATGGCTGTGATTGCCGATTTCGTGGCCGGAGGAGTGGACGGCGCGGGCTATCTCCGGCAAGCGCTCGACATTCGCTCCGATTTGAAAGAACGTAGCGGGTGTTTGGTATTTGTCGAGCAGTTCCAGTACGCGCGGCGTGGACTCGCTGGGACCGTCGTCGAAGGTAAGGGCGATGGCTTTGCGGTTGCGGGGGCCATGGTAGACAGAGGGACCTAAGACGGACGACGCGCGGCCGCGGACGGCCCAGGCCAGGAAGGCGGCTCCGCAGGCACCGGCCCCAGCCAGCCCGGCCAGTTCGGGAGCGGTCATGCGGGGCAGGGCCTCGGCCTGCGGGTCCGCGGTTCCCTTGCGGGCCAGGCACAATTGTGCACGATTGGGCAGATTTGTGCAGCGTTGTGCATTTGATGCAGCGCCCAGATTTGAACGAACAAACCCAATTGTGCCTTTAGAATCAATGAATGGATATACAACGGCCAGTTAAATTGCGCAGATGGCAGGGCGCAGAGTGAGCGGTGCACCGAACGGCTGTAGAAGACATTTACTCGACGCGAGTATAGCATGGCGGCGAGAGGGATTCGGCTGTGCGAAATGACGTTGGCCATTTGTTTTCAAGTGGATTCTGGTTGTGCCGCGTTCCGTGATTGCCGAGTTGGTGAACACGGCCATGCGTTCTCTAAACGTCCTCAGGGTTCGGGTACGGACAGGATTTCCAGCACTCGAAAATCATCGTCTTCGGGTGTTCGGGTGAGTGCGACTTTGGCCTTGATTCGCGCCAGCGGGGAGAAATGTGCGAGCCGGTCCTTGGGTGCGCGCGAGAGATAGTCTTGTAGGTCATCCCAGCCTTTCATTCGGGTGGGGGGAAGGAGGGCGATGCTGAGCATGCGCCTGGGACGCATGTCCGGAGGGTAGGCGGGCAAGTGCGCCAGATCCACGGCCAGGTTCCGGCACGTGGCGACGTTCTTGGTCGTGGTGCGAATGCAAAAATCCATGGAGGCGCATTGCTGGTGGGTTTTCCCGAGGCAGTATTTTTCGAGCGGCTCCGGAATCCAGACCAGTTGGACCGCACCGGGTATGATTTTGCCTCCCGGAAGTTGCACGAAGAGAGACGGCTCGAGTTCGACGCTGCTTTCGCCGGGGCGAGGGGTCTGGGCCAGGGCGACTACGCAAAGCACGGCGGCGGCAGCCAGTTTCCGCGGCCAATGAAGAGATATCATGTTTTGATTATCGCGAAACGCGTACCGGTTGCGCGAACGACTCGATGGCTGGTTGCCATCGGGCGGATTTCGATGGAGGCGGCGTCTGTGGCGATGGCGACATGGCGATTCTATTGTGGGATGTCCCGAGCGGGCATCGCGCCGGTGATCCCAGGGGGCCCCGATTCCGCTCCAGGTTGCCGTAGAATCGCCGGATGCCTCCGGTGAGAGATTCGGGCCTGCGAAACCGTGTTCGGTTTCGAACCATATTGTCCCGGAGTTCGACGACAGTCAGGAGAGCCGCAAGCGCGGGTGGTACAGTGTGACATACTGGACCGGAGGCATACTGCCGCGGCAATTCAGAATGCGATATTACGGATAGATGAGAATCGTCGTGGATCGAAATTGACGCAATGGACACGCTCCTGAAACTAAACCAGACCGCTCTTCCTCAGCCCGTGGCCGCTCCGCTCACCCGCGCGGCGATCTTCCTGGTTGTCTGCATTCGCCAGCACCCGGACAGCTACGTGAGTCTGCGCCTGTTCTGTGCCGACCTTGGCGGGATCGTACGCGCCGTAGAGTTTCGAGATATTGAGGCGGGTCTCACGTGCATCGTTGGATTCGGGTCCGATGCCTGGGATAAACTCTTTGGATCGCCTCGCCCGGCTGAGCTTCACCCATTTCGTGAGATTCGTTCGGGTGGCCGGCATGCGGTCTCCACCCCTGGCGACATCCTGTTTCACATTCGAGCCAAACGTATGGACCTTTGCTTTGAGTTGGCGGCGCAAATCATGGACCGAATCGGCGATGCGGTTTCGGATTCCGACGAGGTTCACGGCTTCCGGTATTTCGACGATCGCGACGTCATCGGTTTTGTCGATGGCACGGAAAATCCACGAGGAGATGCCGCTCGTGACGCGGCGGTCGTCGGTGACGAGGACCCTTCCTTTGCGGGCGGCAGCTACATCATCGTGCAAAAGTACCTGCACGACATGCGGGCATGGAATGCTCTTCCCGTTGAGGCACAGGAGCGCATCATTGGGCGCAGGAAACTCTCCGACATCGAGCTCAGCGATGCCGAGAAGCCAGCATCCGCGCACAATGCACTGACGGTCATCGAGGAGAACGGAAAAGAGCTCAAAATCCTGAGAGATAACATGCCCTTCGGACGGCCCAGCCACGGTGAGTTCGGGACCTACTTCATCGGTTACAGCCGCACTCCGCGCATCACCGAGACAATGCTTCAGAATATGTTCGTTGGCCGTCCCCCTGGCAATTACGACCGTCTGCTCGATTTCAGCCACGCCGTCACTGGCAGTTTGTTTTTCGCGCCATCAGCGACGTTTCTCGACAACCTCGGCGGATCCCAGCCCGACTCCACGGCGATCGCCGCACCGCTGATGTCTACACCCTCGTCCGCGCGCGATACATCGCTCAGAATAGGATCACTGAAGGGAGAAAGAAAATGAATAACCTCCATCGGGAACTCGCGCCAATCTCCGACGCCGCATGGGCGGAGATCGAGGAAGAGACCACCAGGACGCTGAAACGATATCTGGCCGGACGACGGGTTGTAGACGTTCCTTCGCCAGGTGGAATTGCGCTGCCCGGCGTTGCCACCGGCCACCAGCGGTCGATCGCTCCTCCGGCGGAGGACATCATCGCCAGCCAGCGCGAGGTCAAGTCCCTTGTCGAACTGCGGGCGCCTTTTGAAATATCCCGTCAGGCAATCGACGATGTGGAGCGTGGATCGGAGGACTCCGATTGGCAACCTGCCAAGGAGGCCGCCAAGAAACTCAGCTTTGCCGAAGACCGAGCCATCTTCAACGGATACCACGAAGCCAATATCCAAGGCATTCGGGAAGCCACCAGTAACCCGATCGTCACGCTTCCCGCGGATGTGCGTGATTATCCCGATGCCGTGGCACACGCATTGAGCCAATTATTCCTTGTAGGTGTAAATGGGCCTTACTCCGTTGTCCTTGGGGCCAATGAGTATACGGCGCTCGCCGAGACCCGCGATCATGGATATCCGGTCCTCGAACACGTCAAACGTATTGTCGACGGCAGCCTCGTCTGGGCGCCGGCAATCGAGGGCGCCTTCGTCCTTACAACACGCGGCGGCGACTTTGAACTCAACATCGGGCAGGATGTCTCGATCGGCTACCTCAGCCATACCGATTCCGTTGTGCGGCTGTATCTCCAGGAGACATTTGTTTTCCGTGTCCTTACCAGCGAAGCCTCGGTTGCGTTGTCGCCGTCGCAGAGATCTTCCTGAGAAGAGCGAGTGTGGAAGTGCCCTCATGGATTCCGGGGGGATGGTCGGCCACACAGGTGTATCCTCTGGAACCCGAAACTGGGACGCGGACGGTCGAGATCGGCAGCGGCTCCCGAAAACGGCGTTCGAGGAGATCGGGCCAAGAGCGGCTGACGGATTCCTTACCAGAGCAGTCTAACCATAGCTAGCCGTCTCCACAGCCACGGACCGCATATCCGTTCTCAGTGCCATTCCAATTCGCTTCCGTTCACACCCGTCCAGCAGATCCCAGCGGAATTCCCTTTGCCGTCTCTCCCCCAAGTCCAATACAGGCCAACGTAAGCGTAGTTTTCAGTTTGTCCGGCGATGGAGTGTCCGTAAGCGAACAAGAACTGCCGACCGTCGTGATGCTTGAAGTGATAATAGCCGCCCAGGTCGATCATCGTCGAAGCCTCGGTCTGTGGCGCGGCGTAACCCTCCCGCGCGTGGGCGAAGAGCTCGACTCCCAACTCCAGCCTGGGGCCGAGGGTTCGTTTCACCAGCCACCCCGTATACGGAAAGTTGCGGTAGCCGGTTTGTGGAACCACCTGATATCCGGCGCCGCCGTCCAAGGTCCAATGGCCGATATTCTTTTGCAGCCAGAGGGGGACTTTGTACCAAACTTTGCCTACACCGAGACCTTTTAAGTAATTTCCAGTTGGAATTTCGAACATCGTGAAGGTTGCCCAACTGGGGAACGTATTTCGTTTCCTTGATGAAGGCGATCTTCGCACCGAGTTCCATGTCAGTCAGCCCAAACGCCTTGGCCCCCGTTCCTCCGGGAAGATAGATGGGGTTGTTTGAGGGCGCGACCACACCGAGGGGCAGAATGGCGTGCAGTTGCACTCTGGGAATGGCGCCCCAGTTGAACTCGAAGGCTGGGCCACTCGAGTCGATTTCCGCCGTCGTGCCGTCCATGCCGCCGAAGATGTAGAACTCGTAGTGGTGCAGGTCGACCGGCACAGGGTCGTCTGTTTGAAATGGAGGTCCCTGCGCTCGCAGCCCGGGAACTGTGAACAAGAACAGTGCGAGCAGAGCGACGGTTCCCATCACGCCGTGTACCGCATGCCGGGTTTCATGCGGCGTAATCCAGGAAATCACTTGCCGAGTCACGGTAGGACGCCTCCGCATTTTGCCACAGAGACAAGCATCTGGCACGGAATTGCACAAAGCCGCAACGTAGCGAACCGGCATAAAGACCTACCCTCGATTCCTAAGAAAGGCTCTTCTTATCAGTGTCTCAGAGTCGGGCTACCGGAACGCTTCCGGCGCCGATCCAAATGAGCGTGCATTCGCCAAAACGTACTTGTGCCGCCCGCGGTAAAGAAACGGAGTTGGAGGAAGTTGGGCGATTCGTACCGATAAGTCCTTAGGGATGCGCTCCGGTGCGACCTTGTTTTCTTTTAGTGCCTATGCGCGGGTTGGAGCCGAGCCGTGTAGTTTCCGCCGATCATCCGGGAGCCGGGAATTCTGCATTGACTGTGCCAGAGCCGGCTGAAAGCCGTCCCCAGGGGCGGCCTCGAAGGCCGCCTTTAGTATTAGAATCAATGAACAAGGGCATTGATCTCTCTGAGTTTCTGCGCGTCGAACTTGAGCTTGCGGTCGTAAGTCATCAGGCCGTTGATCTCCTGCTCCACGTCGGTCAACTGCGTGTAACAGAGGCCCGCCATGCCGGGGATGCGGGCTATGGCGGTGTAGAGGCCGCGCAGGCGATCGAGGGCGGCGTCCGCGGTTTTCTCCACGCCGGAGTAGCCCCAGGCTTCCGGCGGCACATCGTGCCCGGGCGGGATGAAGGCGATGCCTCCGAATTCCGAAAGGGCCACCGGCGAGCCATTGTAATGGTAGCCGGGAATGAGCGCCGCTTTGTAATTGTCGGGGACACTGGCGCCGGGCTTGCCCAGGTCCTTATAGCGCTCGTAGAGCAGGTCGCCGGTGCGCGCGTAATCGTGTATGGCGAAGAGGTCCGTCATATCGGTATGCTCCCAGCCGTCGTTGTCCACCACCAGGCGCGTGGCATCGAGAGAATGCGTAAGGGCGTAGAGCGATTTCAGGTGGTTCTGCTGGCGCGGGTCGCGCAGGTTAGGCACGCCCCAGCTTTCGTTGATGGGCACCCAGACGACGATGGACGGGTGATTGTAATCGCGCTCCACGGCCGCGGTCCATTCGCGGGTGAAGCGGGCCACGTAGGCGTCGTCGAATTCGTAGGCGTTGGCCATTTCACTGGAGACCAGGAATCCCAGGTGGTCGGCCCAATAGAGATAGCGCGGATCCTCCAGTTTCTGGTGCTTGCGCGCGCCGTTGAAGCCCATCTCTTTGGTCGTGCGGATATCGTACTGGATGGCTTCGTCGGTGGGCGGGGTCAGGATGCTTTCGGGCCAATAGCCCTGGTCGAGCACCAACTTCAAGAAGATGGGATTGCCGTTCAGCATGACCCGGCCGCCCTCGGCGGCGACGCTGCGAATGCCGAAGTAGGTCTCCACGCGATCGAGCACGACACCTCCGCGGCGGAGTTCCAGCGCGAGGTTGTAGAGATTGGGCGACGCGGGCGACCAGAGCTTCGGCTCGGCTATGGAGAGCAGCGCGGTGGCGCGGGCGGCGCTGGTGTGGGCGGTGGCGGAGGCCGCGGGCTGTCCGGAAAAGGTGGCAGAGGCGGTGATTTCCAGGCCGGGCTGCGGACGCGCGATGGCGAATTCGAGGCGCACTGCACCGGCGTTATCCATGACCGCGCGCGTGATCTTGACGCGATCGAGGTAACTGGCGCCCACAGGCTCCATCCACACGGGCTGCCAGATGCCACTGGTGCGGGTATAGAAAATGCTTTTCGATTTAGGCTCCCAATACTGTTTGCCGCGGGGGATGTAGCGATCGGTGGGCGGGAAATGAGCGCGCACGGTGAGGACGTTGTCGCCAGGCTGGAGCAGGGGCGTAACATCCAGGGTGAAGGGCGTATTGCCGCCTTCGTGGCTGCCGGCGAGCTTGCCATTGACCCAGACCATCGACCAGTAGTTCACGGCGCCAAAATGCAGCAGCACGCGCTGGCCTTTCCAAGCGGCGGGCAGGGCGATGCCGCGGCGGTACCAGATCCAGGGGTGAAAGGAGGTATCGCCGATGCCGCTCAGGCGGCTCTCGAAACAATATGGAACGGTGATGTTCCGGCTGAATTTGTGCCCGCCGGAGGCCCAATCGGCATCCAGGCCGGCGTTGGCGTCGTCGAACTCGAACTCCCAAGCGCCATTGAGGCTGAGCCAGCGGTCCCGCTGGAATTGGGGCTGGGGATACTCGGGGCGCGGGATGGCAGCCGCGTACAAACCGCAGCACGTGAGAAAGATTGCCGCTAACTTCAACATGTGAAGTCCATTGTACAGGCCAGGAGGCCTGTCCCACTCAGTGGGAGTGCGTGTGCGGCTCTTCGGCGGGGATCACGCAGCCGCTCTCCGCGACGGCGCAGCCGACGTGCTCGAATTGCACCGTGGAATGGCGAATATGAAACTCGTGCGCCAGCATATCGTTGATGCGCGCCAGAATGCAGTTGCTGGCGGATGGCGGCACGTCCTCGATGAGCACATGACAGCTCAGCGCGTGAATGCTCGATCCCAGGCTCCAGATGTGCAGGTCGTGCACATCCAGCACGCCTTCGACCTGGCACATGGCAGCGGTCACCGATTGCAGTTGGAGGCCGCGCGGCAAGCCTTCCAGCAGGATATTGAGCGACTCCTTGATGATGTCCCAGGCGGTCCACACGATCAGGGCGCCGATGACGATGGAGAGGATGGGGTCCACCTGGATCCAGCCGGTGTAGCGAATGATCAAAGCGCCGGCGATGATGGCGACGGATCCCAGCAGGTCGCCCAGCATGTGCACGAAGGCGCTGCGGATATTGATATCGCTTTGACGCGCAGCGCGCAGGCCCCACATGATGCCGCCGTTGAGCGCCAGGCCGGCGGCGGCGACCAGCATCATCACGTTTTCGGCGACGGGCGCCGGGTTCCGCAATCTTTGCCAGCCTTCATAAAAGATCCAGGCGGATAGGGCCACCAGGGTCATGGCGTTGACGAAAGCGGTCAACACGCCAGCGCGGTGATAGCCGTAGGTCTTGACTGCGTTAGCCGGCCGGGATTGCAAATACACGCCGAACCAGGCCAGCAACAGGGCCAGGCCGTCGGTGAAATTGTGGCCGGCGTCGGAGAGCAGCGCGAGGCTGTGGGCCTGGATGCCGGCGAACACCTCCACGCCCACGAATGCAAAGGTAGCTACCTGGGACCACCAGAGGATGCGGCCGGTGGCGGCGCCGTGGGCGTGGGAATGCGAGTGCAGAGGGCCTCCATTCCAATTTTAGCGCTACCAGCGGTCGCGGATGCGCGCTCAGGCGTCGACGTGCGTGCTGAAGAAGCGGTCCAGCGCAACCTTGTTGCGGGCGGCGAGCGAGGCAGACAGTTGCCGCATTTCCGCGGGCGGCAGGGGTTTGAAAGCCTTCGCCAGCGCCACGTTTTGATCGATGAATTCGAACTTCGGCATACCGGCCACGGCCAGCGTCACGCCTGCGAGGGAGAGCGGATAGTAAAGCAGCTTGGCGGGCGGCGCCTGTCCCACCAGCGCTTCCTGCGCGAAGACTTTCATGGCAATGACGCCCATCTGCTTCTGGCGCGCCACCGGCAGCGCCACGTCTTCGAAGCTGGTCTTGAGATCCGGATTCGGCACCATGCCGCCTTTCCCATTGCGCATGCCGGCGCGCGCGGCGTTGAGCGCCATCTGGGTGCAGTCGAAATCGTGCCGTTCGAGGGCCGTCTTCAGCACCACCGGGTCGGTATGGCTGGTGATGCCGATGAAGCGCGTCACCTTCTGCTCGCGCAGCTTTAGCAGAACGTTGAGCACGCCGTCGGGCGCTTCGACCGCAGCCAGATCGTTCTCGTCGGTCAGGCTGTGCACGTGGATCAGGTCGAGGCGATCGGTTTCGAGGCGCTTCAAGCTGCCTTCCAGAATGCGCTGCGCCTCGTCACCTTTTCGCGCCTCGATTTTGGTGGCCAGGAATATGCCGCTGCGCCGGTTCTTCACGACCTTGCCGATGCGCTGCTCGCTAAGTCCGTTACCGTAGCTGTAGGCGGTATCCATGTAAGTGATGCCCAGGTCGAAGGCGCGGTTGAGGGCCTCCAGGGCTTTGTCCTCGTCCTGATACATCAGGAAGCGGCTGCCGCCGCCCATGGCCAGGATGGAGACGCGTGCGCCGGTTCGTCCGAGGATGCGGGTGGGCATGGCATCGGTAGCTGCGAGAGCGGTGGCCGTGGTGAGGGCCGCGGTACCCAGAAAATCACGCCGTGAGATGTTCATATGGCCAGCATAGCTCTTGTGAGGCGCCGCTAGGCTGGTCCCCCTGCGTTGCCAATTTCCGCGAGTACCGAAGCTTCCTCTTCCGGGTTCGGTTCTCCATCGGCGGTGGCGGTGATTTGTTTGGGGATAAACGGGATCACGGGCAGAATGAGCGCGTAGGTGACGGTAATCGCAATCACGCAATACTGGAAGCCGTACTTGGGACTCAAACCATAAATCCACGAGCCCAGCACATCCCCGGCGCGCATGGAGAGCGCAAAGGTGGCTGCAACGATCATCATCAGCGTTCCCTGCAAGCCGGGAGGGCAAGCGCGTATCGCGATATCGATGCAGGCCGCGTTGGCCAGGCCGCCAGCAATCCAATGAGCACCGCAGCCAGAAGAGCCTGCTGTCCGGTGTGGATAAAGGCCATTGGAATAAACTGCGGCACCCCTATGATTACAGACCACAGCAGAAGCTTACGTGGCGGAAACTTCGTACATAGGAATCCATAGAGCAGAATGGGCGGGAGATAGAAAAGGTTATACAGACCCAAGAAGTTCCCATAGACCGCATCCGACGCGTGGATCCGATTGGTCAGAAAGAACTGCATGGGCGTGAACGAACCGGGGGTAAAGTTCCACAGCAGGTTGATCAGCACAACGGGGTAGATGGCACGATGCTTCAGCAGCCGCCGTACATCTCCAAAAAAGTTCGTGCCTTTGGCATGCGGGTTGTCGTAGGCGTGACTGAAGACGGAGCGAGGCTTCCAGAAGCCGAATACGCTGAGCGTTGTAGTGAGGGCGAGGACCAGGAGAAAGATCCGGCGGGGAGAGAGGCGTTCGGCCATGAAACCTGAGGCGCAATATGCCGCACCCACTGGAAGAAACAGGAATATGTTGGATAGCGCGCTCAGGCGTCCGGTCATGAGAGCCTCCTGACCGATGAGCGCCGTCAAGCCTTGAAAGGCGGCGAAGACGAACGAAAATGCGACCGTGGTCGGCAGCATTCCGATGAGAAGTCCCGGGTAGGTTGTGCGGGAGAGCGCCATCCATGCGAGGACGCAGGCCATGAGCGGGACAAAGATACGGAAGTAGCCTCGATCACGCCGGCCAACCGGATTCCAAAGGTCGCGCACCATGCCGAAGGCAAAACCCAGATAAAGAGGAATGCCCGTGAGCAAGCGGAACACGGAGATCTGGGAAGCGGACGCGTGCAGGATATTCTTGAGCATGTAGGACGTTGGAATGTCCAGCAGGAAGCCGGGGTTGACCGCGTTCACCAGTAGCGACATCAGGCCGAAATACAGCAAGAGCTGGCGCGTGCTGGACGAACCATCGGAGTTGGCCATCGGGGATTCAGCATTCTAGCACTGATCCCTACAACCCGAGGCCAACGCTGCGTCCGAGGCCGTTCCAACGATATCAATCGCAGCCTATATCGATTTTGAGGCGGGCGGCGGAGCTGCCGCACCTCGCGGAGTCAGAAGCGCAAGGACGCCCGCTACAACAAATAGCGCTGGGACGTCGCCCCAAAGGTGACCCATGTGCCCGGCGTTCGCCAAAGACTGTACTGCCATGATTCCGCCGTGCACCACGCTAGACCACACCGTGAACCAGATGAGGCTCAGGTGCGCGAGCGGATTGCGGGACGCAACCAACAGAAATACGCCCAGCGTCGCGTAAATGCCCATAATCATCTGCAAGTAATCCGACTGGCCCGTGTGCCACGACCAGCCTGACGGCCAAATAATGGTGAGCGGATAGATCCCGACTATGAAGATCAGGCCCACCACCAGCAGCGCGAGGCGCAAGTACCCGATGCCATGAGTTTCGCCCATGTGTTTCTCCCTCAGAGACCAGACAACATACCAAGGATTCACCGACTTAGCTGAGGACCGCGGGCTTCAGTACTTCCTCGCACCACTGCCGGAAGCTGGTAGGGGTGGTGGACTGCGGGGTGCGCGGCTCGGCGTTATCGAGGCCTTCGTTCTTGGCCACCATCATGTCAAGCATGCCCTGCGCCATGGCCTCCGACATCCCGGACCCGATCAGCCGGGCCTTGAACGCCTCGCCAGGGATTTGCTGGAAGCGCACTGGCTTCCCCAGCACTTCGGACATGATTTGCGCCATGTCGTTGAAAGAGAGGTCTTCGGGTCCGAGTACCGGGACGCTGCCCTGTCCGCTCCAGGAGGGATCGAGCAGCAGCTTGGCCGCGACGGCGGCGATATCGCGAGTAGCACAGGCCGGAAGCTTGCGGTCCCCGGAGATCGGCGAGAAGAACATGCCCTGGCTCCCGATCGGCTCGATCTGGTTGAGGAGGTTGTCCATGAACGAGGGCATCGTGAGCGCCCGGTAGCCCACGCCCGTGCTCGCGATCAGGTCGTCCATCGCCAGCGACGCGGAAACTAGCCCGGCGTTCCCGGCCACTCCGCGGCCGAGGGCCGAGACTCCGACCACCCGCCTGACTCCCCGGCTCCTGAAAGCGTCGCACGCCGACCGGGTGAAGTCCACATAGGCGGCCTCGACGCTCGCGGCTTGGAAGTCAGGGGGCACCAGCCAGAACACGGCATCGGCGCCCGCAAACGCCTGGTTCACGACGTCGATGTCGCCGTGCGAGCCCAGCACGATCTCAACGCGGCCGCGTGTGTGGGAGGGCAGGCGGGAGGGGTCGCGCACGATCACGCGGATAGGCTCGCCGCTGTCGAGGACGTTTGCAAGGACCTGTTGGCCGATTGTGCCTGTTGGTGTGGTGACGACGATCATGGGTTGCCTATTCGTATCTTAGGGCCACCATCGGATCGACTTTCGCCGCCCGCCGGGCGGGCACATAGCTCGCGAGCAGAGCGGCTCCCGCGAGGACTAGCGAGACGACGGTTAAAGTCAGCGGATCGGAAGGACGAACACCGTATAGCAAGCTTGATAGAAAGCGCAGGAGCCCGAACGAACACGCGATGCCGAAGGCTAGACCTACGGCAACCGGCACCAGCCCTTGACCGGCCACAAGCTTTAGAACATCGCCGGAACGTGCGCCCAGCGCCATGCGTACGCCGATCTCATGAGTACGCTGGGCAACGGAAAACGAAACGACGGCGTAAATTCCCACCAATGCCATGAGCAGAGCCATGCCGGCAAACACGCCGAGAAGCAAGGTGATGACGCGCTGCGGCGCCACCGACTCCGATACCAGTTCCGGCATGGTCATGACGAACGACACGGCTTGATCTTTGTCCACGGCCCAGATTTCGCGCTGCGCCGCCTTAGCCAGACTCGCGGGATCGTTCGCCGACCGGATCGCAACGCACATGAGGGGAACCGGAACTTGCGCGAATGGCAGATAAATCCCGGAAGTCATCTCCGAGGTCATGCCCAACTGGTGTACATCGCCGACTACCCCGACCACCGTGGCAGGAGGTTTCAAACCCTCGACGTTAATGTGCCGGTCGACCAGATCGCCGTTGGGCGCGAGTTGCCTGGCGAGCGCCTGGCTGACGATCGCGACCGGCGGCTGGCCGCTAGCGTCACGATCCGTAAACAGACGGCCCTTCACCAAAGGAATGCGCATGGCGTGGAAGTAGCCGGGCGTAACGGAACTCCACACCGCGTCGCGCGGCTGCTTTTGCGCCGATTGGGCCGGTGAAACGCCGCGGATGCCCCACCATCCGCTGAGAGGCAGGAACGTCACAGCACCCGCCGATTCAACGCCTGGCAGCGACTGCAGGCGATTGAGAACCTGGCCGCTGAGAGCCACCTGTTTCAGCTCGGTTGGATACGCATGCGGAGACAGCAACAGCCGCAGAGTCAAGACATTTTGAGGATTGAAGCCGAGGTCGCCTCCCAGCAGGTGAGCGAGGCTCTTTATAGTGAGACCGGCGGCGGCCAGCAACACCACCGACAACGCGACTTCGGCCGCGACCAGGGTATGGCGCAAGCGCCGGCTTGAGCCGCCACCCAAACCTCGCTCCGATTCCTTCAACGCCTCGTTGGTACCGGGGCGGGCGGCGTGCAGGCCGGGAATCAATCCGAAGATCAAGGCACTAAGCAAGGAGATCGCCAGGGCGAAGGCAAGTACCCGGCCATCGACGGGAATCTGCTCCATGCGCGGGATGTTAAGGTTCGCGATGGTGGGCGGGAACATCGCCACCAGCGCCTTGGTGCCGGTGAAGGCCAGCAACAGGCCAAGCATTCCACCGGCAACTCCCAGCACGAGGCTTTCCGTCAGGAACTGCCGCACTAATCTAGCCCGGCTGGCGCCGAGCGCGGCGCGGATGGCCACTTCTCTCTGGCGGCCCACCGCTTGGACCAGCAGCAAATTGGCAATGTTGGCGCAGGCGATCAGCAGCACGAAGCCGACCGCACACAGCAGCACCAGCAGTGCCGGACGGATGTCTCCGCTAGTCCTTTCGCGCAGTCCTATGATGTTGACCGCGTCCTCGTCTTTGTTGGTCGCTGGGTATTGGCGCGACAGGCGGCGGGCGATGGCGTTCATCTGCGATTGGGACTGTTGGATAGTGATGCCATGTTTCAGACGGGCAACGATGCGCAGAAAACGATAACCACGGTCGCTCACGGCTTCAGGCGGTATGACCAAGGGCGTCCACAGCTCGGTGGATCCTGGATAATCGATACCGGAGGGTAGGACGCCAATGACCGTATAGGGAGCGTCGTCTAGGGTGATGGTCTTGCCCACCAGGTTACGGTCGGCGCCAAAACGGCTCTGCCATAGGCGATGGCCGAGCACGACCACGTGGTTCTTGCCGGGCTCTTCTTCGTCGGGCCGGAAGGTGCGGCCCAGCAGCGGCGTGACGCCTAAAACGTCGAAGAAATTGGCGGAGAATTGATAGGCGGTCACCGTGTAAGGTTCTCCAAAGCCGGTCAGCGTGTAGGTGGCATCGGTGGATGCGGCCATGTCTTCGAAGACCTGGTTCTGGGATCGCCAGTCGGCATAGTCAAGCCGGGAGACCAGGTCGGTATTGAAGCCCCGGACCCGGTTCCAGCTCCATACCGTGAGCAGGCGATCGGCGTCTTTGAAGGGCAACGGCCGGAGGAGGACGGCATTCACCACGCTGAAGATCGACGTGTTGGCGCCGGCGCCGAGGGCCAGCGCCATGACCGCCACGCAGCTTACGCCGGGCCGCTTCAGCATGGCGCGGACGGCGAACCGAAGGTCTTGCCAAATCCCTTCGAGCGATACGCCGCTCCAGGCGGCGCGCGTATCTTCCTTAACCAACGCGGTGTTGCCGAGCGCGCGCCGGGCGGCATAACGGGCGTCTTCCGCCGACAGACCGCGTTCCTGCCGTTCACCGGCCTCCAGTTCCAAGTGGGCGCGCAACTCGCGTTCCAAGTCTTCGTCGCGTCTTCTTCGCCGCCACCAAAGCATGTCAGCCCTCCTGGGCAGGCCCCATAACACGGGCAATCGCGCCTGCCATCCGCTTCCATTTGGATTCTTCGGCCGTTAGCTGTTTCTTCCCGGCGGGAGTGAGCCGGTAATACTTGAATTCCCGCTTCAGGTCCTTGCCGGCAGGCTCCCATTTCGCAGCCACCCAAGCCTTGCGCTCCAGACGGTGGAGAGCTGGGTACAGCGATCCGTGCTCCACCTGCAGCAGATCGTCGGTGGTGCGTTGGAGGTGCTTGGCGATCTGGTGCCCATGCGCGGGACCGAACAGGAGCGTACGTAAGATCAGCATGTCCAGGGTCCCTTGCAAGAGCTCGATGCGGTCGGATTTTGGCGGCATAGTCTCAGAAGATATTCTACCCAACTTCAAGCGAAAGTGGGTAGACGTTCGACTGCGGATTTGGTTAGCGGGGCGGCCTACGAGGCCGCCGCAGGCAGGGTGCCTGCCCCACTCAGGCGTCGCGCAATAGCCAGAGGAGCACACCCATCAGCACGGCCAGTACGGCGTCGGTAATTTCCGGCGTACGGCCCGGCAGATACACTTGCACGCACTCCAATAGAAACAGGGCCGCGGCGGCTATCGCGGTGGTCCACGCCAGGCTTCGACCGGACGCGCGCCAGAGCCATAGAACCGAACCATACCAGAAGCTCTTGCGGAACAGCACCACAAAACCGTCCTGCCAGGGAGAGCGGAACAATCCACGGAAGGGCACCCAGTTGAAAGTGTGCGCGCTTTGGAATTGGAACGGCGCCAGCTCGCTCAGAATCAGCGCGCCGGTAAGCAGAACCGGCAGGGCCGGCCGTATCCAGCGCCGCGGCAGGCAGACCCACGACGCGAAGGCCGCCGCGGCCCCCGCAATATCGGACCAGGCCAGCGTGCGGCTGGCGATCGACAAGCGGGCCGGAACCAGCAGCAACAGCAGCGCCAGGACTCCGTTGGTCTTGCTTTTCCGTATGCTATCCAGCAGGCAGGCCACCGCCAGCCACTCCGCACAGACCAACAAGGTGTCCACGGGTGAGATCGCGGAAACCGTTTTCAGCGCGGACAGCCTGTGCATGAGGCTTGTCCGGCCCAATGCAGGGAAAAGCGGAAAGAGCTGATATCCGAGCCACGCCGACAATAGCAGCAGGGCTGCAGAGGGGCGCAATAGAGAAGCCGCGCCCGGCCGCGCCAGCAGTTGCCGCAGCTTTACGCGATAGAGCGCACCCGCCGCGATGCCCAGCAGCGTGCCCGCCCCGTTCGAAACCACGTCGGCCAAGCTGCACTGCCGCGAATCGTCGAAGAGCTGGAGCATCTCGATGGACGCCGAAAGCGCCAGCCCCAGCGCCAGCGGCGCTAGCATCCGCATGGCTCGGGACGCGCGCTCGCGCACCGCCAGAAAACCGAAGATGCCCAGCGGCACGTACAGCGCAATGTTGACAGCCACGTCCCAAATCACGTAGCGGTCGAGGCCGCCGCTGGGCCAGCTATGCAAGAGAATCCAGAGCGGGTTGCGGCCATAATGCCGCGCGTGAAATTCCCAAGGGTAGAGCGACCCGTACAGGATCAGGACCCCGACGATGGCCAGGATGCGGCGGTGCGGAGCGGTGCCGGAGTCCGCCGCCGCCGAGCTCACGCCAGCCCCGATTCGCGCAAGAACTTCGCGGACTCCTCCGGCGGCGTGGGATTGATGTAGAAGCCGGTGCCCCATTCGAATCCCGCCACCTTGGTCAGCTTGGGAACCAACTCGATGTGCCAGTGATAGTGCTGCAGGTGATTCTCCTGCAGCGGCGCGGTATGCACGATGAAGTTGAAGGGCGGGTGCTCCAGCACCTTGTCGATCTTGCGCAGCGTGGAGCGCAGCGCCCAAGCCAGGTTCTGCAAGGTGGCGGATTCGGTCTGCTCGAAGTGCGATTCGTGCCGCTTGGGCAGTATCCAGGTTTCGAACGGGAAGCGCGGCGCCCACGGCTGGAGCACCAGCAGGCGGTCCGTCTCGGTGACCACGCGCACTCCCGCGGAGGTTTCCTGGCGCAGGATATCGCAGTAGACGCAGCGCTCCTTGAAATCGAAATATACTTTGGCGCCGTCCAGCTCTTCTTTCACGCGTTTGGGAACCACCGGCAGCGCGATCAGTTGCGAGTGGGGATGCTCCAGCGTGGCGCCGGCTGCCTCGCCATGGTTCTTGAACAACACGATGTAGCGGAAGCGGATGTCCTTCTTCAGATCGTTGACGCGGTCGCGGAAAGCGCCCAGCACTTCGCCGATCTGGTGGTCGGTCATCTCGGCCATGGTCAAGCTGTGATCGGGACTTTCAATGATCACTTCGTGCGCGCCGATGCCGTTCATCTTGTCGTACATGCCTTCGCCCTGGCGGTTGAGCTCGCCTTCGATGCCCAGCGCGGGAAACTTGTTGGGCACCACGCGCACGCTCCACCCCGGCTGGTTGGGGCCGCCGCCCGGACGGTAGGCCAGCACTTCGGGCGGCGTCTTCTGTTCGTTGCCGTAGCAGAAGGGGCAAAGGCGCGCGGCGGAAGGCGGCACCGGCTGGCGGATGAAATCGGAGGGGCGGCGGGCGCGGTCGGTGGAGATGACTACCCAGCGGCCCGTGATGGGGTCCTTACGTAATTCCGGCAAAGTTGAGGTGCCTCCGCAAAATGAGATAGTTGTGGATTCAGTGGCGCGGAGAACGTATTATAACGTCCGGCTGATGGGAAAGGCATCCTTGATCCATTCGATTTCCGGCGGGTCGGTCAGGACGATATTCACCAGATCGAAGCGCGCCTGTTGGCGATCTGCACCACAGCGGCGCAGATACTCTCCGGCGGCCCGCCGGAGATCCTTCTCCTTATCGGCTCCCACCGCGCGTCCGGGACTGCCGAATTCCGCGCTGGCGCGGGATTTCACTTCCACGAACACCAGTGTCTGGCGGTCCCAGGCGACGATGTCCAACTCGCCGCGGCCGGCGCGCTGGTGAAAATTGCGCGCCACGACGGTCAGACCGTGCCGGCGCAGGAAGCGGTGCGCCAGATCCTCGCCGCAGCGGCCATGCGCCTGTTCCGGCGTGGCATGGCGGGACCGGTAGAGATCGCGGGCGGCGTCCGCCAGGCGATAAAGAGAATTAACCACAGATGAACACAGATGAACACGGATAAAAGACCGAACGGTCCGACTGTGGTTCTTATCGGTGTTCATCTGTGTTCATCTGTGGTTTCAAGACTTCGAATTCGAAGTTCATCGCTTTGCCGCGCACGACGTAGCACAGGTAGTGCTCCCAGAAGCGCCGGTAGCGCGGAAAGCGATTCACCAGAAACTCGAATCCCAGCCATTTCCAAAACGAGAGTAGCTTCACCTGGACGGAAATCTCGCGGAATCTGGCCTGGGTGTAATAGCCGAAGCCGCCGTGGTCTTCGCCGAAATAGCGGAATGAGAAGCTGTTCAGATGGCTGCGGTGGGTGGGATCGCAGAAGGAGCTGAAGTCGGTGTAATGCGGGGTTTCGATGCGCACGGTGCCGCCGGGGCCCACCAGGCGGTGAAACTCCTCCATGGTGGCCATGACGTCGGCCACGTGTTCGATCACATGGATGGCCAGCAGCCGGTCGAAGGAATTGTCGCGAAAGGGGTAGGGGAGGCGGTCGAGATTCGAAAGCACATCGGCGCGGCTGGCGGGATTGCGGTCGATGCCGATGGCTCCGGGCTGCTTGTGAATCCCGCAGCCGACGTCCAGGATTCTCGGTGTTTGGGGAGCGGCGGGGCCGGGCACTCTTCCAGAGTATCCGACGCGAGGGCGCGTTGGCCGCGCGGGTTTGCTAGCGAGTATACTGTGGAATGAGGTCCACAATGGAAACCATACAGGTGGTGCTCGATACGAAGCTGCTGAAAGCCGCCGACTTGGCGGCTAAGCGGCAAAAAGTAAATCGGTCGGCGTTGGTGCGCCAGGCTCTGCAGGCCCACCTAAAGCGATTGCGCGATCTGGAATTGGAGGAGGCGGACCGGCGCGGGTACATGGCTCAACCGCAGAGGGAGGACGAGTTCCGTGTATGGGAGGATGCCGCCGCATGGCCGGAATACTGAGCCGCGGCGACGTCCGGCTCTGCCGGTTCGCGCCTCCGGACAAGCAGCGGCCGGTTTTGGTTCTGACCCGCGACAGCGCGATCAGCCATCTGTCGACGGTGACGGTGGCGCCGATCACTTCGACCATTCGCGGCGTGCCCTCCGAAGTGATTCTGGATGTCGATGATGGAATGAAGGGGCGTTGTGCTGTGAATCTGCACAACTCCGTTACTGTGGAACAGGCGCGGCTGGAGCGGTGTGTCGCGATCTTGAGCCAGGGCCGAATGCAGGAGGTCTGCGCGGCTTTGCGCTTCTCACTGGGGTGCGGTTGAGGGACGGATCGATGGATGCAGACGATTTCCGGCGGATTGCGCTAAGCCTGCCGGGCGCGGAGGAAAGCTCACACATGGGCGCGCCCGATTTCCGCGTGGGCGGCAGGATATTTGCCACGCTCGCCTCGCAAAAACAGGGATATGGGAATCTGATGCTCAACCTGGAACAGCAGGCCGCATTCGTCGCGGAGCTGCCTGAAGTATTCCTGCCCATTGCCGGCGGATGGGGAAAGAGTGGAGCCACCCATATCCGGCTGGCGGCGGTGAATGCGGACGTGCTGGCGGGCGCCCTGCGCACGGCTTGGAAGCTGCGTGTGGAGAAGAACGCCAAGCCAGGCCGAAAGAGCCGCGCCCGCTGACGAGCCTATCCCGGCTGTAGAGCCGCGCTACTGGAACCGCGCTTTTCGTCCGATAAGTATACGTGATACCATCCCGAAGCAAGGCGGGATTGTGGGGCGCGGCCCTCCTAGCCTGGGTGGCCGGCGCCGCTGCCGTCCAAGGGCAACAGTACAGCTTCCGCTATTACGGAACCGAGGATGGCCTCACCAACCTGGCAGTCAAGGTTCTGTTTCAAGATCGCACCGGCTTCTTATGGGCGGCCACGGAGAACGGCCTATTCCGCTATGATGGGCAGCGATTCAGGCATTACGGGCCCACCGAGGGTTTGCCGAGAGAAGTCATCCTGAGTCTGGGCGAGGCGCCGGATGGCAGCATATTGGCGGGATCGCGGGCGGGGCTGTACCAGGAAAAGGGCGATGGCTTCGAGAAGCTGGCGCTGCCGGGCGCGGCCGTAGTGGATGGCTACAGCGGAATCCAGTTCGACGGCAAGGGCCAGACTTATATCGCAACGGATGGCGGTTTGCTGGTGGCGCGCGATTCCGCGGGCGGCGCGCATCTGAGTTTTGGCCTGCTGCCGGCGGTGGCCGATGCGGGCGGCCGGGGCGCGCACGGGGTGTTCCTGGAAAAAGGCGTATTGTGGTACGGGTGCGGTGTAGGCCTCTGCCGTATGGGGCCGGAAGGCACGACCGTCTTCGGTGAATCGAGCGGCCTTTCCCGGGGAGCGTGGACCTGCATCCGGCGCGACGGCGGCGGCGATCTCTGGCTGAGTGAAAAGCGGCGCTTCGCGGTGATGCGCCGGGGAAGCAACCGCTTCGATACATCGATTCCCTCATTTCCAGCGACCGCCGGATCGGGGCAGTTTGCCGTGGATGCGGGTGGCAGGTTGCTGGTACCGACCGTCGAAGGGCTGGTGATTAACGAGGGGAAGCAATTCCGCGCGGTGGGACGGCGCGAAGGGATCAATGGCCCTGTGTATTCGGTGCTGCTCGACCGGGAGGGCGCCATCTGGGTGGGGCTGGCCGGCCGCGGACTGGCCCGCTGGCTGGGTTACGGCGAATGGGACGGCTTCTCCCCAACCACGGGCTTGGATAGCGAGCTGATCTACGAGGTCCTGCCGCTGGGCGATGGCAGCGTGTGGGTAGGTACCGAGAACGGGCTGTTCCGCGGCCGCAAGATGGGACCACGGTGGACTTGGCGGCGGCACGCCGGTGTGGGAAGAATCCCGGTGCACGCGCTGCGCATGGACCGGGATGGTAACCTGTGGCTCGGCACGGAAGGCTACGGCGTCGGCCGCCTCGATGCACGTTCCGGTGGAATCGAGTGGTTCAAGAAGGCGCACGGGTTCGCGGCGGAATCTCCATATTCGTTGGCGCTGGATGCATCCCAGCGGCTCTGGGCGGCGACCGAGGCGGGTTTGTTCGTGGCGCAGCTTCCCGGAAGGCGCTTTCGGCGCGTGGCTGAAGTTCCGCCGGCTCGCTACTGGGCAGTTACCACGGGGCCTGGCGGGCAAATACTGGTGGGCGGCGCCACGGGGCTGTTCCGGTTGTCGGCTGGCAGGTGGCGCCACATTTCGACGGCCGACGGACTGCGGCACGATGTCATTCTAGCGGTGGCGGCCAGCAAGCCGGACGAATTCTGGGTGGGCTATTGGTTTTCCGGAAGCGTCACCCGCATACGCATGGATGGCGGCCACCTTTCGATGACCCACTACGGGCGCGAGCAGGGTCTGCGCGGAGAAATGAGCTATTTCCTGGGCTTCGACGCGTCCGGCCGGCTCTGGTCGGGATCGGATCAAGGCGTGCGCGTTTGGAATGGAGAACACTGGACGCAATACGACCAGGGCGACGGCCTCATCTGGAACGATTGCGACCTGGGCGCCTTTGCGGCGGAGCCCGATGGCACGGTCTGGATCGGCACCAGCGGCGGTCTGGGGCGTTTTCAGCCAGGCCCGGTGCAGCGCGCCATACGGCCGCCATCGGCGTTATTCACCAAACTCGTTGTGGGAGACCGCACGGTGGAGGCCGGCCGCTACGTCTCGATCAGTCACCGAATGAACTCCTTGACGGCGCAGTATTCGGCGCTGACTTTCGCCCACCAACCCTCGATCCTGTTCCGGTACCGGCTGGAACCGCTTTTTGCCGATTGGCGGGAAACACCGCTGCACGAGATGCAGTTTCCCGGATTGCCGCCGAACGATTACCGGCTGGAGGTGGAAGCACGCGATCTGGGAGGCCCATGGAGTGAACAACCGGCGGTGTTCGCATTTGAGATTCGGCCTCCGTGGTGGCGAGCCTGGTGGTTTTGCGCCTTGGCGGCAGCCGCGGCCATGACCCTGGTTCGCGCGGTCTGGCGCTGGCGTATGTTGCAACTGATCAGGCGCCAAAAGGAACTGGAACGCGCGGTGGCCGAGCGTACACGGGAACTGCGGCAGGACAAGCAGGACCTGCTGGCGGCGCGCGAAGCTCTGCACGAGCGAGCCATTAAGGATGGGCTGACCGGACTGTTCAACCGCACCGCATTCTTCGAGATTCTGGAAAGGGAATTCTCCCGGGTTGAGCGCCAAAGCGGCTCGCTGGTGTTAATCATGGCGGATCTGGACCTGTTCAAGAAGGTGAACGACAGTTACGGGCACCTGGCAGGCGACGCGGTTCTGCAGGAATGCGCGCGGCGGATTCTGGCCTCGGTGCGGCCCTATGACAGCGTGGGGCGGTACGGCGGAGAGGAACTCGCGATCCTGATTCCCGAGTGCAGTCTGGAAGAAGCGGCCGAGCGGGCCGAACAAGTGCGGCAAGCTATCGCGCAGCGGCCGGTTGCTACGCTGGCGGGTGAGATATCGGTGACCTGCAGTTTTGGGGTCGGAGCGGCCACCAGCCGGGCCACCAAACCGGAGGAGTTGGTGGAGTTGGCCGACAGGGCGCTCTACCGCGCGAAGGCGCGCGGGCGAAACTGCGTGATGGCCTGTTCCGCCGGTGCCGGCTTCACGGAGGTTGAACCTGCCGTCAATCTTCGCGCGCCGCCAGCGCCAGACACTCTTCCAGAGTATCCAACGCGAAGTCGCATTGGTCACGGGTGATGACCAGCGCGGGGCTGAGCCGCAGGGTATTGTCGCCCGCGCCCAGAACGAGCAAGCCACGCTCGAACGCCAGATCCACAACGCGGTCGCGCAGTTCCGGCGCCTTGGTCTTGGACTGCTGATCGCGCACCAGTTCGATACCCAGCATCAGTCCCAGCCCGCGCACGTCGCCCACGATGGGGAAGCGCGCCGGCCAATCCCGCATGCGCGACATCAGGTGCGCGCCCATGCGCGCGGCGTTGTCGATCAGCTCTTGCTCCAGCAGTTCGATGGTCACCAGCGCCGCGGCGCAGGACACCGGATTGCCGCCGAAAGTGGAGGCGTGCGCGCCAGGGACCCAATTCATCAGGTCCGCGCGCGCTATCGTGGCTCCCAGCGGCAGCCCGCTGGCGATGCCTTTGGCCACCGCCATAATGTCCGGCGTGAGCTGGAAATGTTCGGAGGCCCACATCTTGCCGGTGCGGCCCATGCCGGATTGCACCTCGTCGCAGACCAGCAGGATGCCGTGCTTTTCCGCGATGCGCGCCAGCTCATCGAAGAACTTTTGCGGCGGGACGATGTAGCCGCCCTCGCCCTGCACCGGTTCGATGACAATGGCAGCCACTTCGTCGGCGGGCGCGATGGTCTTCAACAGGGTGTCTTCGATAAACTTCGCGCACTCCACCGCGCAGTTGGCGGGCGTCTGGCCGAACGGGCAGCGATAGCAGTAGGGATAGGGAGCGTGCACCACCCCGGGCACCAGCGGTCCGAAGCCGCGGCGCTGCACGGCCTTGCGCGCGGTGAGCGACAGAGCCCCCATGGTACGCCCGTGGAAGGCTCCCAGGAATGCGATGAACCCGGTTCGCCCGGTCGCATAGCGCGCCAGCTTCATGGCTCCTTCGACAGCTTCCGCGCCCGAATTGCAGAACGAAACGCGCCGCTCTACGCCGCCCGGCGCGAGCGCGCCGAGTTTCTCCGCCAGATCCACCAGGGCTTCGTAATAGAAATCGGTCCCCGACATGTGGATCAGCTTGCCGGCCTGTTCGCGGATGGCTTCCACCACGCGCGGATGGCAGTGGCCCGTGGCCACCACGGCGATGCCTGCATTGAAATCCAGGAAACGGTTGCCGTCCACGTCTTCGACGATGGCGCCGGCGCCGCGGCGGGCTACCAGCGGATAGCCTCGCGTGTAGGATGGTGAAACGGAGCGGCGGTCGCGCGCGATGATTTCCTGCGCGCGGGGT
>Ga0187867_10001005_pt1 | contig 24692 bp, 27 predicted proteins | sample June2016WEW_13_1_FD_132976 | JGI IMG/M metagenome (GOLD analysis project Ga0187867, IMG submission 132976) | Peatland microbial communities from SPRUCE experiment site at the Marcell Experimental Forest, Minnesota, USA - June2016WEW_13_10 | ecosystem: Environmental > Terrestrial > Soil >... | reverse complement strand
GGCAGCCGGCTCGATCCCAGCGCCGAGCCTGGCGCCGCGCCGATCTGCCGGAGGCGTTCCGCATCCAGCGCCAGCAGATCCACCAGATCGCCGCGCAGGAGGCCGGCCAAGCCGTAGCGCGCTCCTTCGAGGCCCCAACCGCGCCGGCGGCACTCTTCGATAAGGCCGACCAGACTCGCATTGATCACCGCCGTGGGACCACCGCCATGAGCTACGACCGCGTTGGTGGGCATGCTATAAGGTTATATCGCACGATGACCCGGTCCGAGGAAGGGGAAGATCCCGCAAGCGGCGTATGGGCGAGAAGATCAGCCACATCGTGGAAAGCAGGAATCCGCCCGCGCCCACGAACATGGCGGTGCGCAGTCCGATGGCCTGCGCCAAGGCGCCGCCCAGCAACGCGCCCGCCGGCAGCACTCCGCGAAACGTCAGGTGTGCGGCGGAGTTGACGCGGCCCAATACATGGCTGGGCGCAATGGCCTGGCGGAGCGTCAATGCATTGATACCGTAAATCGACCAGGCCATGTCGCCCAGTTGCCCCAGGGCCAGAATAGCCGCGCACAGCATGACAGGTCCGTGCGCCAGCGGCGGCAAGAGGGCCGCTATGGCGGGTAGCAGCGCCGCGCCGATCAGCGTAGGCCCAAATCCAAAGCGGCGCACCAGGCGTTCCGCGGCCAGCGCGCCGAAAACTTCGCTGCAGCCGCCCACCGCTATGACCGCTCCGAGCAGCACGGCGCCGATCCGGAGCTCGCGTACCGCGAAAAGAATATACAGGCTGCCGCCAAACCCGAGGAAGATGGCGGCCGTGGCCGACCGCAACAACAGCGTCCGCAGAATCGGTTCGTGCCACGATGCGCGCAGCCCTTCCACGATTTCCCGCCCAATGTGCGGCGCCGCGCTGGGGATCGGCCGCGGCTCGGGAGTGCGGATGAGCCATACCGAGATCGCGGAACAAACAAAGGATGCCGCGTCGAACAGGATGGCCATCGGCGCGGTGATGGCCGCGACCAGGATGCCGGTAAGTCCGGGACCCACCACGCCCGCGATGGACTCCGACAAGGTCATCTTGCTGTTGCCTTCCAGAATGTTTTCGGCGCTCACCAGCGACGGCAGGTAGGCCTGGTAACTTACATCGAAGAACACGGTGAGGACCGCGCTGGCGGCGGCCACCAGATACAATTGGCTCATGTTCAGGCGGCCCAGCGCCACCGCCAGGGGAACCGTGCCCAGGACCGCGGCGCGCCCCAGATCGGTCCAGATCAAAATCGGGCGGCGGCGCAGGCGGTCGGCCCAGGCTCCGGCGAAGAGGCCGAATAGCAGGATCGCGGCCGCGCCCGCGCCGCTAAGGATGCCCATCTGCAGCGGTGAGGCGTTCAGCATTTGCGCGGCCATCAGCGGCAGTCCGACTAGCGTGATCCACGATCCGATCTGCGAGACCGACTGGCCGGCCCACAATTTCAGGAAATCGGGTTGACGCCATAGGCCCTGAAGCGGCATGTCAGGGCTTTTCGAACTTGATGACTGAATCCGCGCCGAACCGCTTGTATTGGCTGTAACGGATGGTCATGCGCACGCGCTGCAGGCCGGTGCTGAAGGGCAGGGTATCGTCGGCGAAGGTGTACACCGGAAACCGGTGCACGCCATCCACGAGTTGGCGAAGGGTGGTGAATCGGGGAAACAAGTTCTCCAATGGCCGGCTAAGCATTTGCGGCACCGCCTGCCCTTCCAGCCGCACGATCGAATAATCCTTCTTGTCGGCCCACAGCATGCCGTCGAACAGGCGCTGACCTTGCAGGATCTGCCGCGGCCGGACTTGCAGCACCCAGCAGTCCACACCGTCGATCGTTTCGTCGCCGCGGAACTTGGTCTCGTAATTCCAGAGCTGATCCTCGGTCATCACGAACGGTTGGATGCCGCGGATGTCCTGGAAATCTTCGTCGGTCATCTTGAGGCGCTTCAGCGTGGCGAGCGGCTTGCCGATCATCCGCTCGGTGCGTTCGTGCTCGGGCGAAAAGATTACGTCGCGATCTTCGCGGTACTCGCCGGTCTGCGCGCCATGCGCGTCCAGTTCCGCGAAGACCAGGCTTTGCCGGTACGTGTAATCGTTGCGGGCGGCTTGTGTTTCGCTCTCCTGGTGCGCGATGCGGCGCGCCAGATCCGGCGGCGGCTCCTGCGCGCGCGCGCTGGCTGCCGTACACCCCAATGCTAAAATGAAGCCAATGACCCAATCGCTCGGCGGTTTCCGGGCGGCTCTGCTGGCCGGCTGGACCGCGCTGAGCGCCGCGGGCTGGCTATATGCTCGGTCGAAAGGCATTCCGGCGTGGGTTGCGGTTCCGGTGCTGGCCGCGTTCCTGATTGAATATCCATTCTATCTGGTCCCCGCATTCGCGGAAGTGCGCCGGCGATTCGAGCGAGATTTGCCGTGGTTTTTGGTCGCTTCGTTCGTCGCGCCGTATGTGGTCTACGCCTCGAACACCGGGCAATTCCATTGGCGGGCGTTGGCGCAACTCGCCGCGCTAGCCACGGCGTTGAGCCTCTGGTACAAGATTCTGCCGGCGGCTCCGCTGGCCGATGGCGCATTCCTGGTGCTGGTGACGGCGGTCGTGCTGCGCGGGTATTTCGATACGATCTACACGTCGCCCTACCCCGGACTGCATCTCGAGATACTCGGCCATGTGGCGCTCACGCGCCTGTGCGCCATGGTCATGCTGGTGGAGCGGCGCGTTCCCGGCGTGGGCTATGGATTTATGCCAAGCCTGGAGGAATGGAAGACCGGCGTGCGGCACTTCGTCTATTTTTTGATCGCCGGGATTCCCCTGGCGTGGGCCACGCGGCTGGTGCGCCTGGGCCCCGGCATGCCCCTGTGGAAGATCGCGGCGACATTTGTGGGCGTGCTCTGGGTGGTGGCGCTGTCGGAAGAATTTTTCTTTCGCGGTCTGCTGCAACAGTGGATGGTCCAATGGACGGGCCGCCCGGCGTGGGCGTTGGCCGGCGCGTCGATTCTGTTCGGCGCTGTGCACCTGGGATTCCGCCAATTCCCCAATTGGAAATTCGCGCTCGCCGCGGCGGTGGCTGGCTGGTTCTACGGCCGGGCGTTCCAGCAGGCGCAGAGTATCCGCGCCAGCATGGTGACCCATGCGTTAGTTGTTACGCTGTGGCGCGCGTGGTTTGTGTAACTAACATGAGCGGTATCTTAAATGTTCTATGGTGAAGTCCGCCGCAGGGCTAGTAACTGCCGTGGTCTTTATGTGGGCGAGTAATCCGCTGACCGTCCCGGTGACCCGCAGCGTCTGTGATCTTTCAAGAGATTATGCTGCATATCGGGACAAGTTCGTCGCCGTCAGAGGAGTGTACTACGATGGCCTCCGACAGACTTGCTTACAGAAATGTGCTGACGGACCGTGGCCCTCATTTTTGCATTTGGTCGGGGACTCCGGCGATGTATGGGACGCTGTGGAGAAAGCGGAAAGGACGGTTGAACTCGAAGCGAAGAAGGGTAACCGGCTGGAGGTCTGGGTGACGGCGGTTGGCACGTTAAGGACCATGGTACGCCGTTCGCGTCTGGGACCGTGCGACAAAGCAGGCAGCCGGTATTACGGATACGGCCACCTGGGGGCGTTCCCGGCCGAACTCCAAGTCAAAAGGTTTATCGACATTGAGGTAAAGGCGAACCCATCGTCGCCGTACGACTACAGCAACATCTATCGCGGGCCAGTCTGAACTCAGTATCGGCCGGTCGCTCGCCTCTGCTTCTTACATGGGGTCGATGCTTATCTCGACAAAGTGCGCGAGCGGGAAGCCCGGGTTATAGAAGAGATCGAGCTTCGTTCTCCGCTCCGCCAAATACGTCCGTTGTTGTAACTCGCGGTGGGTGTCCCCAGCAAGTCCGGCGGTCGAAGAACTACTCCTCATCGCCGAGTGCAGCGAGCCCGAAGAGTGGGCGGCCGCGGTGGCTTACCTGCCCTTGTGAAACCCGATGCGCGCACCTACACGCCCCACAAGTCGCCGTCGCCCGTACCTACCCCCACCAACTCCGGCTCAACGGCTTCCGCGGGCGCGAGATTGTAGGCCGGCAGCAGCCAGTGGCGATAGTTCGCCAGCCGTCCGCGGCTGGCCTCCATATATAGGAAGCGAAGCTCCGCCGCCACCGGACCGATGGCGCCGGAACCCACAGGGCGATGGTCCACTTTCGTGACTGGCGCCACCTCCACTGCGGTGCCGGTAAAGAAAATCTCATCAGCCAGATACAGCTCGCTGCGATCCACCGGCCGCTCCACGACTTCCAGGTGCAGCTCGTTGCGCGCCAACTCCATCACGCAATTCCGCGTGATGCCCTCCAGGATGTTTTCGGTCCCCGGAGGAGTCACTAGCTTGCCGCCGCGCACCAGGAAAATGTTGCAGGTGGCGCCTTCGGCCACGTGGCCCGCTTCGGTCAGGAAAATCGCTTCGTCGAAACCGTTGCGGCGCGCTTCGTCGCCCGCCAGCGCGCTATTCACATACGATCCGCAGATTTTGGCGCGTCCGGGAATGGCGTTGTCCTCTATGCGCCGCCAGGAGACCACGCCGGCATGCAGGCCGTGCCTGCTGTCCAGGTAATCGCCGAACGGCACTACGATCACGGAGAACGCATCGCGGTCGTCGGGATTCACGCCGATGCGCTCGGCCGATTTATACGCCAACGGCCGCACATACACATGCGAGTGGAAACGGTTGCGGCGCATCAATTCCACCGCGATGCCGCACAGCTCGGAAGGGTCCGGCGCGATGCCGATGCGCAGGATGCCGGAGTTCGCCTTCCAACGGCGGAAGTGCTCCATGGGGCGCAGCAGGAAGAGCTGCTCCTGGCGCTCGTCCCAATAGCCGCGAATGCCGTCGAACACGCCCGTGCCGTAGTGCAGCGCATGCGTCAGGATGCTGACTTTCGCATCGTGCAGCGGCACATATCGATTGTCGAAGTAGACGATAACGTCGGAATGATCTTAAGTTTTCATGGCGGATTTCCTTTCTGGCTTCCACGCGGCCGCGCGCCATGGCGGCCAGGTCGATTTCCATCCAACGCGGGCTTTTCACCAGCTTGTGCAAGGCCGCCGTCACCTGCTCTTCGGAGAGCATTGCGGTGGCTTCCAACAGCGCGCCCAGCATCACGATGTTGGCGGCTTTGGCGGCGCCCAGTTCGTCGCCCAAGCGCGTGAACGGCAGCGCGACGGTGCGGACGTCGGCGCGCGCGCAGTCGTCCGGCAGCGCGGTGCCGTTGTAGATCACCCAACCGCCCGGCTGGACGGTACCGATAAACTTCCGCAGCGAAGGCTCGTTGAGCGCCAGCAACACATTAGGGACCGACACCAGCGGCGAATCGATGGGCCGTGAGGACAGGCGCACGTGACAATTGGAAGTACCCGAGCGCATCTCCGGCCCGTAGGACGGCAGCCAGGAGACTTCCAGGCAGGCGGCCAATCCGGCTTCGGCCAGCACTTCGCCGAGCAGCAGGACACCTTGTCCGCCGAAGCCGGCGATCTTCAGACGAGCGTCTGTCTTGGTGGCGCAGGTTTTAGCCTGTGATTCCACGCCGTCGCCCGTCTCCGTTAACCCCAGAATGCGCGGTATCTCCTCCAGCGCCGGTGGCGCAGCCGGGGCCGGACGCACCGGCGCATCCTTAGTGCGATCGCGGAACACCCCCAGCGGAAACGTTTTGGGCATCTCTTCCAACACGCGGCGTTGCGCGTCGAGCGGGTCCAGCTTCCAGATCGTGGGGCACGGCGAGAGCACTTCCACCAGCGAAAAGCCCAGCCCGCGCACTTGGTTCTCGATCGCCCGCCGTATCGCGCGGCCCGTGTTCATCACTTGCTTGTTATTGCCCAACGCCACGCGCTCGATGTAGACCGGCGCCTCCAGTGACGCCAGCAGCTCGCTGACATGCATCGGGAAGCCTTCGTTCCACTGGTTGCGGCCGAAAGGCGATGTGGTGCTCTTCACGCCCAGCGGCGTGGTGGGCGCCATCTGTCCGCCGGTCATGCCATAAATCGCGTTATTGACGAAAATCACCGTGATAGGCTCGCCACGATTGGCGGCGTGCACGATCTCCGCGCACCCGATGGCGGCTAGGTCGCCGTCGCCCTGGTAGCTCAACACCACCGATTGCGGACAACTGCGCTTCACCGCGGTGGCCACAGCCGGCGCGCGGCCATGCGCCACCTGAATGTTGCCGACATCGAAATAGTAGTAAGCGAAAACCCCGCAACCCACGGGACTAATGAGGATGGTGCGGTCCTGTATGCCCAGTTCATCGATGGCGCGCGCGATCAGCTTGTGTACCACGCCGTGTCCGCAGCCGGGGCAATAGTGGGTCTGGTGCTGCAATTCCGCTTTGCGCTCGTAGATCGGGTAGAACGACTGGGCCTTCTGGTGCGTGACCGCATAGCTAGACATAAGCTTCCACCTCCATCTGCAGTTTCACCGCCGACAAAACCTCTTCGGCGCTCGGCACATTGCCGCCCACCCGGCCATAGAACTCCACAGGACAGCGGCCTTCGACCGCGAGGCGTACATCTTCCACCAACTGGCCCGTGCTCAGCTCCACTACTAGAAATTGGCGCGTTGTCCGGCTCAGCTCGCGCAGACGCTCGACCGGGAACGGATACAGCGAGATGGGACGCAGCAGTCCCAGCGCCAGCCCCTGCGCGCGCCCCTGCTCCACCACCTGCTTCAGCACCCGCGACACAATTCCGTAACCCACCAGCACGATTTCCGCATCGCCGGTGCGCCAATCTTCGAACTGCACGGCTTCCCGCTCGGCGCGCTTGTATTTGGCTTCCAGCTTAAGTATGTGCGCTTCCAGCTTGTCCGGCTCCAGGTAAATGGAGCTGACCAGATTGCGCCGGCTCTCGGCGGTGCCGAACACCGCCCAATCCGGGCGCGCGGGCGGGGCGATGGCCTCCGGAAACTCCACCGGCTCCATCATCTGTCCGATGTAGCCATCCGCCAGCACGAACACCGGATTGCGGTAGCGGTCGGCCAGATCGAAGGCTTCCATGGTCAGGTCCGCCATCTCCTGCACGGAATTGGGCGCCAGCACCAGCGTGCGATAGCAGCCGTGACCGCCGCCCTTCACTACCTGGTGGTAATCGCCCTGTTCCGGCGCGATGTTGCCCAGCCCCGGGCCGCCGCGCATGATGTCCGCGATGACGCAAGGCAGCTCGGAACCGGCCAGGTAGCTGATGCCCTCCTGCATGAGGCTGATACCCGGACCGCTGGACGCCGACATGGCGCGTACACCCGTGGAAGCCGCGCCATAAAGCATGTTGACCGCGGCCACTTCGCTTTCAGCCTGCAGGAACACGCCGCCGGCCTGTGGCATGTACAGTGCGGCGGCTTCCGCAATCTCGCTCGCCGGCGTAATGGGATAGCCATAAAAGGCGCGGCAGCCCGCCAGGATGGCCCCCTTCACGATGGCTTCGTTGCCTTTAGTGATTTGTTTCGACGTCGTCTTAAGCATGGCTGAACCTCCTCACGCCGCCGCCCGCAGCACCGTGATGGCGCCCGGCTCCGGACACACAAAGAAGCAGATGCCGCAGCCGGTACAGCCCACGCCCGCGTAGTTCGCCGGGTGATAGCCATAGCGATTCAAATGGTCCGCCAGCAGCAGGACCTTGGGCGGACAGGCCTCCACGCACAGCCCACAACCCTTGCACTCTTCGGAATTCAGCTCGACCATGCCGCGGTCGGGCTTGCCGGATTTTGTCATGCGACCTCCAGCGCCTCGCGCGCTTGCACGTAATGGGCGCGCTCAGCGTAATCGTAAAGCTCGTCGCGAAACTTGGGATCGGCGATCGCGATCAACGCCTCGGCCCGCAGGCGCAGTGACTTACCCCACAAATAGGCGACGCCATACTCGGTGACCACATAGTGCACATCCGCGCGGCCGGTAACCACTCCCGCGCCCGGATCGAGCATCGGCACGATGCGCGAAACCCGCCCCTTGCACGCCGTGGAAGGCAGCGCGATGATGGGCTTGCCGCCCTTGGAGCGCGCCGCTCCGCGGATAAAGTCGAGTTGCCCGCCAAAGCCGCTATACGGCGCCGCCCCTATCGAATCGGCGCACACCTGGCCGGTGAGATCCACCTGAATCGCCGAATTGATGGCCACCATCCGGTCGTTCTGCGCGATCACGAACGGATCGTTGGTGTATTGGGTCGGATGGAATTCGAAGACCGGGTTGTTGTGGATGAAATCGAAGATTCGTTTCGTGCCCAGCACAAAGCCGGCAACCACTTTGCCGCGATGCAGCGTCTTACGGCCGCCGGTGATGACGCCGGCCTCGATCAGGGGCACCACGCCATCCGGGCACATTTCGCTGTGAATTCCCAGGTCCCGGTGGTCGTAGAGCGATTCCAGCACGGCGTTGGGAAGACCGCCGACGCCTAGCTGCAGTGTGGCGCCATCGGGAATCAACGGGGCCACCTGGCGGGCGATGCGGTGTTGCAACTCGCTCGACGGAACGGACGGCAGTTCCAGCAGCGGGCGGGACGTCTCCACGATGGCCGAGACTTTGTCGATGTGCAGGAACGTATCGCCCAGCGTGCGCGGCATCCGGTCGTTGACTTCCGCGATCACGTGGCGCGCACACTGCGCCGCGCTCAACGTGCAGTCGATACTGGTGCCCAGGCTGAGGTAGCCGTGTTCATCGGGCGGCGAGGTCTGGATGAGCGCCACGTCCAGCGGCATCTCTCCGGACCAGAACAGCTTCTCGATTTCGCTGAGGCAGATGGGCGTATAGTCGGCGCGCCCGGCTGCCACTGCGGGACGCACATTTCCCCCCAGGAAAAGACCGCTGTGCCGGAAATGCCCTTCGTATTCCGGCAGCGTATAATCGGCTCTGCCGAGGGTGAGCATGTGCACGATTTCGACATCGCGCAATTGCGGCGCGCGGTCGAGCAATGCCTGGATGAGTGGCGCGGGAGTGGCGTTGCCTTCATGTACCCAGATGCGGTTTCCCGACCGGACAGCTTCGAGGGCACGCTCCGCGCTGACGACCTTCTGGCGGAATTGGCCGGACGGTTTCACCGTATCCCCCACCTCCACGTGGGTCTATCTGAATTATATTGCAGATTAACAGATCTGTAAATACTAATCTAGGCGATTCCCCAAAGATTCGGAGGGCGGCTTGGCGAGCGCTTTTTGCCATCCAACCCCGCTCCCAAACCGCCCGCCGACCCAATCTTGACACTTTAGTATAGATTTAGCATCCTATAGATGAGCATAGATTTCTTGAGGAGAACCGCGTGAGCACCTCAGCCAATACGATCGAGACCTTTGCCAACCAGGAATACAAGTGGGGTTTCGTCACCGAAATCGACGCCGATACCGTCCCGCCAGGTCTGAACGAGGACGTTATCCGCTTGATTTCAAAGAAGAAAAACGAACCCGAGTTCATGCTGGAGTGGCGCTTGAAGGCCTACCGGCATTGGCTCACCATGCAGGAACCCACCTGGGCCAACATCCACTATCCGCCCATCGATTACCAAGCCATCAGCTACTACGCCGCGCCCAAAACGAACGTCAACCGTCCCAAGAGCCTTGACGATGTCGATCCGGAACTGCTCCGCACCTATGAAAAACTCGGCATCCCATTGCAAGAGCGGGAGTTGCTGGCTGGCGTGGCGGTCGACGCGGTGTTCGACAGCGTCTCGGTAGCCACCACTTTTAAGGAAAAACTCGGCGAACTGGGCATCATCTTCGGATCGTTCTCGGAAGCCGTCCAGGAACACCCCGATCTGATCAAAAAATACCTCGGCTCGGTGGTTCCGTCGTCCGACAATTTCTTCGCCGCCCTGAATTCCGCGGTCTTCAGCGACGGCTCCTTCTGCTACGTCCCCAAGGGCGTACGCTGCCCCATGGAGCTGTCCACCTACTTCCGCATCAACGCCAAGAATACCGGCCAGTTCGAGCGTACCCTGATCATCGCCGACGAAGGCGCTTACGTTTCATACCTCGAAGGCTGCACGGCGCCCATGCGCGACACCAACCAGTTGCACGCGGCCGTGGTCGAACTGGTGGCGCTGGATAACGCCCAGATCAAGTACTCGACGGTGCAGAACTGGTATCCAGGCGACAAGGAAGGCCGCGGCGGCATCTACAATTTCGTCACCAAGCGCGGCGCGTGCCGCGGCGTCAACTCCAAGATCTCCTGGACGCAGGTGGAAACCGGTTCCGCCATCACCTGGAAATATCCGAGCTGCCTGCTGATCGGCGACAATTCGGTCGGCGAGTTTTACTCGGTGGCGCTCACCAATCATTACCAGCAAGCCGATACGGGCACCAAGATGATCCACATCGGCAAGAACACCACCAGCACCATCGTGTCGAAGGGCATCTCGGCGGGCCACGGCCAGAACACCTATCGCGGCGCGGTCAAGATTCTGAAGAGCGCCGCCCACGCGCGCAACTACTCGCAGTGCGATTCCATGCTGCTGGGCGACAAGTGCGGTGCGCACACGTTCCCGTATTTGGAAGTGAAGAACACCTCGTCGCAGGTGGAGCACGAAGCCTCCACCTCCAAGATCGGCGAAGACCAGATTTTCTATTGCCGGCAGCGCGGTATCTCCACTGAAGATGCGGTTTCCATGATCGTACACGGCTTCTGCAAAGAAGTCTTCCGCGAGTTGCCCATGGAGTTCGCCGTGGAAGCCCAGAAGCTGCTGGGAGTCAGTCTTGAAGGAAGCGTCGGATAACTGAATAATGTCATTACTCGAAATCAAAAATCTGCATGCCAGCGTCGCCGGACGCGAGATTCTGAAGGGCATCGATCTGTCTATCAATGCCGGCGAAGTGCACGCCATCATGGGCCCCAACGGCTCCGGTAAGAGCACGCTCGCGCAAGTGCTGTCGGGCCGCGATCTCTATCAAGTGACCGCCGGCGCAGTCGTTTACGACGGCAAGGACCTGTTGGAAATGGCGCCCGAAGATCGCGCCCGCGAGGGCATCTTCATGGCGTTTCAATACCCGGTGGAGATTCCCGGGGTCAGCAATCTGTATTTTCTGAAAGCGGCGCTCAACGCCACGCGCAAGCACCAGGGCCTGCCGGATCTGGACGCCATGGATTTTCTCGCGCTGGTGAAAGAGCGGATGGCGCTGATGGAGATGGATCAGAGCCTGTTGAACCGCGCGGTGAACACAGGCTTCTCCGGCGGCGAGAAGAAACGCAACGAGATCTTCCAGATGGCGGTGCTGGAACCCAAGCTCGCCATACTGGACGAAACCGATTCCGGCCTGGATATCGACGCCCTGAAGATCGTGGCCGCGGGCGTCAACGCGTTGCGCAGCCCCGCGCGCGCCATGATCGTGGTGACGCATTATCAGCGCCTGCTGAACTACATTGTGCCGGATTTCGTGCACGTGCTGGCCGAGGGCCGCATCGTGAAATCGGGCGGCAAGGAACTGGCGCTGGAGCTGGAAGAGAGCGGCTACGTGGGACTCGAGGGCGAAGCGGCATGATCGACCAAATCCGCGAAGAAGCCCGCCGGCGCTTCGCCGACCTGGGCTTCCCAACCACGCACGACGAAGATTGGCGCTTCACCAGCGTAGCTCCCATCTCGAAGCTCGTGGCGCAGGCACACCTGCCTGCCGCGCCGGCACTCATGCCGGCGCAAGTCCGTGGCGTCCAAATCTGCAAACTCTCCGAAGCGAACGTCGAACCCTACCTGGCCCGCTACGCCAGCTACCAAAACAATGCCTTCGTAGCCCTAAACACAGCCAACTTCGAAGACGGCCTCTTCATCCACATCGCCAAAGGAGCGGTAATCGAACAACCCATCGAACTGGTCATCCAGTCTTCGGCCAACGGACACCCCACCGCCTCGCACCCGCGCATTCTAATCGTCGCCGAACCCGATAGCCATGCCACCATAGTCGAAACCTACACCGGCAGCGGCGGCGCTTACTTAACAAACTCCGTCACCGAAATCGTGGCCGCCGACCATGCGGTCATCGATCACTACAAGCTCCAAACCGAAAGCGCGCACGCCTTCCACGTATCCACTCTCCAAATCCAGCTCGGCCGCGACGCCAACTTCCGTTCGCACTCGCTCTCCTTTGGTGGAGCGCTGGTCCGCAACGACATTAACGCCGTCCTCTCGGAAGGCTGCGAATGCACGCTCAACGGCCTGTACCTGGTGGGCGGCGGCCAGCACATCGACAATCACACTTCCATCGATCACGCCAAGCCGCACGCCGCCAGCCATGAGCTGTATAAGGGCATTCTGGAGGGCCACTCCACGGCGGTCTTCAATGGCAAGATTCTGGTACGCAAGGACGCGCAGAAGACCGACGCCAAGCAGACCAACAAGAACCTGGTGCTCTCCGAAGACGCGGTCATCAACACCAAGCCCGAGTTGCAAATCCTGGCCGACGACGTGCGGTGCACGCATGGCGCGACCATCGGGCAGTTGGACCCGGAGGGGATTTTTTATCTGCAATCGCGAGGCATAGGTCTTGCGGATGCCCGTAACCTGCTGATCTTCGCTTTCGCGCGCGACATTGTGGACCGCATCAAAGTCGCGCCGCTGCGCGACCAGTTGGAGACGTTGTTGCTGGAGAAACTCCATGGCACCCGTAACTGAGCCGCGCCCATCGGCAAGCGATCGGCGCGAACACTTCCCCTTACTGGACCAGCGCGTCCACGGCAAGCCCCTGGTGTATCTGGATAACGCCGCCACTACGCAGAAGCCGCAGATGGTTTTGGACGCGATGAACCAGTTCTACCAGATGGATAATTCCAACATCCATCGCGGCGTGCATGAGTTGAGCGAGCGCTCCACGCGCCACTACGAAGAGGCCCGCATCAAGATTCAGCGCTTCCTGAACGCCGCCGATTGGCGCGAGATTATCTTTGTCCGGGGAGCCACCGAAGGCATCAACCTGGTTGCCTATACTTACGGCCGGCGGCATATCCAGGCCGGCGACGAGATCGTCATCTCCGCCATGGAGCACCACTCCAACATCGTGCCGTGGCAGATTCTCTGCGAGGAAAAGCAGGCCATCCTGCGCATTGCGCCCATCAACCAGCGCGGCGAGTTGCTGATGGACGAATTCGAAAAACTGCTGGGCCCGCGCACCAAGCTCGTTTCTGTGGTGCATGTTTCGAACGCTCTGGGAACCATCAACCCGGTGGGCGAGATTGCGCGCATCGCGCACCGCCATGGCGCGCCCGTGTTCATCGACGGCGCCCAAGCCGTGGCCCACATGAAGGTCGACGTGCAGGCGCTCGACTGCGACTTCTACGCCCTATCCGGCCACAAGATGTTCGGACCCACCGGTATCGGCGTGCTTTACGGCAAAGCGGCTTTGCTAAATAAGATGCCGCCTTATCAAGGTGGCGGCGACATGATCAGCTCCGTGACTTTCGCCAAGACCACTTACAACGAGCTGCCTTACAAGTTCGAAGCCGGCACGCCCAACATCGCTGGCACCATCGGGCTGGGCGCAGCCGTCGATTACATCAACGAAATCGGACTGGACCGCATCCAGGCGTACGAGCACGACCTGCTGGCTTATGGCACCGCGCAGTTGGAACGTATTCCGGGCCTGCGCCTGATCGGCACGGCGCGCGAAAAGGCCAGTGTGCTTTCATTCGTGCTGGAAGGCGTACACCCGCACGATGTGGGCACCATCCTGGACCGTGAGGGAGTCGCCGTGCGCACCGGCCATCATTGCGCGCAACCCGTGCTGGAGTGGTTCGGCGTGCCCGCCACCACGCGCGCGTCGCTGGCATTCTACAACACTAAACAGGATATCGACGCGCTGGTCGCCGGCATTTACAAAGTGAAGGAGATATTCGGCTGATGATCGAAGACCTCTATCAGGAAGTCATCCTGGACCACAGCCGCCGTCCGCGCAACTTCCACCAAATGCCGGACGCCACGCGCAACGTGGAGGGTTACAATCCACTCTGCGGCGACAAACTGAAGCTCTTCGTAAAACTGGACGGCGATACCGTCGAGGACATCAGCTTTGTCGGCGCGGGCTGCGCCATCTCCACTGCCTCCGCCTCGCTGATGACCGAGACCGTCAAAGGTAAATCGCGCCAGGAAGCCGTGCAAATGATGGAGCGCTTCCACGACCTGCTGACCACCGAAAAGCCGCCCGCCGCGAATCTAGGGAAGCTGGCGGTCTTCTCCGGCGTGCGCGAGTTCCCGGTGCGCGTCAAGTGTGCCACGCTAGCCTGGCATACTTTGAAATCCGCACTCACCAGCGCAGAAGAAGTGGTATCCACCGAATGAGAGAGAAGATCATCGCCGCGCTGAGTACGGTCTTCGACCCGGAGATCCCCATGGATATCTACAATCTCGGGCTGATTTACGACGTGCAGGTCAACGCCGCGGGCGAAGCGCACATCAAGATGACTCTCACCGCGCCCAATTGCCCGGTAGCGGGTACTTTGCCGGCCGAGGTGGAACGTAAAGCGCGCGCCGTCCCCGGCGTAAAGGATGTCAAGCTCGAGCTGACCTTCGATCCACCCTGGGACAAGAGCCGCATGTCGCCGGAAGCCCGCATGCTGCTGGGCCTGGACGATATCATTCCCGTCGGCAGTCTGTCACGCACACGACCATGAAACTCAGCGCCCACGAAGAATACGGATTGCGCTGCCTGCTGCGCATCGGATTGGCGGGTCGGGACGAGAGCCTCACCATTCCCGAAATCAGCCAGGCGGAAGCGCTCTCGCCGGCCTACACTGCCAAACTGCTGCGTACTCTGCGCCGCGGCGGTTTCATCACCAGCGCCCGCGGCCAGACGGGCGGCTACACGCTCTCGCGCCCGGCGGCGCAGATCGTAATCGGCGATGTCATCGGGGTGCTGGGAGGCCGCCTCTTCGAATCCAAACACTTCTGCCACGAGCACGCCGGCCAGATCCAGGTCTGTACTCGCTCGGTGGATTGCTCGGTGCGCTCGCTGTGGCACGCCGTGCAATCCGCGGTGGACGACGTCCTGAGTAAGACCACACTGCAAGATTTGCTCCGCAGCGAGGGCGAGATGAACTCGTGGGTAAAGACTATCCCAACTAACAGCCCGCTTACTTTTCTGCAGTGACCTGGCGGTCACGGCATCGCCGAGAACTGGCGATTCTCCTCCTCCGGTTGTATGCAACAATTAGTTCATGAAACGACCGTTCGCAGCATCCGTTTGGCGCGAGGCCAATTGGTACGTATCGCAGTGTCTCGAGGTCGATGTCGCCAGCCAGGGCGAGACTGAAGAAGAGGCTTTGGCAAACTTGAAGGAGGCATTGGAGCTGCATTTCGAACCGCCCCAGGCGACTCGTCTTGAAGTTCGCGCGAAGACACGGCCGGGTCATCGACACGGCCATCGTGCCCAGGAAGTCTGAAATCTCTGTGGGCACTATGGGTAGGATTCTGAGGCAGGCGCACATCGACTCGGATGACTGGGGCAAGCTGCGCTGACTCTGTCTCACGGAGGACCTTATTCGATGGCCACTAAAACTAAGACAGTGCCGCCCATTCACCCCGGCGCAACGTTGCGCGGAGACTTTCTGAAGCCGCTGGGACTGACCGCCAATCGCCTTGCAACCGAGCTATTCGTTCCCGTTACGCGAGTCAACGACATTGTCCGCGGCCGGCGCGCCATCACCCCGGACACCGCCCTGCGCCTGGCTCGCTACTTTGGAACCACGCCGCAGTTTTGGATCAACCTCCAGTCAAACTACGACCTTGAGTTGGCGCATGATAAAAAGGGATCCGAGATCGCCGGCAGATAGGGCGCGTACCGGAGCCGGTGCGCATCACCGCCCATCAGCCGCGATTGCTGGCAGCCCTGTCCGGCATGGAGATGGCGCAGGCGGCCCTGCGCACCGTCGATCCGGTGGTGAAGGCGCTGGTGGGAATCAAGGCGGCCATGCTGATCGGCTGCCCTTTCTGAATCGACATCGGCTCTGCGGTCGGCAGAAAGGCGGGGGTCTCCGAAGGCAAGCTGATGGGGCTGGTGGATTTTGAAGCTAGCCCGGAGTTCACCGCAGTCGAGAAGCTGGCGTTGCGTTATGCGGTGGCGATGACCGCGACGCCGGTGGAGCTGGCGGACGGTTTGTTCAATGCCATGCGCGCGCAATTCGACGTGCGCCAGTTAGTGGAGCTGACCGCGGCGATTGCGTGGGAGAACTACCGGGCACGGTTCGATCATGCTTTCGGGTGCGCGGCGGAGGGGTTTTCGGAAGGAGCATTCTGCCCGCTGCCGCCACCTCTACTTCACGGCGAAATAGACCAGCGCGACGATCAGAATGGTAAAGGCGAGACCAATACCCACCAGCTTCAGAAGCTCGCTGGGGAGTGAGGCGCCGGCGTTGGGGTCCGGCAGGCGCAGGCGGGCCAGTTCGGCCACCGGCAGTTCGGGTTCTTCGCCGGCGGGATCGAAGGCCAGCTCGTATGTCTCGACCATGGTCGCGTCCGGGTCCGAATAGCACCGGATGCGGCGTTCCACACTCTCGCGCCACCGGTTTGCGTCGATCTTGATTCGCTTGGCGAGCGCCGGCGGCAGAGAGGCCTGAATCTCTTCCGGGGAGTCCGGCCGGATGGGCTCGACCACCCAGAAGCCAAGACTATCGGCCAGGCGGCATCCCAGGTGGACCAGGGTGAGAAGGTCTACCGCGGAGTTTTGCTGCGGATCGTGATGGCGGGCGGCGATAATCTGAAAATCCTCCGGCAGATTCCACTGCGCCGCCAGGAAGCGGCCGGCTTCGCAATGATCCATACCCAACACTTCCCGCTCGCAATCCAGCAGTTCGAGGACGTTGCGGCCGGCATTGCGCAACAGTCCGGCATACTCGATGGGATAGGCCAGCAACAAGCCGAGGCGCCCCACGTCATGGAGCAGCCCGGCGGTGTAGGCGCGTTCTTCGAATTGGCGGCAGGAGCGCGCCAGTTCTTCGGTCAGCAGTGCGCATGCCAGCATATGCCGCCAGCAGCGGGATAATTCCTCGATGCACAGCGCCGCTTTCATGTGATTGGCCGTGGCCACGGTCATCGAGAGGGAGCGCACCCGCCGCAGGCCCAGGACCACCAGCGCGGATTGCAGACTGTCGATGCGCGACCGGAATCCGAATAACGGCGAGTTGGCGACGCGCAGGATTTGGGCGGAAAAAGCTGGATCGCTGGAGATGAGCGCGACCAGTTCCCGGATCTCGACATCGTCGCGCGCCAGCAGATCCAGCAATCGCAGCACGATGGGCGGAAACGCGGGAATTCTGGCTAGCAGTCCTTTCCGGTCTGGTTGCGGCAGTTTCCCGAGCGTCTGGCCCACGTCGTACTTATCGGCAAAGTGGGGCAAACAACTGCGATAATTGAATCAGTTCATGGTTTATCTGGATCATCACGCCACCACCCCGCTGGACCCGCGCGTGCTGTCGGCGATGATGCCGTATCTTACAGGGAAGTTCGGAAACGCGGCCAGCCGCAACCACCAGTTCGGGTGGGAGGCGGAGCAGGCGGTGGAAGAGTCGCGCCGGCAGATCGCGCGGCTGATCGGCGCGTCGCCGCGGGAGATTATCTTCACCAGTGGGGCCACCGAATCGGACAACCTGGCGATCAAGGGCGTGGCGGAGGCTTATGCCGGCCAGGGCGATCACATCGTCACTTGCGCCATTGAGCACAAGGCGGTGCTGGACGCTTGCCGCAGTCTAGTCGAGCGCGGCGTGCACGTGACCCAGGTGCCGGTGGACCGCGAGGGACTGGTAGATCCGGATGCGGTGAAGGCGGCCATCGGGGAACGCACCGTGCTGGTTTCGATCATGTACGCGAACAATGAAGTGGGCACCCTGCAGCCTGTGGCGGAGATCGGCCGCATCTGCCGGAAGCGCGGCGTGCCGTTCCATTCGGACGCGGCGCAGGCAGTGGGCAAGGTGCCCGTGAACGTGGATGCGGACTCGATCGACCTGCTCTCGATTTCGGCGCACAAGCTCTACGGACCCAAGGGCGCAGGCGCGCTCTACGTGCGGCGGCGGGACCCGCAGGTGCGGCTGGCGGCCCAGATGGATGGCGGCGGCCATGAGCGCGGCATGCGGTCGGGCACGCTGAATGTGCCGGGCATCGTGGGTCTGGGCGAGGCTTGCGCTATCTGCGCGCGGGAAATGGACGAGGAAAGCGCGCGGCTGCGCCGGCTGCGCGACCGCTTGCGCGCGAAGTTGGAAGCGGTACTGGAGGGAGTGTCCATCAACGGCAGCATGGAGCATCGCCTGCCGCATAACCTGAACATGAGCTTCGCGTACGTGGAAGCCGAAGCGCTGATGACCGCCATGAGCGGCGTGGCGGTATCGAGCGGTTCGGCGTGTACCTCCGCTGCCGCGGCGGCTAGCATGGAACCCAGCTATGTGCTCAAGGCCATGGGACTCGCCGACGAAGCGGCGTACGGTTCCATCCGCTTCTCTCTGGGACGATTCAATACTGAAGAGGAAGTGGATTACGCGGCTGCGAGCATCATCGACGCGGTCGCCAATCTGCGGGAGCTTTCGCCAACATATGACATGGCGAAGGGGGGAAAATGGTTCAAGTAACGGAAAAGGCATTCGAGCGGATACGGCAAATATTAGCCAAAGAAGGTGTTAGCGGCGGCCTGCGGGTGGCGGTGCAGGGCGGCGGCTGCTCGGGAATGTCGTATCTGTTCAAACTCGAGACGAAAGAGCGGTCGAGCGACCATGTATTCGGGTGCGGCGACGCGAAGGTGTTGATCGATCCTAAGAGCTTCGTCTATCTGGACGGAATCACGCTGGATTACAAGGAATCGCTGATTCATTCTGGATTTACGATCGACAATCCAAATGCGCAGAAGACATGCAGTTGCGGGACGTCGTTCTCGACAGAGTGAGGATGGGATACCCGGCTGATGAACCGTCTGTCCCGACTCTTCGTACCGGTTGGCTCCCTGGCCCTGTTCTTCTCCGAGATCCTGCTGATCGGGGCTTGCTTCCTGGTGGTCACATTCCTGATTCTGCCCGTCGATCCGACGGTGTTTCTGCTCGCCGACAATGGCCTGCTGCGCATCGCCCTGGCGGGCGCCAGCATCCTGTTCGGTTTGTACTTCGAGGATCTCTACTCCAACATCTATGTGAAGTCGCACGTTCTCCTGATCCAGCAGCTCTCGCTGGTGATGGGGATCGCACTGCTGGCCCAAGGCTTCCTGGGTTATGTGCACGACGGTTTCCGGCTGCCGCTACGCCTGATGGTCCCCGCCTGCGCGGTGCTGGTGGTGGCGCTTTATGGCTGGAGGGTGGTCTACAGCGTTTCCGTGCTGCGCGTAGTGGGCGCGCAGCGGATCCTGCTGGTGGGCATGTGCCCCGTGCTGCAGGAAATGGCTGGCCACATCGCTGCCCACCCGGAACTGGGTCTGCAAGTCATCGGCTATCTGGAGGATGGTGACGCGCCGGCCGCGCCGCCGGAAGCAGGCAAGCACCTCGGGCCGCTGAACGCTCTGGCGCGGATCGCGGCCGAGGCGGCGCCCGACCGCATCGTGGTGGGCTTCGCCGACCGCCGGGGTCAGATGCCGATCGCGGATTTGTTGCAATTGCGTTACGGCGGCATGGCTATCGACGAGGCTGCCACCGCCTACGAGCAGTTATGCGGGCGCGTGCTGCTGGGCGAGCTGAGACCATCGGAAATGCTGCTCTCTGGCGCGTTCCGCCCGCGCGCGCAGCGGCTGGTCTACCAGACTCTGGGCCACTGGCTGCTGGCGTTGATTTTGACGATTCTCTCCGCGCCGCTGCTGTTGCTGGCCGCCGCGCTGTTGAAACTCTCGTCGCACGGCGGATTGTTGAGCCGGGTGGAGTGCGTGGGCTTGAGCGGCCGGCCATTCCACCTTTATAGCCTCCGCGTGCCTGGCGCCCCCGATGCCGGCGCCGCCCGCCGGAATGGCGCGCAGCGCTTCGTGGCGCGTTGGCGCATGCACGCGCTGCCGCAGTTGTGGAACGTCCTGCGCGGGGAGATGTGTTTCGTGGGGCCGCGCGCCGAGCGGACCGAATTTGCGGGCGTCCTGAGCGAGCGGATTCCGTTTTACCGCCAGCGCTACGCGGTGAAGCCGGGCCTCACCGGCTGGTCCCAAATCAACACGCCGCCGGACCGGCCCGAGGATACCCTCCGCAGCATCGAATACGATTTTTACTATCTGAAGCACTTCTCGCACGGGTTGGACGCCTACATCATGTTGCATACTCTGCGCGATGTGCTGCTCTCCGCCGCCTGACCCCTAGCTCTTCCCGCGGGCGCTCCGGCATGGCATACTATTTCGTAGCGGACCATGCCGAAAACCACGGTTGCTCCGGAGATCCGAACCACCGAACGGGAAGCTATTCTTCCCCTGTACAACGTCGTCTTGCTCGACGATAACGACCACAGTTACGACTATGTGATCGAAATGCTGCAGATGCTCTTCATCTTCACGCTGGAGGAAGCCTTCCGGCACGCCGAAGAGGTGGATCGCAGCGGGCGCACCGTAATCATCACCTGCGAGCGCCCGCAAGCCGAGTTCGCGCGCGACCAGATCCACGCCTATGGCCCGGACCCGCGTTTGCCGCGCTGCGCAGGCTCGATGTCGGCCGTCGTCGAGCCGGCCGGCTGATCTTCTCGCTCAAACCTCGATTTGAAAATCGGAATAGTGTTGGAGGGCCGCCTCCTGCTCGTCGACGCCGCGCACGTCGGAGAAGCGCGGGCCGTGGCGCAGTGCGGCGACCAGATCGGATAGCTTATCGGGCGGCCCTGCGGCGTATACCTCGACGCGGCCATCGTCCAGATTACGCACGTAGCCGGTCACGCCCAGCGTGGATGCCGCGCGCTGCGCGTAATCGCGATAACCGACGCCTTGCACGCGCCCGCGCACCAGGTAGAGCCGCGCGATTTGCGGATGGCGGGACATGCAAGAGATGAGAATAGCATGACCAAAATGAGATCTCCCCGCGTGGGCGGCCAATGCCATCCATTGTGATTTCGGGTACACTGGTCCTTAAGCCAAGTCCGAAAGGTGTGTCCATGCCCGACAATCAAGACTCCTTCAATCGCAGAGATTTCATGGCCAAGACCGCAGCCGTAGCCGGTGCGCTCGGGGCCGCCAAAGAATTGTTCGCCAAACCGGCCCATGCGGCCGCTACAGGAAAGGTCATCGGCGCCAACGACCGCATCAGCGTGGGCGTCATCGGGGTCGGCGGACGCGGCTCCTATTTAGCGAACCAGTTTGCCGCCATCGGCGACCGCACCAACGCCTGCAAGGTGGTGGCGGTGGCCGACGTATACGAAAAACGCAAGAGGCTGGCCGCGGAAAAGCACAAGTGCGACGGCTATCTGGACTACCGCGAAATCATCAACCGCGCGGATATCGATGCGGTGGTAGTGGCCACGCCCGATCACTGGCACGCCCCCATCGCGCTGGAGGCTCTGGACCATGGCAAGGATGTCTACCTCGAAAAGCCCATGTGCCACACCATCGAGGAGGCCCGGCATCTTTCCCAGACCGTGAAGGAGACCAAGCGTGTGCTGCAGGTCGGCTCCCAGACCACCTCGGCTTTGCAATGGCACGTCGCCAAGAAGTACATCGCCGATGGCGCCATCGGCAAAATGATCATGAGCCAGGGTTCCTATCACCGTAACTCGAAAGAAGGCGAATGGAACTGGGACATCGATAAGGACGCCGGCCCGGACGGGAAGGAAGAGAACTACATCGACTGGAAGATGTGGTTGGGCAAAGCGCCCAAGCGCCCCTTCGACGCCGACCGCTTCTTCCGCTTCCGCAAATATTGGGATTATTCTGGAGGCATCGCCACAGACCTTTTCTTCCACGTGGTGGCGCCGCTGAACATCTGCTGGTCCGAGCCGCAATTCCCCAGCAAAGTCATGGCCAGCGGCGGCATTTACGTATTCAAGGATGAGCGCGAGGTGCCGGACACCTTCCACCTGATGGCGGAATTTCCACAGGGCCATTCGCTGGTGCTCAGTTCCACAATGGCCAACTCCAAGCACATTCCCGGCCTGATCCGCGGCCACGAGGGCACCATCATCATGGTGGACCACGGCATGTTCGAGGGCCGCACCGACCACATCACGCTGCTCCCCGAGCGCAAGGTCGACGATGCCGCATACAAAGCCAAGTTCGGCGACGATGTAGAAACCAAGATTCCCATCGACCAGAAGGGCGATCCCATCGTCCCGCACATCACCAACTTCCTCGATTGCATGCGCACGCGCGAGAAACCCACGCTGGACGTCGACACCGGCTTCCACGCGCAGGTCACCATCTCCATGGCCGTGCAATCTTACCGCGAGGGGCGCGTGCTGTATTGGGACGACAAGAATCTGAAAGTGGTCAACAAGCCAGTGAAGGCATAACAAGAATGAAAAACCTGATCTATCTGCCTATGTTTGCTTTAGTTGCGGCACCGATATTCGCGGCGACATTGACCGACGCCGAGCGCGACCGCGCCATCTCCGAATTGACCGCCAGCCGGCAGCAGTTCCTGGATTCGGTGGCCGGCCTCTCTCCGGCGCAATGGAATTTCAAACCCGACGCCAACACCTGGTCTGTGGCCGAATGCGCGGAGCATATCGCTGTCAGCGAGGACGTGATTTTCGGAAGCGTCACCAAGATTGTGCAAGGGCCCGCGGCCCCGGACAAGAAATCGGCGGTGACTGACGACTTCATCCTCACCGCGGTGGTGGATCGCTCGCACAAATTTCAGGCGCCCGAAGTGCTTCGCCCCACGCACCGCTTCAACACACCGCAGGAGATGATCGACCACTTCAAGGAGAGCCGCGAGCACACCATCGCCTACATCCGTACGACCCAGGACGACTTGCGCGGCCACTTTTTCGACCATCCGGTGCTGAAGACCATGGACGGCTATCAGTGGATTCTGCTGCTTTCGGCCCACAGCCAGCGCCACACGGCGCAGCTAAACGAGGTGAAGGCTAACCCGAACTTTCCGAAGTAGGTAGGACGGGCCTCCTGGCCTGTCCTTTTGTTGCGCGCGCGGCTGACGGGTCCTGCCGGGTAAATCCCAGGAGGGGCTGTCGTAAATCTGGATCTCGTCGTCATCGAACGGCCAAAATCTGTTTGGGGGAGTCATGGCTGTAATCCAATGTACCGGCCGGAAAGGTTCCGAACGGTACACCTCTATTATAACCGGACCGGCCGGTCTAATTTAGGTTGCAGCTAAACCATTTGTTATCTGCTGTTTGTAATCACTCAGACCGCAACGAATTAGCCGGATCCGCCAGCGTCGCCCGCCGCGCGGGCAAGTAGCAGGCCAGTGCCGCGACGGCCATGGCCAGCGCTGAGACCGATGCAAAGGTGACCGGATCGGCCGCGCTCACTTCGAACAGCAGGCTGCACAGCACGCGGCCCAGGGCCAGTGCGCCCACCAGTCCAATCGCCACGCCGGCCAGCGCCAGTTTCACGCCCTGCCGCAGCACCAATCGCCGCACATCCCCCGGTTGCGCGCCCAGCGCCATGCGCAGTCCGAACTCGTGCGCGCGCTGGCTCACCGCATACGAGATCACGCCGTAAATCCCGATGGCCGCCAGCGTCAGCGCCAGCCCCGCGAACAGCGCCACCAGGAACAGCGCGAAACGGGGCGTCGAGACATTGGCGTCGGCGATGTCGTCCATCGGGCGGATGTTCGCCACCGCCAGCGTGGGATCAAGCTGGCGCACCGCCTGCCGTAGATCGTTTACCAGCCGCGCGGGGTCCGAACTTCCGCGCACCGCGACCGCCATGTTGTTGACCGAGACGGGCGTTTGCCCGACGGGCCACCATAGCGCCATTTCCGCCGCCGGGCTATCCGGCTTATCTTTCACGTCGCCCACGATGCCCACGATGGTCATCCAATCCTTCTCTTTGGGATGGTCCTCGAATGTGAGGCGCTTGCCCAGCGCGTCTTCATTGGGCCAATAACGCCGGGCCATGCTGCGATTCACGATCAGTGCGAGGGGCGCTTTCATATTGTCGCCGTCGGTGAAGAACCTGCCCTGCACCAGCGGAATGCCGACGGCCCGGAAGTAGCCGGGGCTCGCGACATGATAGCGCGCATGGAATTCCTCGTTGGCCCGCGGCTTTTTCCCTTCGATGGTAAAGCCGCCGATGTTGTCGTCGTAGCCGGTCCAGGGCAAGTCCGTGCCCACGCCCGCCGCGCGGATGCCGGCGGCCGAATCCAGGTTTGCGGTCAGCCGGCCCCAGAAGCTCAGCGTCTCTTGCGTTTTGTAGCTGGCGTCCGGCAGCGACACACTGGCGGTCAGCAAGTGCTCCGGACGAAAGCCCGGATCGGCGCGCAGCAGGTTCACGAAACTGCGCAGCATCAGACCGGCGCCGATCAGCAGCAGGCAGGCCAGGCTCACTTCGCCCACCACCAGTGCGCTGCGCAGCCGCAGATGCGCGCGGTTGCCGCCCGTTCCTCGCCCGCCCGCGCGCAGGCTATCCTGCATATCGGTGCGGGCGGCCTGCAATGCCGGCGCCAAGCCGAAGACCATCCCGGTGGCCAGCGCGATGGCCAGCGTAAATGCAAACACCGCCGCGTTGATGTGAATGGTATCGGCGCGCGGGAAGCCGGCAGGCAGCAGGGCCACCAAGATCCGCACGCCCCCCACCGCGATGGCGATAGCGCAGGCGCCGCCTAGCGCTGAAATCAGCAGGCTCTCGGTCAGCATCTGGCGCACCAGGCGCGC
>Ga0187867_10001004_pt1 | contig 24705 bp, 17 predicted proteins | sample June2016WEW_13_1_FD_132976 | JGI IMG/M metagenome (GOLD analysis project Ga0187867, IMG submission 132976) | Peatland microbial communities from SPRUCE experiment site at the Marcell Experimental Forest, Minnesota, USA - June2016WEW_13_10 | ecosystem: Environmental > Terrestrial > Soil >... | reverse complement strand
TCAACCCGCAGCAGCTCGAGGTTGCCTCCGGTGACGACACGATCGACGACCTCGGCCTCGACGACCTCGTCGTGCTGCATCATCTCGCTTCGGTCCAGGGCTACGGCTCGGCTGTTGCATCCTCCTACGAGGACGCCACCGGCGCCCATGAGGTGGAGAACCTGCGACCCTCCGCCCTTGTGACGGCGACCTTCGACATCTTGAATCTGCGCCTCCTCGCCACCTTGCCGGAGCTTTTCGGAACAGTGCAGCACTCCGCCGGCGACCTGGCCCTTCCGAAGGGACCGCCGAGACCGCCGGGCACGAGTCCGGCCGACCGCCAAAGCGGCAATACCGTCGACTTCTCGGCCCTCCCACCTGCCGGGCCGTGGAGCCTCAGCTCGTCGGGCCGCACCGTCTTTGAGCTTCCCGGCCCCCTCGCCATCGACCAGGTCGCTGTTCGCCTAAGAGCGTCCGCCGGGGGTCCGGTGCCAGCGACGACAAAGCTCGAGGTAACGGTGCTGCTGCGCTCGGGAGCGCGGCGCCAGTCCACCCTTCTTTTTTCCGGCTTGCTCGGCACGCTGCCGGTCTCGCCGCGGGCGGTGAGCGCCGGGGGCGGTGCCCTAGAGGTCGAGATCAGCTTGCCCCCCACAACGAGCACCTCCGCCAAGAAGGTCTCGGAGATCCTCGAGGCGGTGGCCGTCCACGTCGTGCCCTGGGCGGACGCGGTTCCGATATCGAGTGCGCTCGCCCCCAAGTCGCCGGTCTGGTTCCAGCTCGACGGGATGCTTCAGGGGCTGCTGGCGCCCTCGACATGGAGCTATCACGGTCACGAGGGCCCGGTCCTTTTCTACCGGAACCTTAAAGCCGACGGACAGGCGTGGCTCGAGCCGCTGGGCTCTCAGACGGTGACATCGACACGGGCCGCCGGCACGGTGACCCAGCCGACACGGGCGGAGTGGCAAGACCCGGTCGACTACGTCACGGCGCCCAAAGGGGCCCTCCTCGTGCGATCCGAGTCGTACGCGCCCGGCTGGTCGGCCACAGTCGTGCCGGCCGGGCACCGCAAGACCGCTGCGGCACCCGGAGCGGTCGCGGTCAGCGTCCCGGTCCGTCCCGTCGCTCTCGTGCAGGGCGTGACGCTTCCGCCCGGGCGATGGGTCGTGACTTGGCGGTACCGCTCGAGTCGGGCCGAGGTCGGCCTCGTCGCGGGCTTCATCGGCTTCCTCGCCCTGCTGGCGCTGCTCGCCGGCGCCTCGGGCCGCCCTGTCAGGCGCAAAAAGGCTGGCAGAGCCAGAGCCGGCCTGAGGCGGACCAGGACATCTGGCGACAGCCAAGTATGATCCAGGCCATGTCCCGCGGGGTCGTGAGCCGATGTGACATGCCCTTGCAGCGCTTTGCGCTCCTTGCTTCGTGAAACCCAAAGGGGCACTCGCCGACGCGCAAGCTGAGCGGGTTCAGCCAGGGAAAGCCAACTTTTCCGGGCGTCTTCGAGCGCGCATTGACGGGCTCGCCGTGCCAAAGCCGGTCGTCGGGCTCGCGACCGTGGCGGCTTGGGCGCTGGCGATCGTGTCTTGGGTCGGGCTCTGCCGGGCGACCTCAAATGGCAAGGGCCTGGGGTTCGACCTGCTCATCACTTGGCGCTCTCTCAAGCTTTTCGCCCACGGAGGTGCCCCCTATTCGATAAGGGGCTTCGTCTACCCGCCTAGCTGCCTACTGCTGCTTCGCCCACTGGCGGCGCTGTCCCACCATCAGCTGGTGATAAGCGGGCTCATCGCCACGGCAGTTATCGCCTGGGTGACAGTCGCCCTGGCGTCTTTGACCGTGGGGCGCCGCTGGTGGGGACTTACCTCGGCCGTCACGCTCTTTTTGCTTCACTACACCGAGGCGATGAGAGGAGAGCTCTCCCTCGAGAACTTGACCATCCTCGGGACCCTCGCCGTCACGCTGTGCTGCCTGCTCGCGCTGCGCGGACATTGGCTGGCGGCGGGCATGGTCGTCGGGCTCAGCCTCGCCTTCAAACCGCTGCTTCTCGTCGTGCTCCTGCTCTTCGTGCTCGCCCGCGAGTGGAAGGCGTTGGCGGCTGCCATCGTCATCCCCGCCGTGCTCAACGGCGTGGCGTTCTTCCTCGTCGCCAACCCGGACCAGGTCTTTTCGAAGTTGCCTGCGGTGCTCAATCGCGTCGGGCCGGGAGTAGCCCTCAACTCGGCGTGGGTCGACGTCGTGCGCGTGTTCGGGTGGCCCGATGCCGTCTCGGTCCTGCTGCGCCTGGTCACCGTCGCTGTCGTGCTCCTTGGTGCATGGCTCGCCTGGACGCGTGTCGCCGACGATGCGGTCCGGATCATCACGACGACGACGGTGCTTCTCATCGGCTCTTACCTAGCCGGGACGTTGTCGGAGTACCACTTCATGCTGACGTTGGTTCCCATGGCCATGACCATCGTCATTGCCCGCTCGCCCATGCGGACGGTGACGGCGGTGGTCGGGATCATATGGAGCATGGGCCTGTTCGTGCTCCCGGCCTCTTGGCTCGGCATCGCCCATGACGCCGACCATTCGGCGTTTCGAGCCTTCGGTATGAGCCTGTTGCTATTGAGCGTCCTCTGGGTGCTCGCACGCCGGCGACCGCTTCGCGGGTGGCGGGTTGTGGCGCCCGCAGTGCCGGTTCATGAAGCGCCGATGGTCGAAGTCGCCGAGTCGGAACCGCTATGACGGACACAGCTGCCCCCCGGGCCGCCCCGACCGTGTCGGCCGACGTCGGCCCTTCCCACGACACGGCAGGCAAGATGGCGGACGGCCGCTCGCTCGGTTGGCCGCCGATCACGCCGCGACGGGCAGCTGTCCTATGCGTGCTCGCCTACTTGGTGCTCTCCGTCCTCGTGTACCTGCCGGTCGGGCCTTTCGATGCACGCGCTCTTCCCATCGCCGGACCGAACAACCCGGCGGCCTCCGATCCGTTCCAGATGACGTGGTTCCTCGCCTGGGTACCTTTCGCCCTCACCCATGGCCTGTCGATCTTCCACACGAATTACATCGACTACCCGACAGGGGTGAACCTGGCGGACAACACGACGGTCCCGTTGCTCGGCGTCCTCGGCTGGCCCATCACCGCCACACTCGGTCCTGTCGCGACCTTCAACTTCCTGCTCCGACTGTCTTTTTGTCTGTCGGCGACGAGCATGTTCTTCGTGATGCGACGCTGGTGCCGCTCGGTCTGGGCGCCGGCGCTCGCCGGTCTGCTCTACGCCTTCGGCCCTTACACGGCCGCCCAGGAGCTGCACCTTGATTTGACCTTCATCCCGTTCCCCCCCCTGCTCGTGCTCCTCGGTGACGAGCTGCTGCGGCGCCAGCGCATGCGGCCGGCTTTCGTCGGCCTGCTTTTCGGCGTCGTGGCCGGTCTGCAGTACCTGGTCTCCCAGGACGTCTTGAGCGGGTGCGCGGCCATCGCCCTCATAGGCGGTGTCGGGCTCGGCGTCTACTTTCGCCATGAGATCAGAAAGAGGCTCCCTTACATCGCCAAGGCCGCCGTCTTCGCTGTTTTGGGTTTCGGGGTGCTCGCCGGATACCCGGTGCTCGAGATGCTCGTCGGGCCCGGGCACCTGCATGGTCCGGTGATCACCCTCACCGCCCTCCAACGCACCCAGGCGGACCTGCTGGGCCTGGTAGTGCCGACCTCCCACCAGCTGGCGACGCCGAGCTTCATCTCTCACTTCGGTGACGAGTTCGTCGTCGGCAACCTGTCGGAGAACGGCACCTACCTCGGCATCCCCTTGTTGATCCTGCTCGCGGTGGTGGTCCGCAAGCTGCGCCACGACGCCACGGTGATGACCTTTTTCTGGCTTGCAGTCGCGGCGTTCGTCCTGTCGCTCGGTCCCAACCTTGTCCTCGGGACCTGGCACACCTCGGTACCGCTGCCGGAATCCCTCTACGAGCACCTGCCCCTGCTGCAGAACACAATTCCGGCGAGGTACTCGCTGTACGTGCTCGTCTTCGTGTCGATGATCATCGGGATCGGGCTCGACCGGCTCTGGTTCGCGCCCCGACCAGAGCCGGCTCCGGCCGAACTCGGGGTACCCGCTCGAACACTCGTTTTCTCCGTCGGGGCCGCACCTGGCGAGCCCCGAGGCGGCGGAAGGCCCGGAGAGTCTCCGAGCGCCGAAGCGGGCGGGGCATCTCGTGTTCGGGCAGGCTCGGTCCATCGTTTCTTCTCGCGCTTGGTCGCGCGATCCCCCCGATGGTGGGCACTTCTCGCCGGCGCAATCGTCGTCGTCTCCGTCGTGCCCGGGGTGCCCTTTGCCAGCCGCGGCCTACCCTGGCCGGCGAGCTTGCCGACGGCGGTCGAGCAGGCCGTGAAACCGGGCACGGTCGTGCTCAGCTACCCGTTCACCACACCCGAGAGCACCCAACCGATGGTCTGGGCGGCAACGGACCACCTGTACTTCCGCCTCATGGGCGGCTACGCCAATATCGACGTCCCCGGTCAAAGGGTCGGGCGGCGGTGGCCACCCCTCTTGCGACCCGACTCCGTACAGGACATCCTCGGCTATGTACCCATCGGTGACCGATTCCCGCAACCTCCCCCGCGAACCGTGGCAATCGAAGGGCAGCTCCGCTGGTACCTGAAGCGGTACTCGATAGGCGCCGTCGTCGCCTGGACGGGCAGGACGAGCCAGCCTTCCGACCTCATCAAGCCGGCCGGTGCCTACTCGTACCTACGCCAAGCCCTCGGCCAACCCCAGATCCGGGGTGACCAGTTCGCCATATGGCTGCCGGTCCACGGGAACTGGCTGCGCCCGCGGGCGTGACGGCCAGCTTGACCGCGCCGGTCACCGGTGGGGCGAACGTGGAGATCAGCCGAACGAGGAGGCGGCCGGCGCTTGCCCCGCTCGGCGTTGCGATTCTCGCCCTCGTCCTCATCCCGACGGTGGTTTTCGTAGGCGCGGACTTGTTCGGGGGCCACCTCTTATTGAGCGGCGACAACCTCATCCAGAGCTACCCGCTGCGGGTGCTCGTCGGTTCCGACATCCGCCACGGCATCTTGCCGACCTTCGACCCGTGGATCTGGAGCGGCACCCCCCTCCTGGCGGCGCTCAACGCGGGTGCCTTCTACCCGACGACCCTGCTCTTCGCCGTGACCAACCCGCACGTGGCTTGGATCGTGGGGGAGATCTTCATCTTCAGCTCTGTCGGGGTCGGCACGTGCCTGCTCTTCAGCGAGAGCGGCATGTCCCCGTTTGCCGCCTTCCTCGGCGCCGCGGTGTTCGCCTTCGGAGGCGCCGTCGCAACCCAGGCTTCAGTTCACACCGACATGGCCGAGGGCCTGGCCTCCTTGCCGTGGGTACTGCTCGCCATCCGGCGGATCGCTTTCGACGGGCGGTGGCGGTGGTCCGTCCTGCTCGGCCTCTCGTTCGCGCTCACCGTCCTCGCCGGTGCCCCCGAGGCCATGCTCGACATCGCCTTGCTCGGTCTCGCCTTCGCCATTCTGCGCTGGTCAATCGAGCCCCAAAGCTGGAAGCGCCTCGTGACCCGCGGCGTGGTCGCCGCTGTCCTGGCGACCGGGCTCACCGCCGCTTTGTGGGTGCCGGCGCTGCACTTCATCTCCGTGTCGCAACGTGGCAGCGCTACGGTGTCGTTCGCCTCCGGCTACGCGTTTCCCCCCTGGTCCGGGCTGTTGACGCTCATTCCTTACCTCGAGGGAGGTTTCGGGCTGTTCGCCCAGCCGAGCTATTTCGGGCGGTCAAACCTGGGAGAGCTGGGCTGCTACCTCGGCATACTGCCGGTCATCGCCGTGCTGTCGATGTGGACACGGAGATGGCGCGACAGACTGCCCAAAGGTGAGCAGAGGTGTTGGTACGGCATCTTGCTCGTCGGCATCGTGCTGGCGGTCGGCTCGGGCACCCCTCTCGAGCACGTGCTTTTCCAGATTCCCTTTTACGGCAAGCAGCGTGACTCCGGGCGCAACATCGTCGACGTCGATCTGGCTGCCAGCGCCCTGTTCGCCTGGTGGGTGGACGGCGGCTCGCGCCAGATAGCCGACCGGTTGCGCACGGCCAAGGTCGCCGCCTTTCTGCCTCTCGCCCTCATCTTGGGCGTAGGGACATGGTTCGCGCTCTCGCCCGCAACGCTGTGGAGCGTCCTCGGCACCTACCCCCATTTGTCGTCTTCGGACGCAAGCATCGGCGCGGCGATCGCGCTCGCGACCGGCCTGGCGGCTGTGGCCGGCATGATCGCCCTCGTTCGCGACCGGTGGGGGGGCCGAAGATGGCTCGTCGCCGTCTCGGCCTTCGCTCTTGTTGACCTCGCCCTGTTCGCCTGCGGAAGCAGCTATGTCTTCGCGCAGTCGGCGCCCGCCTCGCCTGACAGCGGTCCTGTCATCTCCCTCATCAAGGCGAATCTCTCACCAGCGGGACGATACGTCTTCTACGACCCGTACCTGTTCGACCCTTCAGAGCTGGTGGCCGCCGGCGAGCCGGACATCGGCATCCTCAGCGGCATCAAGAGCTTCTCGGGCTACGGATCGAGCGTCGACGCCGCCTACTCGGCTTTGACCGACACCCACCTGCGGGGCGGCCTCAACCAGCTCGCGCTCATGAAGGGTGAATTCGCCCCGCTCGGGGTGCAGGTGCTCGTGACCGTGCCCGAGGAGTTCCTCGTGCCCATCGCCGCTTTACCCTCCTCGACCGGCCAGGTCACCCAGGTCGCCGACGCGCCGGGCGTCGACCCGGCGCTACCTGGTGGCAGCGTCCCGACCCCCGAGCTCCTCTACCAGCCGGTGACCCTGTCACCCCCCCACGCCGTCATCACGGACAGTCACATCCTCTACTGGTTCTTCGGCACCTCGCTTAGACCCACGACTGCGACGCTGATCCTGCAAATTCCTTCCGGGCGCCAGCGCGTGCGGGCCGGTCTCGTGACCCAGTCCGGTACCGTCGCCTGGCAAGCGATCCGGCGTATCGGCTCCGGAGACCAGACCGTCACCCTGTCGCTTTCGGGCAAGCCGTGTGTAGGCATTGAGGTGCAGCTGATCGGGGGAGTGCCCCTCGGCCCGGCGAGCCTCGCTGTCCACTCGGCCGGGAGGTCATACCTTGTGAGTGGCGAACTCGCACAGGCGGTCACGCCGAAGTTCTGGACAGAAGTTGGTCAAGGCGACGACTTCACGGTCTTTCGCTCCCATCTCGAGCCGAAAGCGGCCTGGGTGCAGCCCACCACGATCGCCTCCGAGGTCCAAGGCAGGCCGGCCCGTGTCCCCACCACCTCTCCCGTGTCGTCGGCAGCGGTCCTCTCGCGTGGCCTGGAGCTCGGCTCGGCGAAAGTCGTCGCCAGCACCCCCACCTCGGCGACGATCAAGGTGCGCACGCCCGAAGCGGGGCTCTTGGCCTGGAGCACGGCCTTCGACCCGGGATGGAGAGCCGAGATCACCCCGGCGCACGGTCCCACGCGCCCGGTCGCAGTGCGACGAGACGGGCTCGTCCTAGACGTGGCGGTGCCCAAGGGATCGAGCGTGGTGCGCTTCGACTACCTGCCCGTCGGGTTCCATCACGGTGCCGAGGTGAGCCTCGCCACTCTCGTCGGATGGGTACTGATCACCTCCGTGTGGTTGCTCTTCTCCCGCCGACGGCGCCGCATTAGCTCTAGGCCCGTCGTCGATGGGCCGATGCCCGCCTGAGCCGAGGCTCACCACCCAGCTCGGCGCCGGTAAGCCCTTGAGGTCGAGGTGACCACTACTCCCGGCGGTCGTTGCTCACACCGTGAGCGGCTGGTCAGGTTCGAGGATGTGTAGCGCCTCCGGGGCCAGATCGAAGTGCTCGAGATCGCGGTCGGGCTCAGGTCTTGAAACGGGGTGATCGCAGGCGCCTGTGAAGCGGCACTCAGAGATGCTGACCGCCGGAGCCTCCCGTTCAGACCCGATAGCCCGAGCCCCGGGCCGGAACCGACCCCTGGCCCTCGGGTCCTCGCATGCCGCGGAGGTACCGTTGGCACATGGCGCAAACCCAGTATCTGCAACCGCTTCGCAATGTGGCAGAGAGAACAAATCGATTCCGCTTCGGCACGTGGTACTGGGGTGACGCCATCGCCGTCGACGGACTGCTCGAGGCTCATCGAGTCCTCGGTGGCCCGTACCGTGACGCCGTCGTCAACTGCTTGGACCGCTGGGCCCACCTCACGCCGGCGAGCTTCGACGACGCCCTCGCCCCGGGCCGGGCCGTGCTGGAGCTGGTCGTGGACGGCGCCCTGCCCCGAAGCGCCGCTGACCGCGTGGTCGCATCTTTGGAACGCCTCCCGCTCATGGACCGGGCAATTCCAGCACTCGAACCTCACAGGCCGCAGTTCCGCTTCGGCGTGTGCATAGACGCCCTTTACCATCTGCCCTCCATGATGTTCCTGGCGGGGGTCCACCGGAACGACCCCGACGCCGAGGGCGAGGCGGTGCGCCTGGCGACAGCGATCCTGGATGTTCTACGGTGCCCGACCGGCTGGGCCCAGTGGCACGACTTCTCAATGGGGCGCAACAATGCGGTCTCTTGGAGCCGAGGTCTCGGTTGGGCGCTGCTCGGCTTGCTCGACCTGCTGAGCCTGGTTGACCACAGTTCCACCGCCAACCTCGTCGAGGAGGCGGGCCGCATCCTTGAAGCTCTTGCAGCCGAGCAGGCTCAAAGCGGGCACTGGAGAGCCGTTCTCGCCGATCCCCAAGCGTCGGAGGAGACCTCCACTGCGGCTTTCTTCGTCGCCGGTGCTCTTCATCCCGCCGCCGGTGCCGTCGCTTCACCGAGTCGGCAGAAGATCGAAGCTGCCGCCGCGGCCGTGTTGGCCGCCGTCGGCGCGGACGGCACCTATGAGGGAGTCAGCGCGGACATCCTTCCCTCTTGGGACCTCGCCAGTTACGAGACCTTCCCCGTCGAGCCGTCTCCGTGGGGCCAGGGCGCCGCGCTCCGGGCCTTGGTGGCCTTGGCGGGTGCCGGGTAGAAGGGGGCGATCGATGAAGGCGCCGGAGGCTTGCCCGGTCTCATTGTCCGCTCCGCCGGCGAGATCGTGAAGCTGTCGCTCAGAGCCGGGGCCGATCTTGCAAAGCGCGACGCGCCATGGATCTCACTCGAAGCGGGATCGAGCTCGGAGCGGTTTGGCGCCTCTCGGGAAAGACGCCCCTCGAGTCATCGCTGCGAGGCGAACCGCTCTCCGGCCTCGATGACAAGGTCGTCGGCTGACGGTGTTCCGACGCTGACGCGCACTCCCTCACCGCTAAAGCAACGAACCGAGACCCCCAGTTCAGCGCAGTGAGCAGCGAACGAGTCCGACCTCGTCCCAAGGGGCAGCCAAACAAAGTTGGTCTCGCTCGTGGGAACCTCAAGGCCCGTCTCTTGCAATCTCGCGACGAGGCGTTCGCGTTCTGTGATTATCGACGCCACGCGACTTGAAACCGAAGAGGGGCCCTCGGCAATGGCCGCGGCCGCGGCCGCCGAGGCGAGCCTGCTGAGCGTGAAAGGAAGCGCCACAGCACGCAGGGCTCGGACAATCTGGGGATCCCCTGCACACCAGCCGATCCGCGCCCCAGCCAGATTGTGCGCCTTGGAGAAAGTCCTCAAGACGAGCAGGTTGTCGAAACGCTCCTGGAGACCGAGACCGTCCGGCACACTCTCGCCGGTCGAGAACTCCCGGTACGCCTCGTCCAATATGACGAGACACGTTGTTGGCAGAGCCTCCAGGAACGCTTCCAGTCCCTTTGACGAGATGTCAGTCGAGGTGGGGTTGTTCGGGCTGCACACGATCACGATCCTGGTGGCAGGTGTGACGTGCTCGGCCAGCTGGTCGATGTCCACGCGGTGTTCTGACAGGGGAACTGTCACACCTTGGCATCGAGCCACCTGAACGATGATCGGGTAAGCCTCATAGGAGCGCCAGGCGAAGAGAACCTCGTCTCCTGGGCTGGCCACCGCTTGGATCGCTTGTTGCAACAAGACGAGAGATCCTCCCGCCACGGCGACACGATCACGATCAAGCCCATGAACTTGCGCGAGCAGGCCAGCCAGGTCGTCGCCGAACATGTCCGGGTAGCGGTTCGAAACGCGAGCCGCGCCCGCAACAGCTTCGACGACCGCTTGGCTCGGGGGATAGGGGCTCTCGTTCGAGGACAACTTGTATGTCGGGCCAAGGTAAGAACCAGGTGAGGTGGCCGCCGATCCATACGAAGCCATGTTCTGCAGCTCCGGGCGCAGCCAGCGCCGCCCGGCGACCTCGCCGCTCACGCACGCTCCAAGGGCTCAGCCGAGTCGTTGGCCCACATCTCGCCGTCTCCAGACGCCCGTCTCGTCTTTGGTCGACCCCCACGGACACGAGGAGTGTACGACGGGCGCACCGGGTCGGTTGGCGAAGCCCTGACTCGTGCTCAGCCACCCGCCATCGCACCGACGACGAAGAAGGGTTCTGCGCCCGTCGCCACGACTTCGGGAAGCGGGGCGTCCGGGGACGCATGAGAAAGATCTTCCTCGCAGGCGAAAAAGCGCACGAAGGCGCGGCGCTTTTTCGTGACGGGGTCGCGCATGGTGCCTCGCAGCACCGGGTAAGCCTCCTCCAGGGCGTCGATGACGCTCCGCTGGGTCACCTGGCCCGAGACCTCGACGCTCACCTCGCGACCAAGGTGCGCGAGTTCACGCAGATGCGCCGGCAGTACGACGCGTATCATGGCAAGGTCTGCACCTCGACCGACAACACACTCGGCAGGTCGCGCACTATCGCAGCCCAGGTGTCGCCGGCGTCATTGGAGGCGTAGACCTGACCGCCGGTCGTGCCGAAGTAGACGCCGCAGGACTCGAGCGAGTCCACGGCCATGGCGTCCCTCAGCACATTGACGTAGCAGTTCGCCTGGGGGAGGCCCGTCGTGAGCGGCTCCCACTCGTTCCCCCCCGTGCGCGAGCGGTAGACGCGAAGCTTTCCCTCCGGGGGGAAATGCTCCGAGTCGCTCTTGATGGGCACGACGTAGACGGTCTCAGGTTCATGGGCGTGCACGTCTATGGCAAAGCCGAAGTCGCTCGGCAGGTCACCGCTCACCTCTTGCCACGACTCGCCGGCGTCGTCGCTTCTCATGACGTCCCAGTGCTTTTGCATATAGAGCACCTCGGGGCGAGACGGGTGCCTGGCGAGGCGGTGCACGCAGTGGCCGACCTCGGCGTCCTCGTCGGGGATGGCCCCCGACCTGAGCCCTTTGTTGACCGGGCGCCAGGTCTTGCCACTGTCGTCTGTGCGAAAGACGCCGGCGGCCGATATCGCCACGAAGATGCGCTTGGCGTCGCTCGGGTCGAGCACGATCGTATGCAGGCACATCCCCCCTGCGCCGGGCTGCCATGACGGTCCCGAGCCATGCTCGCGGAGCCCGGCCAGCTCGTTCCAGCTCTGGGCGCCGTCGGTGGAACAGAACAAGGCTGCGTCCTCGACCCCGGCCAGGACCGTGTCGGGATCGCTCAAGGAAGGCTCCAAATGCCAGACCCGGGCGAACTCCCATGGGTGCGGAGTGCCGTCGTACCACTGGTGGGTTCCCGGCACGCCCTCGTACTGGAACTGGTTCCCCATCGGCTGCCAGGTCGATCCTCCGTCGTCGGAGCGCTGGATCAGCTGTCCGAACCAGCCGCTCGACTGCGAGGCGTAGATGCGGTCCGGGTCGGCGGGAGACCCTTTCAGGTGGTAGATCTCCCAGCCCGGGAAATAGGGACCGTCAATCTCCCAGTCCTCGCGCTTGCCGTCCGATTTGAGAACAAAAGCACCCTTGCGAGTACCTACCAGAACTCGTACGCCCCCCATGTCTTAGCCCCCTTGATATAGCGGACAGCTCGCCTTCCCAACGACGGGAGTTGTGGGCCGCCGGACGTCATCCATATTTGTAGACGATTCCGGGCGCCCGAAATCATCTCTGCACCCGGGCGCGTGTGAACGAGGCCGATCTAGCCGCCCTCGGCCAGAGATCGAGGACGCCGGCACGTAGGTGACCGCCCGCGACGACACCGTCGTGCTGGCCCTGGCCTGAGCCGTGCTGTGCCGTCAAGGGCGCCAGAAAGACAAACCATTGTGTGCCGCGACCTCGGCACACATCGCCCAAGCCGAGGGTTGTCGCGTCCGGCTCAGCTCGTCGCCGGGGTGCGCCATAGGTCGACCCCGCCCTCCACTGCGTACCGGTCGATCTCGCCAAGTTCGTCATCGCTGAACCCGAGGTTGTCGAGAGCCGCGACGTTCTCCTCGAGCTGGGTGACACTGCTCGCTCCGATTAGGACCGAGGTGACCCGTGAGTCTCGCAGAGCCCAGGCGAGCGCCATCTGAGACAAGCGCTGTCCCCGTCCTCGAGCGATGGCGTCAAGGGCGCGCACACGCCTCAAGTTGTCCTCGGTCAGCATGTCGGGCGACAGCGAGCCGTTTTTCGAGGCGCGGGAGCCCTCCGGTACCCCGTTGAGGTAGCGGTCGGTTAGGAGGCCCTGCGCCAGCGGGGAGAAGGCGATGCAGCCGACGCCTTCGGTTCCGAGGACGTCCAGCAGCTCGGGCTCGACCCAACGGTTGAGCATCGAGTACGAGGGCTGGTGAATGAGAAGCGGGGTGCCGAGACGCCTCAAGATGGCGACGGCTTCTTTGGTCCGTTGCGCCGAGTACGACGAGATCCCTACATAGATCGCTTTTCCCTGTTGGACAGCCGAATGGAGGGCTCCCATGGTCTCCTCGAGGGGGGTGTCGGGATCGAAGCGATGGTGGTAGAAGATGTCGACGTGGTCGAGCCCCATGCGGCCGAGGCTCTGGTCGAGGCTGGCAAGGAGGTACTTGCGAGAGCCGAGGTCGCCGTAGGGCCCGGGCCACATGTCCCAGCCGGCCTTGGTCGAGATGACGAGCTCGTCGCGGTGGTCGCGGAAGTCGGAGCGAAGGATGCGACCGAAATTGAGCTCAGCGCTGCCGTAAGGCGGCCCGTAATTGTTGGCGAGGTCGAAGTGGGTGACCCCGAGGTCGAATGCCCGATGCAGGATGGCGCGTTGTGTGTCCAGCGCCCGGTCGTCTCCGAAGTTCTGCCAGAGCCCGAGCGACACCGCAGGTAGCAACAAGCCGCTGCGCCCGCAACGGCGGTAGCTCATCGACTCGTAGCGTTCGTCAGCGGGAAGGTAGCGCGTCATCTCGGGCTCGCTTTCAGGTCCGTTCTCTCGAGGGCGCCGCCACTTGCCGCGCCGCTGACGATGATAGTGACGACGTCTCCGAAGACCCTGAGGAGAAAGCAATCAACCGCCCTTCAACCTGCTCCTCGACACCGATGTGGCAACGCCGCCGCCGAAAATGATGGACGGCGACGGTCACTGCCTCGCACGGGAACACAACGCTCCACGGTCATGCGCCATGCCAGGGCGCCTAAGGAGTACCCGCCGTGTAAGTACCGGCCAGCTGCTGGCGCAGCTGCGGACCTTGCGACACAACGGGTCGCGCTGTGGGGGCGACGACCTGTCGAGCCGTGCCGAGCGGCGTTGGCCTCCGTCAGACGCGAAAGCGCATCACCACCACGGGCGCTCGAGGGCACGATCGGTGCCACCGGTCCCGTCCAGGGCGTCGAGTTCGTTCATGTCCTGTTCTGATAGGCGGAAATCGAAGATCTTCGCGTTCTCCTCGATACGGTCGCGGTGGGTGGATTTTGCGATGACGGTCAGGGCGTGCTGGAGTCCCCAACGCAAGAGCACCTGAGCGGGGCTGCGCTCGAGGCGACGCGCGACGCGCTTGACGGTCTCGTTGGTGAGATGGCGTCCGGTCCCGAGCGGACTGTAGGCCTCGGGCGCGACCTCGAGATGCCGGCACGTCTCCAACAAGGCCCGTCGGTATTCGAACGGGCTCAGCTGCAGCTGGTTGACTGCCGGCGGGATCTCGGCGCCCGCGAACACCGAACGCAGGTCGGAGACGCCGAAGTTCGACACTCCGATCGAACGCGCGTAGCCCTGCTCGTGTGCCCTTTCCATGCCCGCCCAGGCCCAGTTCGGGCCGCCTTGGGGCCAGTGGATCAGGTACAAGTCGACCTGGTCCACGCCAAGGCGCCGCAGGCTGTGCTCGGCTTCGGTGGCGGGATCCTTGCGGCCGGGGAAGAACTTCGTGGTGATGTAAACCTCCTCGCGGGCGATGCCGCTCTCACGAAGCGCCCGGCCCACGCTCTCCTCGTTGCCGTACGCCTGGGCCGTGTCGATGTGCCGATAACCGAGCTCGAGGGCAGACCGCACAGCGGACACGCACTCAGCTCCGCTCGGGATCTGCCAGACGCCGAAGGAAAGCCTCGGCATTCGGTTACCGTCCGCGAGCAGCTGAACGCGCTCATCCGGCGCGACGGGGTTGGTGGTCACGGGTAGAGACTGTACCGTCGCGCAGGAGGTCAACTCTTTCCCGGCGCGAAAGTTGGCTCGAGCTCTAAAGGTGTTGAAGCCGCTTCTCGCACCCGGAGTCGCGCGGCCCCGGGCGGAAGGAACAGGTTCGCGCCTGCTTGTTTGGGTCCGCGGTCTCGGACACGGACCTGTCGTCAGATCCCGGTGTGCTCGGCTCGGACCGGATTGGGGTCCGGCACGTGCGGCATGAGGGCGTTAGGCGGGATCGTGCCGAGGCGTCCGGCTTCGAAGTCCTCAAGCGCCTGCACGATCTCGTTCCGCGTGTTCATCACGAACGGTCCGTAGTGCACGACGGGTTCCTTGATCGGCCGACCCCCCAGCACGAGGACCTCCATGTGGACCGAACGCGAGTCCTGACTGTCGTCTGCCCGGATGGATATCCAGTCTCCCGGACCGAACGCCACGAGTTGGCCGCTCTGGACAGGACGTCCGTCACCGCCAATACGGCCCGACCCGGCGAGCACGTACACGAGGGCGTTGAAACCAGGGTCCCATGGCAAGACGAGCAAGGCGCCGGGGAACACGGTGGCGTGCATCAAGGCCATCGGCGTGTGGGTGGAACCAGGGCCGCGATGCCCACCGACCTCTCCGGCGATCACCCTGAGTAAACTTCCCCCGTCCGCGGAGGACAACAAGGCGACTTGATCGGCCTCGAGTCCCTGGTAGGCAGGTGGAATCATCTTGTCCTTCGATGGCAGGTTCACCCACAGTTGGACGCCGTGGAAGAGCCCACCTGATACGACGAGCTCCTCAGGAGGCGTCTCGATGTGCAAGATGCCTCCACCTGCGGTCATCCATTGCGTCGCTCCGTCTGTGATGAGGCCACCGCCGCCGTTTGAGTCCTGGTGGGCGAAAGTCCCGTCGATCATGTAGGTCACGGTCTCAAAGCCGCGGTGAGGGTGCCACGGGGTTCCCTTAGGTTCGCCCGGCGCGTAGTCCACCTCCCCCATCTGGTCCATATGCACAAAGGGGTCCAGGTCCGCCATGCTCATCCCCGCGAAAGCACGGCGCACGGGGAATCCCTCCCCTTCGAAATCCGAAGGAGCCGATTTGACCGACTTCACCGGACGCTCGCTCGCCACAGCCGCGTCAGGCACCTGGATTCTCGGCAACTGCGACAAGTCGTCAACGGTCACAGCAGGCATCTCGACCTCCACTCGATCCGGTGTTGCACGCTTCGTCTCCCCCAACTGCGCCGCTTGTCCGCAGGGCCGATATCTCGACGAGGCGTCCCAGCTGAGATGCACCCACGCGAGCTGAGCTCGAACAGCCCTCTAGCGAGACCAAACGCGCGACTGAGCGCTCACCTGGCCCCCGGACAACGACGGAGTCGATAGTAACGGGCCGCCCTCGATTCTGGCCCTTGGAATCCCCGACGGCCCGTTTGGCTGTGGCGTCAGAGAAGTTCGGTGCCCTCCTCGGCCACCGCTACCATCTCGGGCGGCTCCGGAGACGTCGCTTTCCAGACTTCCCGTACCACTACCTGTATGACCCCGGCGATCGGGATGGCGAGCAGCGCCGCGACGAAGCCGCCGAAGAACCCGCCGATCCAACTGCCGATTGATGCTCCGACAAGGATGGACAACAGCACCAAAAGCGGGTTGACCTTGACCGTCCGGCTCATGATCACCGGATTGAGCACGTGATTTTCGATCTGGGTGTACACCAAGAAGACCACCAGGGTAACGATGCCCGCCGTGAGCGAATGTCCGGCGGCGAACAACACGGTCGGGACCCCGGCGAGCGCACCGCCGATCACAGGGAGGAAATCGACGAGCCCCACCCACAATGCCCACAAGAACGGGAAGGGGACACCGAGGATGGCAAGGGTCACGAAGACCACAACCGCGGCGATAAGCGAGGTCATGAGGTCGCCCAAGACGAACCCCGTGACGGATCGGCTCACTTCGCTGGCCACCTCGGTGTAGCGCCTCGCACGCTCGACAGACACGAGCCTGAGCAGCCCCACCCGAAGCTTCGGGCCCTCGAGGAGCAACAGCAACACGAGCACGAAGACGGTGAACAACGTGATCACGAGCGAGACCGCGCCCTTGCCGAGGCTCAGCGCGGGCTTGGCTAGACCTTTCGCGAACGAGGTCAATTTGGGGGCGTTCTTCTCGACCCACGAGTCGATGTGATAACGACGCACCAGACGACCGATCCCGCCTTTGCCGTGCTCGGCTTGTTTCACATAAAGCGGCAGCCGATCAGCCAGGTGCGTGAGCCCGTTGACCAACGGGTACCCGAACGCCGCCGCCAAGGCGATGAAAACAACCAGCGCGCACAGCGTCACCACGGCAACCGCCCACCCGCGTCGCTTGACGTGCCAGTGCTGCAGGGCAACGACGAGTGGATTCAAGATGAGGGCAACAAAGCCGGCCACGACGATGATGAGGAGGATGTCTCGTAGCCGGTAGATGAGCTTGCCCGCGAGGTAGACAGCGACGAGGACAGCAGCGGCCGAAAGGATGGTCGGCAGTGGTATGCCTCTTGCCTCCGCTGCTGCCCACAGGCGACCTCGCCGCGTGTTTGGTGGCAACGTTGCTTTGGGCACCCATCAAGCATGACCTCGCGTGGCTTACGGGGCCACTGAAACCGCCCTGGTAGTTCCTCGGAACCCTCCGACCGGTCGTCTCCAGCCGCCACGAGGGGGAGCTATGTTCCTTCCATGCAGACACGCCGGCGTTCCGCTACCGCCGCGGTGGTTTGTCTCAGCGGGCTCCTCGTGCTGGGGGCTATTGCACTGCCGGTTTCCGCCTCGGCTCCGGCGTCGAAGCAGCCGACCCTTACCGGGCGCTATCAGCTGTACTGCCCCGACCCCGTCGAGACGCCGATCGTCTTGCACGTGTGGGCAAGAGCCACGATCACACCCGTAAAGGCTTCACCAGGCACCCGTTTCGTGGTGGCAGGCTTTCAGACCGAGGTCATCTTCCCTCAGGGCGTGGCCTCCGCCCTGGCCCAGATGAGCCCTATCTGGGGCAATGTCACCGGAACGGTGCTCGTGGTGGGAGCCACCCCCGCCACTCGAGCCGTGGCCGAATCCTTCGTCGCCTCCATCCCCGCCTCGGTTCCCGCCGCCGGATTCAACTTCTGGGTGCCTGCCCACGCCGTCATACTGGGGACCTTCACGGCGCGTGCCGCGACCATCGCCGTGGAAGAGGCGAGCAGGTTCAGGCTCACCTTGACGGTCGGGCGGGGTGCACAAGCGGACACGCGCGTGCTGGCCTGCACCGCTTTCGCCAACTCCACGCGGGACTTCGATCCGGCCCAACCTTGGGTGGGCACGAAGGAGCCACCACCTGCCGACGCCATCACCCCTGTGATCGCACTCGGACATTAGGGCCGCCGCTGCCGGGCTTCGGCCGACGGCCATCTCCGTCTCCCTCGTCCTTCAGATGTTCGTCCTCGTCCGTCAGATGTTCGTCTCGTCAGCCGGGACGCGCGGCAGCAAAGGTGCTCCGCCGTGTCCATCGGGCTCGAGCTCATTGCAGCCGAGCGTGTAGGACGTCATCGAGAGCGAACCCATGGCATAGCCGTCGACCAGCACATGCGCGCTCTGGCCCGCTTCCGATGCGAGGCCGGCCAGGTAAAGAAGTGGGATGAAGTGGTCTGGCGTAGGTGCCGCCATGGCGAAGTCGTCGTGGCCCTGCATCCTCGCCAGCTCCGCCGGCGCGTCGGTCATGATGGCGGCGGCTTCGTCGTCGAACCCGCGAGCCCACTCGAAGCCCGTATCAGGCTGACTCCAGTCGATGCGTCGCAGGTTGTGCACGACGTTGCCGCTGCCGAGGATGAGCACACCGCTGTGTCGCAGCGGTGCCAGGGCAGCGCCGAGCTCGAGGTGGTAATCGAAGGATTTGGTGGCATTGATCGACAGCTGCACCACCGGGATGTCCGCGGCCGGAAAAGCGTGCACCAACACGGACCAGGTGCCGTGGTCGAGTCCCCAGCTGTCGCTGTCTTGCCCGACCCAGGTGGGATGGGCGAGGTCCGCAACCTCCTGCGCGAGTTGCGGGTCACCTGGCGCCGCGTACTCAACACCGAACAGCTCGTCCGGAAAGCCGAAGAAATCGTGGATCGTCCTCGGCCGTAACATCGCGGTGACGGCAGTCGCGTTTATGTACCAGTGCGCGGAAACCACGAGAATCGCCCGCGGCCGAGGAATCCGGGATCCGAACACTCGCCACGACTCGGTGTACCGGTTGTGGTCCAGGGCGTTCATCGGCGTCCCATGGCCGAAGAACGCCGCCGGAATAGCACTCGCCCCGTCCACCTCAGGACCGCCCACGCCTGTCACTGGTACGCCTCTGCCCGAACTCGAGCCGACTGGGACTCATCCTCACGCTCCTCCTCACCAGGATCGGTCCTGTGTTCTCAGGTTCGCGCGTCAGGCAGCGAATGTCACTCGCGACCGGCGCCTGCTACGGCGGCCTCGGAAACGAACCCCTCGACTTCGACGGCATCTACAGGCAGCTCTTCCGACAAACCGCAGCCCTCAACGCCAACGAGCACGTGAGACGACTACAGCACCTGAGACATCGAGCTCACGATGCCAGACACCTGATTGGCGTCGATCATCGAGACGAGCAGGACGTTTGCCGAACGCCCGTAGCCAGGGCTTGGCCTCGTCGCTGCTCGACAAGGGCCGTCGCGGTGGTGTGTGCTGAGTGAACACACACAGGAGGCCGCATGAGCAAAGCGCTCGCCACAGACTTCTACGAGCTCAACATGGCAGCCAGCTACCTGCGCCACGAAATGACGGGAACAGCGACCTTCAGCCTGTTTTGTCGAAGACTGCCGCAAGATAGGGGCTTTCTCGTCGCCGCAGGTCTCGAGGACTGCCTAGCTTTCCTCGAGGACTTTGCCTTCGACGAGGCCGACCTCGAGTACCTCGCGGCCATCGGATTTGATGACGATGCCCTGCGCGGCTTTCGCGACCTCCGTTTCACGGGTGAGGTGTGGGCGGTCCCGGAGGGGACAGTGTTGTTGGCCAACGAGCCGCTTCTCGAAGTCTCGGCGCCGCTCGCCGAGGCACAGCTCGTCGAGACTTACCTCCTCAACCAATGCACGTTTCAGACGGCGCTCGCCACAAAGGCAGCCCGTTGTCGTGTCGCTGCCGCCGGCCGCATGGACCTCGTCGAGTTCAGCATGCGTCGTACCCACGGCATCGAGGCGAGCATCGCCGTGGCACGGCTCTCCGCGATGTGCGGGTTCGTGGCCACGAGCAACGTGGAGGCGGCGCGGTGTTTGAAACTGCGACCGGCGGGCACGATGGCCCACTCTTACGTGGAAGCATTTGACGAGGAGTTGGAGGCCTTCGTCACCTTCGCCACCGACTTTCCTGATCAGGCAACCTTTCTTGTTGACACCTATGACACGATGGCCGGTGTCGAGCACGCAATCTCGGCCATTCGAGCACTGGAGCTTGAGGACCATGCGGGCGTCCGGCTCGACAGCGGTGACGTTGTCGACCTCGCCCGCAAAACGAGGCTGAGGCTCGACAAGGCCGGACTCGGCAACGTCCGGATCTTCGTGTCCGGAGGTCTCGACGAGCACGACCTCGCCCGTTTCGTAGCCCAGCGCGCACCCATTGATGCTGTCGGGATCGGGACCCGGCTCGGTGTCTCCGATGACGCGCCCTATGTGGACACTGCCTACAAGCTCGTGGAATACGCCAACCGGCCGGTCGTCAAGCTCTCGGCAGGGAAAGCGACGCTGCCCGGACCGAAGCAGATCTTCCGAAGCCCAGGTATGCGTGACACGATTGCTTGTCGCGACGAGTCGCCTCCCGGACAAGCCGTTCCGCTTCTCGAAATGGTGATGACTGGAGGCAAACGAGCCCGGCTGGCGCCGACGCTTCAAGCCCTTCGTTCGCGTCTTGAAGACGGCTTGGCAGACGTCCCCGAGCAAGCCCTGGCGCTCGTGTCACCGTTTGTCCCGGTCGCGACCACGAGCGCCAAGTTGCGCACCCTCGACGATCAAGTCCGTGCCAGAGCTGCGGTTGGCACCGGGATCGACTAGGCATACCTCTTGGCCTCTTTTCCCCAGCTGGTGACGGATCCCTCGCACCCGGGCTTGGGCAGATCTGCTGGAGCCGGCGCGTCTCAAAGGACGGGACACGCCGGACGAATTCGGCCGTTAAGGTGCCGTCGCAGATGAACGGGGCTGGTATTGGCGCTTCGGCGCTTCGGCGCTCCGGCCCTTATGAGAAAGGCTCGGCCAAATAAGGAGAACAGATGTCATCGCGTCCGCAAATTACGGCCCGGGCAGCCGGCGCAATCGATGTCGGAGGAGACCTCACCGTCAATCGGCTCGGATTCGGGGCGATGAGGATCACCGGCACCGGTATCTGGGGCGAGCCACCGGACCGCGAGCAGGCAAAGGCCCTCCTGCGACGCGCGGTTGAGCTGGACGTCAACTTCATCGATACCGCTGATGCCTACGGTCCCGAGGTCAGCGAGAACTTGATCGCCGAGGCGTTGCATCCTTATCCAGCCGACCTCGTCATCGCGACCAAGGGAGGTCTCCTACGTTCCGGGCCAGGACAGTGGGAGCATGATGGCAGTCCTGCTCACCTGCGGGAGGCATGCGAAGCAAGCTTGCGTCGCTTGAAGCTCGAGCAGATTCCTCTCTACCAGTTCCACCGCCCGGATCCCAAGGTTCCCTTCGCGGAATCGATCGGCGCGCTGATGGAACTGAAGCAGGAAGGAAAGATCCGTCACATCGGAGTCTCGAATGTGACCGAGTCCGAGCTTCGCGAGGCCGAGAAGCTGACCCCGGTCGTATCGATCCAGAACCGCTTCAATATCGGTGATCGTGAGTCGGAGCCACTCGTGGACCTTTGCGAACAAGAGCGGATCGTCTTTTTGCCCTGGGCACCCATCCTCGAGTCTGATCGCAACCCGGCAGTGAGCGAAGCTGCCCGACGACACGGTGCCACCGTTCAACAGATCGTCCTGGCCTGGATGCTTGCTCGCTCGCCACAGTTGCTGCCGATTCCCGGCACCGGCAGCGTGGAGCATCTCGAGTCCAACCTCGCCGCTGCCTCGATCGAGCTGACCGCGGAAGAGGTGGCCGCCATCACCGAAGACGGCTAAATGTTGGTCCCGACTCGCGACCAACGGGATGGATGAGACGACCTCGGGCACGGCCCCACAGCCAAGAGCCTCCAGCTGCGTCGCGGGAGTGACAGACCGGCCTCGGCCAGCACGGCGAGATCTGACAAGGCCGTGTTCAGACATGCGCGCCACCCGGATGCTGAGCAGGACGGAGGACGCTTTTGAGACTCGCCGTCACCTCGCCAGGTGGCCTGGCCTATCCGACCGGCGTCACCCCGAAGGTGATCCGGTAAGCGCAGTCCCCCGAGCAGGTGAAAACGCTCGTCGCGTCGTCGTAGACGTAGGAATAGGCGAATGGCTCGGCTTTCTTGAAGACCGCGGCGTAATCGACGGGCCATCGCTTGGGATTGCAGGCGGCGCGGCTCGACCATTTTCCCCGGCAGCAGTACTGGTCCGTACCAAAACGTGCGCAGGCCGAAATGCAAGCGACCACGGCTCCGCCCACCCGGACCTGCAGCACGGGTGGACAGACCACGGCTTTGGTGCAGCCGGCAGCCGAGCATCCGTTCCGACTGATCGGATCCTTGCCCCGCCCTCCGAACTGATTGATATACATCGGCAGGTTCGAGCCGTCGACCATGCTCACGTCATAGAAGTCAAGGCTGTCCCAAGCGTCCAGGTCGTATTCGGCCAGTGTCGCCGGTATGGCGCCGAAACCGTGACACTGGAGCTGGCCAGCACAATCGCCTGTCTCACACCCGCCCCTGCCCGCGGCATAGAAATGGCACCCGGTACGGCCCCAGAACCGGCCATTCCAGCGGTTGGGGACGCTGATGGTCACTTGCTGACCCGCCGGAAGCTTCCAACCCGTCACTGCCAGTGTGGCGGGTGCGTTCCCAGGTGAGGCGGCAACCCAGATGGTTTCGTCCATGTGGTTGACGAAGGTGACCCGGCGCGTGGAAGAGAGGACGACCGATGCCCCGGCCGGGCCGACCGGCGACGGCGCGGCGACGGCGACGAGGCTTGTCAGCACCGCCACCGAGATCGAGAACACAACCAGCACCGGCCGGACGCGACTTTGCCGGTTCGCCGGTGCGGGCCACCGCGGCTTCACCTCACAAAGGCTAGCTGGGACAGCGTCAGAATCCTGTGAGCTCATCTACGCCCCTCGCGACAAGCTCGGGCCGGGCTCAGTGGCAAGCACCGGACACGGGCTGTCCTTGGCCGATCCCGGCCGCTCGCCGGAGCTGGGGGGCTTGGCCTTGTACCAAGCCTGGGAGGCAAGCGCGCCGTTCCAGTCGGCCCTGATCAGGCTCGCGCGAAGGCGAGCCCGGCGGCCGTCGCTCGGGGGCCGGGGGCGTAGAGCCCGGTGCTTGGGCCTGAGCTCGGCGCCGGCAGGGCAAACCAGGCGTAGCGCTGCAAGAAGGCGAGGCTGTCCAGCATTCGCACCGAGGCGGTGACGAACGATGCCTGCTCGGCACCCGTCGGGTAGATCGGTCCGGCGGCAGTGAAGTCGATGAGGGCGTACTCGGTGAGCCAAACCGGCAGGTCGTAGCGGTGGTGAACGCTCTCCAGGTACGACTTCAACTGTGCGACGGCAGCGTCGGTTTGGAAATCGGCACCGTACCAGTGGATGGCGATGAAGTCGACTCGATAGTGGCGCTGCTGCGCGCCCTTCATGAACTGGCCAAGCCATCCCCCCGGAGTGGCAGCTCCTGTGGCCACGGCCGGACTGGCGAGTTGCAGGTTCGTCGCCATCAACCTGGGCCACAGCGACAGCGCTTGTCCGACTGTCATATCAGCTTGAGTGTTGAGGTCGGGCTCGTTAAAGGTGAGCAGCGCCGCGCCCGACTCCTCGGCTTGCGTCAAGGCAAGCTGGGTCACGCTCGCAGCGTCGCGCAACATCGGTACGAACTGAGCTCCTTTGGGTGTGGTGATGCCGTCATGAGTTGTCGACCAAGTTAGGTACCAGGTAGCTCCCGACTCCTTGAGGGCCGTGCTCACTCCCGGGAAAGTCCAGACGCCCACACCCTTGCCCGGCTTGTCAGAGCTTCCCGAACGCGAAGCTGGCATGGCTATGCCGTAAACGACATGACGCGCGACGCTGGTCGTCGACAAGAGCGGCACCGGTCTTGTCGGCGCCGCCGCCAGCACCACCAAGAAGACCGCAGAAGCCGCCAACAGGCTTGCGCGCCAAGCGTGCCGGGCTGTCAGCACCTTACGGTCGTAGATGGCGGGGTCCTGCCGGGGCCCGAGGGCCGGGTTCGGCCATACGAAGAGAAGGCTAACAGGGGTCCTGTCCGCCGATGGAAGATCACAGCCTGGGCGGCCTCGGAGTCGCCTGCGTGTCCGCCGTCGGCGTTCTCGCCGGAAAAGGGCTCTCGCCGCGGTCTTGACGGCCCTCGCTTCTCGCCGGTGACACCGCCGCTCACGTCACCGCCCCGCATCAGCTCGTCAACTTCGCCGCCATGGAGTCCTCTCCTACACCACCCGAGGTTGCCGCTAAAGCGAAGGTGACATGATGCCAAGTACCGATGTCGACAGCCATAAGCGCCACCTAGGCAGATAGCCTCCCCCCTTCCAGCAGATCCTCTTAGAACTAATTTGCCGGAGCAACCGCCTCCGGTGACCACTCGGCGACCTCTGAGCGAGCAGAGCTACCAAGACCTCGACTATCCGCTCGACTGGCTTTCCCGGGGGTTCGGGACGGGGCAACAGGGATCGTCCGCCTTCGGATCGTAGGCTTGCAGAGCCGCCTAACGACGTGTGATTTTGCGCCCAGTCCTAGCTCGCCGCCGCGGCTGACGCATTGGGCCGTCAGCTGCGCGTAGCCCGCCAGCACCTGCATCTCATGGGCAGCTGGATTGTCGTCCCGCTCTCGAGGTCCGCGTGGGCGCTGGCCAGTCGCTCCACTCGGCGGAGGATCTTCGACCGTTCCTCGGCTGGACGCGTGATCACCGCGCTGTAAGTGCTGGCGAGACCGACCAGGTCGTCGCGGGTCATCGGCATGGACCAGGTGATCACGATGGTCTCTGGCGTCGTGAACGGGGCGTCGGGTGGCAGCTCGACACGGTGACGCCCGGCGTGGTCGCTGGCGGGTCCGACCGTCTCGCGCCTCGGGCCGAGCAGCTCCGCGACCCACGCGATGTCGCGGGCAGGCCCGTTCCAAAGCACGCCCAGGTGACCGCCGGGCCGGAGGACGCGGGCAACTTCGGGCACGGCCAAAGAGACGTCCATCCAGTGCCATGCCGACGATACAGCGACCGCGTCGAAGGTGTCACTGGCGAACGGGAGCG
>Ga0187867_10001003_pt1 | contig 24707 bp, 14 predicted proteins | sample June2016WEW_13_1_FD_132976 | JGI IMG/M metagenome (GOLD analysis project Ga0187867, IMG submission 132976) | Peatland microbial communities from SPRUCE experiment site at the Marcell Experimental Forest, Minnesota, USA - June2016WEW_13_10 | ecosystem: Environmental > Terrestrial > Soil >... | reverse complement strand
CTGTCTCTATTCGCCTCGGCGAATGCGCTGGTTTTCACGGTTCTGATCTGGGCTAATACGCGCTCCATGAATCGCAGCGATGCACTGCGTACCAAAGCGGAGCGGGAACTCCGCGCCAGCGAGGAACAGTTCCGGACTCTGCTCGAGTCGTGGCCGGATGCCATGATCGTCGCGGACCTCGAAGGCGCCATCGTGCTGGCGAACGCGGCGGCTCAAGCGCTTTTCGGTTATGCTCCGGAGGAGATGCTCGGCGAGCCCATCGAGAAACTAATCCCGCACCAGGCGCGCGCGCGGCATCGGGATCACCGCGCGGCTTATGCGAATGCACCGCGGGTACGGCATATGTGCGCCACGCAGATGGATATTCAAGGTCTGCGCAAAAATGGCACGGAGTTCTCCGTCGGCGTCAGCTTGAATGCCCTGCAGACTGCGGAAGGAATGCGCGTCGTGTGCGCGGTGCGCGATTTGACCGGCCGCCTGCACGCGGAGGCGGCCCTGCGCGAAAGCGAAGCGCGCTTCCGGCAGCTCGCCGACGCCATGCCGCAAATCGTGTGGACCGCCAGCCCCGACGGCAATGTCGATTACCATAACCAGCGCTGGTGCGATTACACCGGGCTGACCCGCGATGAAAGCCGGAATTTAGGATGGCAGCCGGTATTGCACCCAGACGATCTGGCGAACTGCATGGAGCTGCGGACCAAGGCGCTAAGGGCCGGCCAGGCGTACGAAATCGAGTATCGATTGCGCCGCGCCGCAGACCAGGTATACCGCTGGCACCTGGGGCGCGCCGCGCCGGTTCGCAATTCGGATGGCTGCATTGCCCGCTGGTTCGGCACCTGTACCGACATCGACGACTACAAGCGTGCCGAGCACGAAATCCGGGAAGCGTTGCTTGAAATCAAGAGCCTGAACCATACACTCGAACGGGGTATTCGGGAACGCACCTTGCAACTGCGGGACAGCGAGGAACTATTCCGCAATCTGGTGGAAGGCGTGAAGGACTACGCGATCCTGATGCTCGATCCCGAGGGACGCGTAACGAGTTGGACCGGCGCCGCCGAGCGGCTTAAGGGATACTCCAGCAAGGAAATCCTGGGAACCGGCTATTCCCGTTTTTACACTGCCGAGGACATTGCCCGCGGGCATCCGGAAGAAATCCTGCGGGCCGCCGCGCGCCACGGCTCTCACCAGGAACAAGGCTGGCGGGTCCGCAAAGACGGCTCCCGGTTTTGGGCGGAGGTCTCCATCACCGCCATGCGGGACGAGGCCGGAAAACTGCGAGGATTCTCCAAGATCACGCGCGACATCACCGAACGCAGGGAGACCGAAGAGAAGATCCGGGAGAGCGAAGAAAAGTTCCGCGCGCTGCTGGAGTCCGCTCCGGACGCCGTGGTCATCGCCGATGGGCGGGGGACCATCGCCTTGGTCAATGCGCAAGCGGAGCGCCTGTTCGGCTATGGCCGCCAGGAAATGGTTGGGCAGCCGGTCGAGATGTTGATTCGCGCCGGCGAGCGCGCCATCCATGTCCGGTATTGTGAAGACTACCGAAGGTCCGGCGGCGCGCGGCCTATGGGCGTCGGGCTCGACCTGAACGGGCTGCGCAAGAATGGGGAGGGGTTCCCCGTCGAGGTCAGCCTGAGCCCGATTGTGACCGCTCAGGGGTCCTGGGTGGCCGCCGCGGTCCGCGATATCGGCGAGCGCAAATCGGTAGAGCGCCAACTGGTCGTCGCCAGGCAGCGCGCCGAGGAGGCCAACCGCGCCAAGAGCGCCTTCCTGGCCGCCATGAGCCACGAGATTCGCACGCCCATGAACGCCATCCTGGGCATGTCGGACCTGCTGAGCGAAACCGAATTGACCGATGCGCAGAGGCAGTATGTCCAGATTTTCCGGCGTGCCGGATCCAGTCTGCTCAGTCTGATCAACGATATCCTGGATTTCTCGAAAATCGAAGCGGGACGCTTCGACCTCGAGCAGGCCGAGTTTCAGCTTCGCGATCTCGTGGATCAAACCGTGGATCTGGTCGCCGCCAAGGCGCGCGCCAAAGGCATCGCCCTGGTTTCCCGCTTAAGCCCGAATGTCCCCCATCGCCTGACCGGAGACGCCACCCGTCTGCGGCAGGTTCTCATCAACCTCCTGGGGAATGCCATCAAGTTCACGGATACAGGCGAGGTGGCGCTAACGGTTCAAGAATCGCAAGAATCGCCAGCTCCACCGGCCGCCTTCATTGAGTTCTTGGTTTCCGATACCGGCATCGGAATCCCGGAAGAAAAACTGGGGTCGATCTTCGAAGAGTTTAAGCAAGGCGATTGTTCCACTACTCGGAAATATGGCGGAAGCGGCCTGGGCCTCGCCATCAGCCGCAAAATCGTGGAACGCATGGGCGGTATGCTTTGCGTGTCCAGCGTGGCGGGGAAGGGCAGCACTTTCTGTTTCGGCGTGCCGCTCCAGAAGGCCCCCGAACGGCGGGAATATCCCCTGGAGGAGGTCCAGGACTTCCATGGCCAGCGCGTTGCCATCGTCGACAGCAATACCACCAACCGCCTGATTTTACGGGAGACCCTGGGAAGCTGGGGCCTCGAAACGAGGGAATTCTCTTCCTGTGAAGAGGCTCTGCAGGATCTGGCCGGGATGCCGCGCGCGCGGTGCCCCTATTCTTTCGTCATTGTCGATAGCCTGGTCGATAGCCGGGTCGGTGATGGGCTGGCTCCCGCGAACGGCTTCGAAACCGCCGCCCGGATCCGCACGATTTTCCCGGATCTGCCGGTGATCATGCTTTCAACCGACGATCGTCCCGGCGACGAGGCGCGCTGCCGCCAGTGTGGATTCCTGGGTTATGCGCTGCGGCCGGTAAACCGCGCCGTTCTGCTGCAACTCGTCTCTAAGGCGCTCGGTTGTGCGCGTACCGAGTTTAAAGAAACGACGAACGGGAAACCCCTGAAAATCTTGGTTGCCGAAGACTCGCCGGACAACCAACTGCTCGTGCAACTCTATCTGGAGGGGGGCCTGCACGCGCTTACCTTCGTCGAGCACGGTGGGGAGGCGGTGGAGCAAGCCGCTTCCGGCAAATTTGACTTGGTCCTGATGGATGTCCAGATGCCCGTCATGGATGGACTGACGGCCACCCGCGCGATACGCGCTACCGAATTGGAGGAGGGCAGGCGCGCTGTTCCGATCTTGGCGCTCAGCGCAAATGCCCGTCCGGAAGACATCGAGAGCAGCCTTCAAGCCGGTTGTACCGCGCATCTTTCGAAGCCGATCTCTAAACAGCGCCTGCTGGCCGCCTTGGATGAATACGGCGGTATCCGCCGGCCTGCTCCGGTTGTGTAGTAGTCCGGACGAGCCGCAGCCTCGCTATATTTCGACAACTTCGACCGAGTCCAAATGCGCTTCCAGCGTAGTGGCGCAGTTCCGGAGCGCATTGCCGTTCCGGGCATCCGCAGCCTCTTCGATGGAAGCGCCTATTTCCGACAATTGCGGAAAACCATAGGCGCCCCCGGACCCTTTCATCCGGTGCCCGTACATGCCGGCAAAATCAAAATCGAATCGCTCGATCCCGTCTTTGAAGGCCTGTACGCCCTGGCGGCATTTGTCGAGGTATGCCACCACCACCTTGTATGGAAGGTCTTCCGGCGGATGTACCAGGATTCTAGCCGCGGCACCTTGTTCGTCAAACATCTTGGATGTCGATCCTCTGCAAACCTTATCGGCACGGATGACGCGAATCGTGATCCCGAGCCTCAATATTCCGCCGCCCGCCCCCGCGCGGGAACAATCCACGCGGGCCGGTGTCTCCACACCTATGCGCGGTTTCCTGCTAGACCTCACACACTCGCTCCGCCTGTCCCGGAAGTCTCCCGGCTTCACGCTCCTGGCAGTGGTCTGCCTGGCGCTGGGCATCGGCGTGAACACGTCGGTCTTCGGCATGCTGAACTTTCTCTTCTTCCGTCCCTTGCCTGTGGAGGCGCCGGACCGGCTGGTGGTCCTCGGCCGCGCCGCCAACCAGCTCATCTCCTGGCCGGAATTCCGTGACTTGCGCGACCGCACCCACCTGCTCGCCGGCATGGCGGCATCCAATCCCACCGAATCGAGCCTGGATTTCGACGGCGAAACGCATCCTGCCGCGGCCGAGGCCGTCTCCATCGACTACCCCAAAGTGATCGGCGTGCGGCCGTTCCTGGGCCGCTGGTTCGAGCGCGCCGACGAGCGGGCCGCGGTGGTCGGCTATCGCACCTGGCAGCGCTTGTTTCATGCCGATCCGCATATCCTCGGCAAACGCGTGCGTTCGGAGACGCAGTGGTACACCATCGTGGGCGTGGCGCCCCCGGAATTCGCCGGCATCTACCTGCCGCTCAACATGGATATCTGGGTGCCCTTCCAGACGTGGGCCAGTCAGTATCCGGGCGTGCTGGCGGAACTGGAAGATCGCACCCGCCCGCGCGTGTTCGTATTTGGCAGAATGAAACCGGGCATCGCGCCGCCGCAAGCCGCCGCCGAGTTGAACGCCATTGCGGCCGGAATCCGTAACCGGCAGCCGCCCTCCCGGACCACAGCCATGCCCCTGACTATCGAGCGCGTGCGCGGCGTTCCCAACGCCCGCAGCCGTACCGCGTCGCTGCCCATTGCCGCCGTCCTGATGGCGGTGGTGGGAATCGTACTGCTGATCGCGTGCGTGAACGTCGGCAACCTGCTGCTGGCCCGCGGCGCAGCCCGCGACCGGGAAATCTCATTGCGCATCGCGCTGGGCGCGGGACGGGCCAGAGTGGTACGGCAACTCCTGACCGAAAGCCTGATACTGGCCGTGGGCGGCGGATTGCTGGGGCTGGTGTTGGGCGCCTGGACCAGCCGGCTCCTCGAAATCCTGCTACCCACTACGGCGTTCGGCGAAGCTCTGCGCGTCGACTTCACGCCCGACGCACGCGTAATCGCGTGCAGCGCGCTCCTGGCCCTATTCACGACGGTCGTCTTTGGCCTCGCGCCCGCCTGGCGCGCCAGCCGAGCCGCGACTTACCGAGCCGCGACTTACCGAGCCGCGACCGTAAGGGAGCGGTACCTCCGCCGCATCTCCCTCGTCGCCCAAGTTGCCCTATCGCTGGTTTTGCTGCTGACTGCCGGATTGTTTTTGCGCGTGCTGCTATCGTTCCAGGCCGCCGATCCAGGCTTCGCCGTTAAGAACCGCATCTACATCACAACCCTCGCCTCGGCGCCTGAGTTTACGCCGGAAACGGCCCGCCAGTTCTACGCGCAGACCCTCGACCAACTCCGCGCGCTTCCAGGCATACGGAACGCCGCCATCACCAATCTGCTTCCGTTAACCCCGATCAACCCGGATTGCGTCTCCGAAACCGGGCGCGACCCCATACCCGCGACCACTAGCACCGTCAGTCCGGGCTATCTTGCGACGATGCGCATTCCCCTGGCCGCCGGACGCGATTTCAGCGCCTCCGACCGCGCCGACGGTCAGCCCGTAGCCATCGTCAACGAGACTCTGGCCAGCCGCATGTGGCCGGGCCAGTCTCCCATCGGCAAACGCCTGCTGCTGGGCTGCCACGATCCTGCCCCCTTGCAAGTAGTCGGTGTGGCCCGCGATGCCCGCTTCGTATCGCTGGGCGAAGCGCCCAAGCCGCATGTCTACCGCGCCTTTGCGCAGGATTCCGGAGGCATTCAAAACATCCTGTTGGAATCGTCGTCCGCCGCCGCGCAGATCGAGACCGTGCGCAAGACCGTCACCGCGTCCGCCGCCGGAGCCCGCATTTATGGCGGGCGCCCGCTCAGCGAATGGGTCGACCGGTCGTATTGGCAGGTCCGCTGGGAAGTCTGCCTATTGGGCGCGTTTGGCGGTTTGGCGCTGTTGCTGGCCGCGATCGGCCTGTACGGAGTGATGGCCTACCAAGTGACGCTGCGCACCCGCGAGATCGGCATTCGCATGGCAGTCGGCGCGCAACCCGCGGATGTGTTGCGGATGGTCTTACGCCAGGGGTTGGCGCTGACGCTTGCCGGGGTCGGCCTCGGTCTGGCAGCCTCGGTGGGAGTGGCGCGCGCCATGGCCCGCCTGCTATACGGCGTCAGCCCCACGGATCTCGCGACTTACGCAGTGGTCTCACTGATATGGCTGGCGGTCGCGTGCGCCGCGTGCTACCTGCCGGCGCGGCGTGCCGCGCGCCTGGACCCCACTATGGCGCTGCGCTATGAATGATACTCTCGTGGCGCACGCACTCGTGCGTGCCGTGTCGGCACTCCTGCCGGCACCGGCGAGCGTAGCTCGCCGCAGCGCGATCTACTTCTCGCCCTGGCTGACTCCGTCGATCGACACCACCACGCACTTCTCGCCCTTTGGCGCCGCGTGACGGCAATTATCCAGAGCTTTGCTCCTGGCCATCTCCGCCGTCATTTGCGCGGCATAAAAGCTGAAACGGCTTTCCGACATGGCAAACGCCTTGTGCGGACCCGCCACCAGATAGTTCTGAAACGCCCTTTGTCCGGCTTCGCTTAAGCCCTGCGGAGGCGGTTCGTCCGGCGCTTTAGGCGGCGGCAGCGGTTCCGGCAGCCAAACCAGCTTCTGCGCCTTCAGAAAATCGTCCACGATGGCCGACCACTCGGCCACCCGCCGGAACAGCCCGTGACCCGCTGCGCTGGTTGCAGGCGCCTGCACGAACTGGTCCTGCCCGCCGCCCGCGCGGAAAGCCTCGTCGAACTGGTGCGCCAGTGCGGGCCAGAAGTACCGGTCGTTCTCCGCATACACCCACAACATCGGAATGCGCGAGTTCTTGCCGAAGTTGCGAAACGCGCCGATTAGCCCATCCGCGTTGCATACGTCGAAGTCCTCGTGCGAACCGCGGCCGCCCGCAAAACTGATGGCCGCCACGAGGCCAGGCGGAGCTTTGGCCGTCAGCGCCACGGTAGCGAATCCGCCTGTGGAGACGCCTACAGCGATAACGTGCGCGGCATCCACTTGCGGCAGGGTCGCGCCGTATTCGATCGCACGGCTGAGATCCTCGGCCGACTGCCTGCCCGCTTCCAGAAAATTCTCGTCCCGGCAATTGCGGTTATGAAAATCCGCAGTGCCGCCGGATTTTCCGAATCCCCGGCGCACCACCGCCAGCACCGTCCACCCCCGTCGCGCGAACCAGTTGGCCTGCGGCAGCAGCGCCCAGGCAGTCACCTCTTTGCGCTCCTCCTCCTTGCGCGACGTGCCGTGCGTCATCACCACCAGGGGGCGATTGCCGGGGAGATCGGCGTAAACCAACAGCGCGTTCAATCCGCGCGCGCCAGCTTTGTTCCAGGGAATGAAGATTTCATTTTCGTGGAACTGCTGTGCCGAAAGGGGAACACACAAGGCCAGCCCCAACAGCGCGCGCGTAACTCCCTGGCTCCGCATACCCGCTACCTCTGCGCCCAATAACGGCCGCGGCTTTGCACCACCAGCCCCTTCTGATGCGTAGTCAGTTGTATCTTGCGCCATTCCGAGATACTCACGGGCTGGTCCGACTCGTATCCGATGTTATACTGGCTGCGTAACTCTTCCTGAAGCTGGGTGTATATATTATCCAGACTCGCTTTCTTGGAGACCTCGAAAAACCCGCCGCCGGTTTCCCGCGACATGCGCATCAGAACATTGCGGCCGTCCGCGCCACCGCTGAATAGGCCATAGTAGCCTTCATCGGAGAAGAGAATCGAATAGATCAGCGTGTCGGCCCGCTGGGCGGCTTCGATGGCGTCCGCGATACTCACCTCGCTCCCCGTATCCACGCCATCGGTGAGCACGATCAGCGCTTTGCGGCCCGTCTGCTTCTGCATGATTTCCCTGGACGCCTTAAACATCGCATCGTACAGCATGGTGCCGCCGCCGGTCTGGCTCCGCAGATCGTACGTGCTGGGCGTATCCACGCGCTGCAGCGCATCGCTCAGCTTCAGGAAAGAGGAAGTCAGCTCCTGCCGCAGGATCGGCGAAAGATCGAACTGCATGATGAAGACCTGATCTTTCTTCTCCCGCAGCACCTGCTCCAGAAACGTGTATGATGCGATCCGCTCCGCTTCCATCACGCGCTTCTGGCTCATGCTGGTATCGATCATCAGGCCAATCGTCAGGGGCAAATCCGTCTCTCGTGAAAAGTAGCGGATGGTTTGCGGACGGCCGTTCTCCGAAACCGAAAAGTCGTCTTTACCCAAATCGCGAATGAATGCGCCCTTCTTGTTGCGCACGCTCGCCAACACGTTGACCACTTTCACTTCGGACTTGAAGGTCGGCTGTTCATCCTGCGCGGCCGCGTGCTGAAAGCCAAGCAGCGCCGCCAACGTCAATCCCGCCAACTGCCTCATCGCATCCTCCACGGCTCTGGACCATTGGCTAAATCGGGCATGCGCTCGAATAGTTTCGGATTATACTTGGCATCGATCTCGTAATCCACGTCCCAGGTCGACAGCCGCATGCCGCCGACCGAGGCCACGCGCACCGGCAGCATCACGCCCTGGAACTCGCGATAATGCTGTAGCCGGTAGTCGTACGTGGTCTGGTGTTTCTCGTCGTGTACCGGAAACGACAAAACCCGCTCGGGTAGACTCGCGCTGTCGAGGAACAACTTGTAGGCGCGCCCCGCCGCCTCCACCGTCAGAGTATGGCCCCGCGCCTCCACCGGCCGCGGCTGCAGCCAGGCGCTCTCCAACAGGAAAACAAGCTGATTCAGCGCCAGACGCTCGTGCTCGGAATGCGTAAGCTGCCGGGCGTGGCGCGGTACGCCAGTGGCGTCTATGGCGACCCGGTCGGCGGTTCCATCCACCACCATCGCGCTGGAGCTGTGCAGGCCCGCGCCGTCAAATTCAAAGTAGCGGTCCGGGAAGACACAGAGCCAGTTGGTGGGAGGCCCGGCCAGATTCACCCCGGCCGGCGGTCTCATATAAATCGCCAGCGAATGCACGCCGTGCAGCCGCTCGCGCCCGCCCTTGGCCTGGACGGCCTGCTCCCAAACCTCCTGCGGATCGGCCGCGTGGGCGGCTGCAAAACCGGTAACGAACGCCGCAATGGGTAGCCAACGATGCATAATCTGAAATGTGAATGACGTGGAGACCCTGCGTCAGGTTTTCAAAAACTTCCGTAGTGCGTCGATGCCACTTAGTTTTCGCGCTTTTCTTGCAAGCCATTGATTCTGACGACTCAGGACGTGGCGCACGCACTCTTGCGTGCCGCGTCGGCACTCCTGCCGACGCAAGGAGCTGGCTATTTCCGTGCACTCTGGACTTACGCAGAATTGCCCGCCCTCCAATCTCCCACCAGGCCCACTGCCAAAACTTCCGAGCCGCGGCCAGACGCGATACTCTATAGAATACGTGCGGCACACCGACGAGGCGCCCTCCGAAAACATAGCAGCGTCGCCCGTGCACGCGGATACGGTCCGCCTGGCCGTCGTTATTCCCGCGTATCGCCCTGAGCAGGCCCTGCTCCAACTCATCGCCGCGCTGTCGGAAAAGCCCATCCCCGCCATCGTCGTGGTGGATGACGGCAGCGGCCCGGATTACTGCGAGATTTTCCGCCGCGCCGAAGAGTACCCGAAGGTGCGGCTGGTCCGCCACGCCGTCAATCTCGGTAAGGGCGCGGCCTTGAAAACCGGCATCAACTATGCGCTGTGCGCCTTTCCGGGGCTGCAGGGCGTGGTTACCGCGGATGCCGACGGCCAGCACCATCCGGACGATATCGAGCAGGTTGCCGATCGGCTCGCCGCCGAACCGGATCGCATCGTCCTGGGCACCCGCACTTTCAGCGCCGGAGTTCCTCTGCGCAGCCGTGTAGGCAATATTGTCACCCGCACGGTCATGCGCGCGCTGGTGGGCCAAAATGTGTCGGACACGCAGACCGGCTTGCGCGGCATCCCCGCCCGATTGCTGCCGCACCTGCTGCGGCTGGAGGCCAACGGCTACGATTTCGAACTGGATATGCTCATCGCCGTGCGGCAGGAAGCCATCCCCATCGCCCAAGTGCCCATCCGCACCATCTATGAGCCGGGCAACCGCACGTCGCACTTCAATCCGCTCATCGATTCCATGAAGATCTACTTCGTGCTGCTGCGCTTCAGCTCCGTATCGCTGATGACCGCCGCCTTAGACACATTGGTCTTCTACCTGGCTTACCGCCGCCTGGGAAACGTAGCCGGGTCGCAAGCTCTCGGGCGCCTGGTCGCGGTGGCCTTCAATTACTCCATGGTGCGGCGGGCTGTCTTTTTTTCTAAGTTGCGGCATGCTTCGGTGCTGCCCGAGTATCTGCTGCTGGTGTGCTTGAGCGGCGTCACGTCATATGCCGGCATCCAACTGTTGAACTCCCGTTTTCATATCCAATTGCTTCCCGCAAAGCTGTTTGTCGAAACACTCCTGTTCTTCGCCAACTTCGCCATCCAGCGCGACTTCATTTTCGGCAAAAGCGCGGAGGGGTCCGGTCCGCCGCGATGGATCGACAAGGTGCGCTCCTGGATTCCGCGCGCCGCGCTGGCAGCCCTCGCCATCGTGCTGGTAGGGGTTGTCTGGCACGGTTTTCGCACCCAACCGATGTGGGCCAATACGGGGTGGACGCCGCTCGGCCGCTACCGCCTGATTCACTACACCAAGAGCTATTGGGCGGCAAGCTTCGCCATTTTGGCGGGCGTGCCGGCTGCCTTCACGCCGCTCGTCTTCCTTCTGGTCGCGGTGGCGACAACGTTAGCCATCGGACCGCTTGCAGTGCTGGCCGTGGCCGCATTCCTGATCGCCTCCTGTGCATTGGGATCGAAGCTGCTGGGCGCAAACAGCGACTCGTCCGCTGACGGCCAGCTCTGCGCCACGCTGCTAGGCATCGGCGTTTATATCTTTCTGATGACCTTCCTGGCGCGCCTGCCCGTGAACTATCCGGCGGTTTATCTGGTCCTGCTGGCGATTCCGATCCTGATCGATATCCGCGGCGTGGGGCGGCGCCTGGCGTTATGGGGCAAGGCGACCGTCACATTCCGCCGGCGCCCGCGTTCGCAAGTGGCCGCGTTCGCCCTGCTAGTGTTCGTTCTCGGCATGCACTGGCTGTTGATCCCCCAGCCCGAGTCGAGCGCCGATGGCCTGGCCATGCACCTGGCGATACCCCATAACATCGCCTTGCACCATGTCTTTACTTATCTCCCCGGCCGTATCTTCTGGTCCGCGATGCCCATGGGCGCGGATTGGTGTTACACCATCGTGTATCTGCTGGGCGGGGAGTTCGCCGCGCGCCTGCTCAACTTTGCCATGTTACTGCTGGCGGAGGCGCTACTATACCGCGCCGCGCGCCGCTTTGTAAGTCCGGCGATCGCATTCGTTATCGCGGCGCTGTTTGCCAGTACGCCGGTGGTGCAACTGGTCACCGGCTCGGTGTTTATAGAGAACTTCCTCGCCGCCATCGTGGCGGGCATGCTCACAGCCATCTGGCTGGTCGGCGATACGAGGCGCAGGAGCTATCTATATGCCGCCGCCGTGCTGGGCGGGGCCGCGCTGGCAACTAAGTTGGGCGGCCTGGCTTATGTTGCAGCGGCATTGCCCGTCGCAGTCGTCGAAGTGCGCCGCCAATGGGGACGCCTCGGCCCCAGGCCCGCGCTCACCAGTGGCATCGCCGCCGCCCTGTTACTCGCCGCCGCCCTGCCTACTTACGTGATCTCCTGGCGGCTGACTGGCGATCCCGTATACCCATTCCTGAATCAGGCGTTTCCCTCGCCCCTGGTGGACCGCAACGCCAAGTTCGTGGACACCCACTACACCCTGCCCATCGCCTTCAACACGCCATATGACTTGATATTTCACAGCGACCGCTACAGCGAAGGGCGGCCCGGCTACCTCGGCTTTCATTGTCTGCTGCTGGTGCCGCTAGGCTTGGCCGGACTGTTCGCCGCCGGCCGCCGCCCCGCCTTGAGCGCAGCCGTCGTGTCGATCGGCGGAGCTTTGATTGTCCTCAAATTCCTGCCCAATGCCCGCTATCTATATCCAGCGCTGCCGCTGCTGCTGGTGCCCTTCGCGGCCCTGCTGGGATGGCTGGCATCCGGCGTCGTGCGGCGCGCCTTCGTCGCCCTCGCAGTAGGTTGCGTGTTACTCAATACCTGGTTTCTGGCATCTTCAAATTACTATCATGGCGACTTCTACGAACACGCCCCATTGTCGCGCGCCATGCGAAAGGTCTACATCGACAAAACCGCACCCATCCGCGAGATCGGCGACTACATGAACCGCGCACATCCCGGTGCTCCCGTATTTCTGGCGGATGGCAGCGATCTCGCCGCATTCGACGCCGAGGTCTACAGCAATGGCTGGCACCAGTTCAATGTGTGGGCCCGCCTGCAACGCGCGCGCGACCCGCGGGAACTCGCCGGCATTCTGGATGGATGGAACGTTCACTATATCGTCGCCCCCAAGCCCATCCTCGGTGTGACGATCAATCCACAGGCGTTGCGGGATCTTCTCAAAAGCTGCGTCACGCCGGAATATCAAACGGCAATCTTGTTTCTGGCGCACATAGACAAGAATTGTCAGCCCGCCAGTCTGGCTGACCTCCAGCCGTTGACCGTTTTGTCCGGATGGTACGACGATTCCGACCCGGCCATCGGGTATCAAGGTTCCTGGACTCAGGACAAGGGATGGCCGCTGGCGCACGACACTAGCGTATCGTTCGCCAACTTACCGGGTTCCAAGGTCCGCTTTGCATTTCAAGGCAGTTCGCTGGCTTATATATATACTAAGGCGGCTAACCGCGGCCGGGCGGATATCGCCATAGATGGCGCGCACACTGCCATCCTGGATCTTTATTCTCCCAAGCCGGAATGGCAAAGCCGGACCGTCTTCAAACTGGCCGCCGGCCGGCACGTCGCGGTGATTACCGTCCTGCCGGACAAAAACCCGAAGTCCTCCGACCGATTCATCGATGTGGACGCCTTCGAGGTGCATTAGCCCCGCATGCGCACGCTTGAGAAGGATAAGTTGGGCAGAGCGCTGGCTTACGCGGCCGGAATAGCCCTGTTCGCGTGGTTCGTCTACCTGGTTCGCGGCGGGCTCGCTTCCTGGTTCGATGTGGACGATCTGATGAACATGCACATCTACTGGACGCCGCCATGGTCCGCGTTGCTGAAAGCGAACCTGGCGTTCTGGTCGAGCTTCTACCGCCCTGGTGGAGGTCTATTCTACCGGCCGATCTACGATCTGTGGGGGTTTCATCCGCTGCCCTTCCGGATTGCCGTGCTGGTGCTGCTTTCAGTGAATTTCGCGCTGCTGGCCGTCGTGGTGTGGCAGCTTACCGGGTCGCGCTGGGGCGCGCTGATCGCCTTATTGCTGGTGGGTATCAACCCCTCGTTCGCCTCTGCGTACTTCGACACGGGAACCATCTACGACATTCTGGCATATACGTTCTTCTGGGGCGGATTCGCATTGTATGTATACTTTCGCCGGACAGATCGCCCCCTTGGTTGGGGCCGTCTGACGCTCGTGTTTTGCATGTTCGTCCTGGCATTGGATACCAAAGAGATCGCGGTGTCGCTGCCCTTCGCCGTAGGGTTGTATGAGTTGGCATGGCATCCTCGCGCGAATTGGAAGTTTGCGGCGATCGGCGGAGTAGCCGATATTGCCTATATCTTGGGAAAGAAGTACGGCCCGAATTCGTTGTGGCTTGCGGGGCCATACCATCCGCATATCTCAGTTGCCGCTTACTTCCAATCTCTATCGCACTATCTGGCTCAGCTCATCTACCAGCCAGTGACAATCTCACGATGGGGTGTAGCCATCCTACTGGTTGCGATGCTGGCGCTGGCCGCGATTACCCGGCGGCGTTGCCTCCTGTGGGGGGTGGGATTCATCGCCGTGAGCGTGTTGCCGCTGGCGTTCATTCCCGGTAGGGACGGCTTCGCCTATCTGGTGCCTTCAGTCGGTTGGGCCGTGTATCTCAGCGGGTTATTAGACTCGCTCCTGGAATTGCTCACCCGCAGGCGGATCTGGCTGCGCAGCGCAGTGCAGGCGGCTTTGCTCGCGGCGCTGGTTATAACGCTGGCGCACTGGCAGCGAAAATGGATTGAGATGCACGCAAAGGCGGCGCACGATATCCAAGGGCTGTACCGGGGCTACATCGATCAGATCCACACGCTGATCCCGTCGCCCCGCAAAGGCGCGCACATTCTGCTGCTGAACGACGCCGGGGGGCGCGACGACTTTGACGTATTGTTTGTGATACGGCTCTATTACGCAGATCCAAAGTTAGAGGTACACCGCATGACCGTGTGGCAGTCGCACAACGTGCATGTAGATCCGCGCGGCTATGACTATGTGCTGGACTGGGTGGATAACCGCTTTGTCTTAGTCAAGTACAGGTAGTTGACGTGGCGCACGCACTCGTGCGTGCCGTGTCGGCACTCCTGCCGACACCGGCGAGCCCAGCTCGCCCTCCAACTAACCTAATCCACCGCCATAGTGACCGTGCTCAATCCAACCGTGCCTCCCACGCTGATCGTCACAGGCACCGCCGGGCCCGGAGTCACACCCGCCGGCACCTGCGCATTGATCTGCATCGTTCCGGCGACAAATCCGGGGGCCGCACCCTGATAACCGACCGTCGCCGCCAGGCCGCCAATGGTCACCGCGACGGGTGCAGCCGACAAAGGCAGTTTCGCCCCGGAGACGATTGTGCCATCCGCTACCGCCGTACTCAGCAGACCGGAACCCGTGGCATAAATCGCGATCGACGATCCGCGCGCCGCCGGATTGGCCGCCGAATTCACGGACAAATCGCCGTTCAGAATCGCCCCCTGCCCGGCGGCGCTGGTCGCAAATATAGCCGGCGCGGCCGTCGACACCGGCAGCGTGATGGTGAAAACCTCGCCGCCCGGCGCGGAGACCTTCATCACCGTGGTAGCCTCGCCCGCCACCGCGAACGGCACCACGGCATTAACCTGGCCCGCCGAAGCGTACAACAGCGGCGCAGGGTTGCCGTCAAAACTGACCGTAAGCCCCGCCAGCGAAGGGGCCACCTTTCCGGATACCACGGCCGCGCCCACTGGAGCCGGCGGGCCGATGCTATTGCCAAAGATCGTAACCAGTTCACCGGGTGCAACCGTGAAACTGGTGAAACTCGCCGCACTCACTACAGCCGTGACCCCAGGGACCGGCAGCAAACCGTAAGCGGCTACCTGGTTCGAAGCGGTCGGCACGTACACTTTGCCGTTGGCCACCGTGGGATTAGCGAATTTGGTGAAGCTGCCCAGCGTGTCGCGCGCGCTCTGCATGTTGCTGTTCCACAGCTCCTGGCTTACATTCAGCGCGTCGAAAGCGTGCAGCGTTCCGGCCGCCGGCAAAGGTGCACCGCTTACCGTGGTGGCCCAGAAGATGCCGCTCTGCGGCACGAAAGCGTTGGACGATACCGTCATCCCGCTGAATGGCAACGCATTCTGGGCCGAGCTATTCACCGCCAACGCGGTGGTATTGAACAGTCCGTTCTGCATCTGGAATTCGCGTAACGGGTCGGCGTCCCCCCAGATATAAAGAATCGGGCCGTCCGGCCGATTCCAAAGCGCCGCGTTGAAGATCGCGAATTTGCTGTTCGGCACTGCTTGAAAAAACTGCAGCGCATCCGTATCCAGGGGTTGCCCGCCCATGTCCGTCTTGTCAATCAGCGCCACCAGTCCCGCCTTGCCGCCGGCGATCACGAATTTGGTCCCCGGCACCAGGATCGGCCCGTTGGACCCAAAATCCATATCGTCGTCCGTCCAGGTGGCGTACTCCGCCGGCGTGAACCAATCCGCAACGCTCAGCGTCGGAGTCAGGCGCAGCACCGTCTCGCCCCACGACATCACGCCGTCGTAATTGCCATTGCCGGTCGAGCAATAAACGCTGCCGTCGGTGTCGGCCGCCAAGCCCCGCCCGCTTTGCCAAATCGCGGAGCCCGCCGTCGAAGGTGTGGTATTGAAAACCGCCGTTTGCTGCTGCAGGTCCGTGGCATTGTAGGCCACGATCCAGCCGTGCCAGGGAGGGACATCGCCGTGCGAGCCGAAACCGGCATAAATCGAGCCGTTGGCGAGCAGCAATCCCGGCCTTTGAATGTGATAGGCCGGCAACAATGGAAGCTCGCCATTCACCGCATCCCCCGTGCCTCCCCACCCGCTCCCGGCAACGGTCGCCTGGATCTGCACCGGCCCGTTCAACTTCTCGCTGCCGGTAGTAAGGTCCAGCGCATGCAGGAAGAACGCCGGACTGCCGCCCACCAGCGTCTCATCGACGACATAAATCGTGTTGCCCGCTCGGTCGATTACGGGTGTGCTGAGTATCCCGAGCTCATTCAGGATGTCGGTATACGGCGCCGCCCCCGCCACGCTGAACGAGGACGGATCCACCGTGCTCCCCAGGTTCACCTGCCAGATGGGCGCAGTCCCCTTCGCGGCATCCGCGTCGAAGGCGTACACGCTGTTGTGCATAGTCGCCACGTAGAGCACGTTCACCGTGCCCGTTCCCGGCATATTCAGCGCGTGTACATAGAGCGGCTGCGCGTAGACCTGCCCGTCCACCGGGTAAGCCCAGAGCTTGCCGAACTGCGTGGGATTCACGTTGTTGGTATTCAGAATCCCTTCGCTCAGGTTGGCGTTGGTACGGTAGCTGTCATAATTCGCCGTGAGCACATCCATCTGCGCGCGGACGGCGCCGGCGCACCCCAGGATCAGGGTCCAAACAAGGACTTGTCGGTTCATGATTGTGTCAAAAGTGTTAACGGTGACACGCGAACCGGTTAGGTTACACCGGCGGCAATGGAAAATTCAATCGATTCGTACTACCATCCGTACTACTGCACACTGCCCATGTAGGACAGGCCTCCCGGCCTGTCCAGGCGAGGGCTGGTACTCGGTCCCGCTGTCTGGCCTAGCTCGGGTGCAGGTTCACGGCGCGACCGCAAAAACGGTGCCATGTCCCGCGGTCCCGCCAGTGGACGTAGTGCCATAGAGTACGCCGTTGGCGCCTGGGACGAGGGCCGCTAAGGGCGTGGCGCCATCGCCATTCTCGCCGGAGAAGCTGTGCAGAACTCTTTCTGTCCAGCCACCGCCCGTCGTGGCTGGCGGCGTCAGCTTGAATACCGTGCCCAAATCGGCGCTTCCGCCACTTTGGGTTGTGCCATAGAGCGCCCCATTGGAACCTACTACTACGCTCGCGGACGGCGAGGCTCCGTCACCGTTAATTCCAGTAAAGCTGTAAATCGCGGACTCAGTCCAGGTCCCACCCGCCACCGGCGGTGGCGTCAATTGGAAGACCGTGCCACATCCACACGCCGCAGAGCCTCCACTGCTGGTCGTACCGTAGATGACTCCGCCTGGGCCTACGGTAAGGGCGGCCTCCGGACTGCCACCATCTGGCGACCCCGTGAATGTATAAATGGTCGTCTCCGTCCAGGGGTCGCCGTGGGCTGCCGGTGGAGTCAGTTCATAGACTACCCCGCAGCCATAGTAGCCGCAATATATGTCGCCTCCGGAGTACGTGGTCCCGAACAAGGATCCGCCCGCGGAGACTACGCCCGCGAGGGGCTGCGCCCCGGAAGTGCCCCCCAGCACTCCCCCGTTCCCAAACACATATAGCTCGTAATCCGTCCAATCGCCGCCGGTCGCGGCCGGGGGCGCCAAAGCGTCGACCGTTCCCAGATAGGCGCCAATTCCATCGGCGGGAGATCCCTGGTTCGTGACGTATAAGGTTCCGCTGGGTCCCATTAGCAGCCCTCCGTTCGGGACCACATTCTGATTGTGAGTGTCGATGCTATAGACGAAAGTGTAGACGACCGTCTCTTTCCAGTCGTTCCCCGCAGCGGACGGTGGCGCCAATTCGAAGATTGCGCCCGCGCCACCCCCACCGGAAATCGTGGTGCCATAAAGCGCCCCCGTGCTGCCGAAAACCAGAGTGGACTCGGGGTACTGTCCCAACGACCCAATGAAATTGTAGAGTACGGTTTCTTTCCACCCCTCTCCCGCCGCGTAGGCCAACCGGTAAACCGTGCCAAGCACCGATGTGCCTCCGCCAAAGGTGGTGCCGTAAAGGCCGCCGTCCTTACCGATTACCACCGCCCCCTTGGGGTCGGCGCCGTCTGGGCTGCCCTGGAAACTGTAGATCGTTTCATAGCGCGTGGCCTGGGCGGCGGCGCCGCGCGCCATAAGTATCGCCAGCGCGGCCAAAACCGCCGCCTCCGATGTAATTACCCGTCGCACGGCACGCATTGTTTCGTCTCCTCTGGTAAGGAACGCTTACGGCACCAACGCGAAAATCGTGCCATAACCAAAAGGACCCGGCACCCCGCCATAGGTCGTAGATCCGAAGATCAGCCCGCTGCGGCCCACCGTCACCTTTACCGATGGCGATGACCCCGCGGCGCTGCCCCAGTCGAAGCTCTGGACAACGGTCTCGGTCCAGCCGTCGCCGGGAGACGCCGGCGGTTTCTCCGCATATACGACGCCAGTACCCCACGTGCCGCCGTTATAGGCCGTGCCGTAGAGCGTCCCGTTCTTGCTGATCGCCAGGCCGGCTCCCGGATTGATGGCATCGTCGTAGGAGCCCGTGAACGCGTGCAGGGCTACGTCCGTCCACGTACCGCCCGGGCTCGCGGGCGGTACCAATGCGTAAAGCACACCGCAGCCCGCAACCGACACCACGTTGCAATAGATCCCACCGTAGGGCGCCACGCCGTAGAGCACGCCGCCTTCGCCGATTACCACGCCGGACACAAATCCAAAGCCGTTGGCAAAGCCGCCTTCGCCGGTGCTGTAGAGCATCTTCTCAGTCCATGCACCCCCAGCGGACGAGGGCGGGGTCAACGAGAATATCGTGCCTGGGCAGTCGGACCCGCTCGCGGTCGGAGCGCAACCGGGTCCCACTTGATCGGTTCCGCCGGAATTGGTGGTGCCGTAGAGCACGCCGCCATCGCCAATGGTCACGCCTCCCGCAGGCTGGCTCCCGTCGCTGGGCGACCCCATGAAACTGTACAGCACTCCTTCGGTCCAGTCCTCCCCGGCGGATAACGGCGGCGTCAATGAGAATACCGTGCCCTGGCCCGCAGTCCCGCCGCCCGAAGTGGTGCCGTAGAGCACACCCTTGCGGCCGATCGCCAGGCCTGAGGGCGAGGTGCCATCGTTGACGGTTCCGCCGAAGTTATGAAGTACTGTCTTGGTCCATAGGCCGCCTGCGGATGACGGTGGACTGACTACGTATGCCGTGCCTTTACGCCAGACCCCGCCTCCCGAGGTTACGCCGTAGAGCGCACCGTTACGGCCGAGCGCGACGCCTGAAGGAGCACTCGCCTCGTTGGGTTCCCAGCTATAGAGCACGGTCTCGGTCCATGCTCCGCCCGCGGCCGCTGGTGGGGTCAACGAAAACACCGTACCGGTGCTCAATTGTCCGCCGTCGGTGGTCGTGCCATACAGCACACCGTCGGGACCGATCGCCAGAGCCGACGGAGAGGACCCATCCAAACCGCCTGTGAAGGTGTACAGCGTGGTCAGTGCCGGGGGAGGCGGTTGCGCCGCGCTCTGCCCGTTGAAGATGACCAGCGCCGCAAAGAACGCCACGCCAGTTGCAAGCGTGTGCCCGATTGGCTGCATATTCCCTCCTGTCGTGGACCTCTGTGGGATCGACACGCGCGCTCGATCACGCCGGTCACTGCATCCCGCCGCCCATGTCCATATCCAAATTCCAGGAGCCTAGCATCCTGGCGCGCTGAGTGCCCGCGGGCGCCGCCGAGAGAATCGGCTCCACGCCTGCAATCAGGGTAATCGCCGTCACCTGTCCCGGATCGGCGCCTTCCGTGCTCGACACGATGATCGCATCGCCCGGCTTCAGGTCCGTCAGCTTGATGGCAGGCATGTAGTCCAGCATTTGCTGCATACCGCCGCCACCGCCCGATCCGCCCGGCCGGCCGCCCGGAGCACCCGCTGGAGCGCCAGTCTGAGCGCCCGCCGCGCCTTGGCCGCCTGGCGCTGCGCCTGCAGGACGCTGCCCGCCCGCGCCGGGCCAGTTCCCGCCGCCACCGGCGCCAGCAGTGCCACCGGCGCCCGCGCCCCCGCCCGATGCCCGCATGGCGATCCTTTGCGCCACCGTCTCCGGCAGCTTGCGCAAGGTCGAGTCCGCATTCACATGCACCAGCAACGGCTTCTTGGTGGTCAGATCCATCACCTTCATGGTATTCGCCGCCAGGTCGATGGTAGTCACGGTTGCCGCCACGTTGCGGAACGATCCAGATACCAGTTCCTCGGCCTCGTAGCGTGTCCCGTCGTCGTTCTTGACCCCCAAGGCGCGCACCTGGTCGCCCGGCTTGATGTCCGCCAGGGTGCTGGCTTTGGCGTCCGCGAATTTCACCGAATCCGGCGCGTACCGGCTGACCGCTGTCTTCGCGCCGGCCACGATCACCAGCGGCTTGGTCCCTTCCGCCGTGCGCGTGGTGATGGTCACCTCACCCGCTTTGGCATCCACCGCGGTCACTGAGCCAGTCACTCCGCGCTTCCTCCATTCAGCCTGGTCGGCCTGCTGCTTTTTGGCGATGTCCGCTTTGGTCATCACCACCAGCGTGCTGGCGGCCATGGCCGTCTTGTCGTCGGAAAGTTCGCCGCGCGCCAATACCCTGTCACCCGGCCCAATGTCGCTGGCGGCGATCGGCGTGGCATTTGCCAGGCTCTTCTCGCCCGCGGGCAGCCGCAAGAACTTCGCGCCGGCGTGCGGGGCCACTTTTACGGTCTTGCCATCGTCTGTGTGCAGGGTGATCTGGCCGTTCGCCGGATCGATCGCCTCGACGGCCCCGACTATATTCGTACGGGCAGGTTGCTGCGCCGTGGCAATCCCCATGGCCAGCCATACCACCGGCGCGCAAAGTAAAGCAGTGACTCTCATTACGGAAGGCTCCAAAATTGTAAAGACGTTGGCGGCATTGCCAAGGTTATGATATCGCAGTTGGAAGCCGCCCGAACTGTCCCATCGCTGGGACACCCAATCCCACCTCCGCACAATCCCCGGCCCGCGGTTGCTTCAATATGTATATCTTGCCGCGGAACTTGGCTTGCTCAATTCCCGCGCCAGAGGTGTCACCGAAATGTCCAAACTGCAACGCGTGCGAGAAGTTCCATCCGATCCGCTATCGCCGGACTACCTGAACCAGAAGGCTAAGGATGGCTGGAAGTTGACCGCCGTCGAATGGGAGCGCGAGGTCGAGGAGTCCAACACCCAGCCGGGTCCCCTAACCGAAGAAGTCCCCTACGGCCTGCGCGTATCCGCCGACTGCAGCCATTTGGAAGAGCATACCACCGAGAAACAGGCGCTCGTCCTGATGATGGACCTGATCGTTCAGGATGCCCCGCTGTCTCTGGTTGCCGAAGAGTTGAACCGCAAGGGATTCCGCACCCGCGCCGGCGCCAACTGGACCCCTGGATCGGTGTTCGACATGCTGCCGCGCCTGATCCAGGTGGGGCCGCGCATCTTTTCCAGCACCGAGTGGACCGCCCGCACCCGGCACCTGTTCCGCATGGCCTGAGTCAAGTGGGGCAGACGATCGTTTTGTGTCGTCTGACGGCCGTCGAGCTATTGCGCGCCCCGGCGCACGAAATTCAAAGTGAAAATCGTGTCCGTGCCATTCTCCCGCTTCGTCCACACTTCGGTGAAATGGCTGGCGTCTTTCAGCCGCAGCACCATGCGGTGCATGTGCGCATCCTCCGGCGTTGCCAGGTTGACCACGCCCACAAACGAGAACACGAACTCATTTTGATCGGCCGCCGTCACAGGCGTTTCCAGGCGCACCTGATTGCCGCTGGCGGTCAGCGCACAGTAGTGCGTCATCAAGATGCGGCCGCTGTCCCGGGTGTAGAGCGATACTTCGTTGTCTCCCGGCGTGCCGATCGTCTCCGCGATGGCTGTCCCTTTGGAAACCAGCGCAATGATGTTGTTGAGTTTGCCCCCCGCTGGGCTGTCCGCTTCCCAGGTGCCCGCCAGCGCTTTCAAGCGGTCGAAGGCGCTGCCGGAGCCGCTCTGCGGCAGGGCGGGTCCCGCAAATGCCGCCAAGCCAATTGCCGCCAGTGCCAGCCCCGGCCTCACGTGGCGGAGTTGCAACGCCGTTTCCAGACGCGCTAGTTGGCTTGTCATGATACTGATTTTATCGTACCGTACGATGTCAGCGCGATTCTTACCGAGCCGCGACCGTCAGGGAGTGCCCCATGGCCCTGCGGGCCACCAAACTGATGAAAACCCGCTGAGTGGTGGGGCGGGCGATTCCGCCCGCGGACCGGCGCCCTCGCCGGTCCACCGGCCCACAGGCCGGCAGCCTTCCCACGACCCTATATCTTCAAAGGAGTGGTGCCCTGAAACGGCCACGCACCCTACACCGAAGGCAGCGCGTGACGTAGATTGGGAAGACTACCACTGAAACAAGAGCAACCGATTATACCCTCCGCGCCACGCGGTCAACAATAACCTTAAGTGCGCTGTCTTATCCGCGTTTATCTGCGTGCATCTGCGGCCAAATGTCTTGCCTTAGTTCCGCCACACCCTCTGGATCTCATACCGTTTAATCTTCTCGTACAAAGTCGACCGGTCGATCCCCAACGCCGCCGCCGCTTCCTTAATATTCCCGCTCGTCCGCTGAATCGCCGCCGCAATCGCCTGCCGCTCCAACTCCTGCAACGTCGCATTCACCGGCACGCGCCCGTTCCCCCCCGGCTCCATCTTGCGCGCCAGAAACAGAAAATCGTCCTCCGTCAATACCCGCGCCTTCGCCGTCACGATAGCCCGCTCCACGGCGTTCTCCAGCTCCCGCACGTTGCCCGGCCAGTCGTAGTCCATCAGCACCTTCAGCGCGCCCGCGGAAATGTCCGCCACATCTTTGCCCAGCTCGTGCGATAGCCGCTCCACGAAATCGCCCGCCAGCAGCGGAATGTCGTCGCGCCGTTCCCGCAGCGGCGGCAGCCGGATCTCGATCACGTTCAGCCGGTAATACAAATCGTCGCGAAACTCGCGGTCCTCCACGGCCTGCTGCAGATCGCGATTGGTGGCTGCGATCACCCGCACATCCACCCGCACTTCCTCCGATCCGCCTACCCGATAGAAGCAGCGCTCCTGCAGCACGCGCAGCAAATCGGCCTGCAGCTTCGGCGAAATGTCGCCGATTTCGTCCAGGAAAATCGTGCCGCCATCGGCCATTTCGAACTTGCCCTTCTTTTGCGACACCGCCCCCGTGAACGATCCCTTCTCGTGCCCGAACAATTCGCTCTCCAGCAGCGTCTCCGCCAGCGCCGCGCACGACACCGCCACGAACGGCTTGGCCGCGCGCTCGCCCGAATTGTGGATCGCCCGCGCGATCAGTTCCTTGCCCGTGCCGCTCTCCCCGCGGATCAGAACCGTGCTGCGCAGGCTGGCGATCTCCTGCGCCAGGTCCAGAATCTCCCGCATGCGCGCGTTCTTGCTGACGATGTCGCCATAGCGGTATTGCCGGCTCAGCTTCTTGCGCAGGATCGTATTCTCGCGCTGCAGATTCTTGACCTTGATGATGCGCCCCACCAGCAGCGAAATCTCCTCCGGGTTGCACGGCTTCACGATATACTCCTGCGCGCCTTCCTTCATCGCGGTGATCGCCGTATCCACCGTCGCGTACGCCGTAATAATGATGATCGACGCATCCGCGTGCATCCGCCGGATCTCCATCATCGTCTCGATGCCATCCATGCCGCCCGGCATCTTCAGGTCGATGAAGTAGATCGCGTAATCCTTCGCGGCGGCCTTCTCAATCGCCTCTCTGCCGGAGGATGCCGTGTCCACCGCATAGCCGTCCTCGCGCAGCCAGGCGGCCAGCGACTCGCACATCACTTCTTCGTCATCCACCGTCAGAATCTCCCAACGCGTCTTCATGCCCGTTCCGCTCCTGCCGCCGCTAGCGCCGGCTCCTCCGCGTTGCCCGATACGGGCAGCGTTACGGTGAAGATCGCCCCTTCACCCGGCCTGCTGGACACCGCGATATCGCCGCCGTGCGCTTCCACGATTCCGTACGAAACTGCCAGCCCCAACCCCACCCCCTTGCCCTCCGGCTTGGTGGTGAAAAAAGGATCGAAGATCCGGGTCAAGTTTTCCGCCCGCACGCCATCGCCATTATCTTCGACCGCAAGCGCCACTGCCGCGCCGTTCTGTACCTGCCGGGTGCGCACCTCCAGCTGCCGCTCCGCGCGCGAATGCGTGGCCTCCGCCCCGTTCAACACCAGGTTCAACACCACCTGCTGGATCTGGGAACTGTCGCACCGCACCGCCGGAAGATCGTCTGCCAGGTCCGCATTCACCGTCACGTTCGCCAGTTTCAGCTTGTGCGAAGTCAGTGACAGAGTGGTCTTCACAATGCGGTTCAGATCCGCTTCGGCCCGCTGCGGCTTCGACCTCCGTGAGAATGACAGCAGATCCGAGACGATACGCCCCACCCGCGACGTCTCCTGGGTCACTTGCGCCAGATACTTCCGGAATTCCGGCACCCTCTCTTGCGGGATGCCATCGTCTTTCAGAATCCGCTGCATCAACATCGAAAGATTCAGCACGCCCGAAATCGGATTGTTGATTTCGTGCGCCACGCTGGCCGCCAGTTGGCCGAGCGATGCCAGGCGGTCGGTCTGCCGCAGCTTCTGGTGCGCCGCGCGCAGCTCTTCGGTGCGCTCGGCGACCTTGGTCTCCAGCTTGGCCGTGAACTGGTTGATTTCGTCCATGGCCAGCCGCAGCCG
>Ga0187867_10000998_pt1 | contig 24830 bp, 24 predicted proteins | sample June2016WEW_13_1_FD_132976 | JGI IMG/M metagenome (GOLD analysis project Ga0187867, IMG submission 132976) | Peatland microbial communities from SPRUCE experiment site at the Marcell Experimental Forest, Minnesota, USA - June2016WEW_13_10 | ecosystem: Environmental > Terrestrial > Soil >... | reverse complement strand
GGCCACTTTTTCCGGGGCCATCTTGTCCGGCATGACGAAGACACAGCGGTAGCGGCGCCGGGCGGCGACGATGGCGAGCCCGATGCCTGTGTTGCCTGAGGTTCCTTCGACGATGGTGAAGCCCGGCCCCAAAAGACCGGCACGCTCGGCGGCGTCGATCATCGCCGCGGCCGGACGGTCCTTCACGCTCCCTCCGGGATTGAGGATCTCGAGCTTGGCGACGAGCGGGCAGGCAAGGTCACGGCCCACGCGGTCTAGGCGCACCATCGGGGTGTTGCCGATCAGGTCGAGCAAGGAGTCGGCGACCTCCATCTTGGCCCCGCGGTCGGTTAGCGGCACGAGGTCGACCCCGGCCAGGTCCTTGCGCCCGGACAGGTCCTCGTCCGTGTGCAGTTCCGTCGGGAGCCCTGCGCTGCGAAGCTTCGCGGCCACTTCGGCGGCGCCTGAGCCGACCACCCCCACGTGCCGGGGGATCCGGGCGCGGATCTCGGCGATGAGGGCAGGCGTCAGTTCACCGGAAGGCGCCCTGAGGATGTGGTGCGCCCGAGAGGCCAGGCGCTCGGGCGGCTGGTCTTCACCGACGACGACGAGCAGATCCATGGCGACATGTTGGCCGATTGGCGCGTGCTTTGCATAGAGATAGTCGATTTTCCCCGCGCGAGACGCTACGCGCCGGCGCTGTTCTCCCAAATCAGGTGACGCCGACGCCGGGCGAGTCGGAACAAGCCCCACCTGCTTGTCCGGCGTCACTTCGCACCGGTGCCAGTAGCCGGGCCTCGAGCACGTCTGGCTTGAGCGGCCGGGCAAAGAGGAAACCCTAGGCCTGGTTGACGTGCTCACCGCGCAGGTGGTCCATTTGATCTGTTGTCTCCACGCCTTCGGCGAGCGTCTTTAACCCAAGGTCCTTTCCGAGCTGGACGAGGGTACCGATGAGCGCCTTTGACTCGGGCGAGGTGGTGATCGCGCTGGCGAAGCTGCGATCGATCTTGAGGCAGTCCACCGGGAATTGCCGCAGGTAGATGAGAGACGAGTAGCCGGTACCGAAGTCGTCGACCGCGATCCGCGCGCCGAGCGCCTTGACGGCTTCGAGCCGAGACGTCGAGGGTGTCACCTCGCCCGTGCCAGACCGCCATCTGGGAGCAGGCCTGGCCTAGCACCCAGCGGCCGACTTCTCGGATCTGACCAGTCTGTTCGAGGATCGAGATGAAGTCGTCGGGCTGGATCGTCCCTCTGTGGGATGGTCCCAACGCAAAAGTGCCTCCACGGCGACGATGCCGAGGTCGTCAAGATTGTAAATGGGCTGGTAAACGAGGTGGAATTGTCCGGCCGCGAGAGCCGAACGCAGGTCGGACTCGAGCTCGAGGCGTTTTTGGATCTCGAGGTGCATCTCCTGGTTGAAGATCTTGTAGCGGTTCCTGCCGGCGGCTTTGGCCTGATAGAGCGCCACGGCGGCGTCCCGCAGCAGGTCGCCCGGCATCTGGCGGTCGCCGATGGCGACTCCGATGCTCGCACTCGCCAGCAACGGTGTCGTCACCCCCTCGAGCATGAACGGCTGGCGCATGACCTCCAGCAGCCTGGCGGCCACGAGCGCCGGAGCGACCTCGGTCGATGCTCCGTCGATCAGGACGACGAACTCGTCCATCCCGGTGGCAGAAGCGACGGGGATCATCGGCGCCATAGGAGCCTGGGTGTTCCGCCAGGCGTGTCGTGACATATGAGCAGGCTCAGGACGCATCTGTCCCGGGTCTCGACGTGGCCTTTCGGCCCCGCGGCGAGACCTGACAGCTGTCTCGTCGGGCCGCCGAGGCGGCTCCTGGCAGCTTCGCCGGGCGAAGCGGACACCCGGGACACGACTGCCTGGTCGTTGCTCAGGACCATCGCTTGCCGCCCCTCAGGACCATCGGTTGCGGGCCGGGTGAGGCCGAGACAAAACAAGACGAGTCGCGCAGCTTTGTTGGAGGCGGCTCGTCGTTGTCTGCCGCTACGGGGGGAGCGTCTTTCACGAAAGCGTGCTGCGCTCGCGCGCGAGGCCATGCGGTCAGTGTCGGCAACGGCCGCGTCGCAGAACACTGTGAAGGCCGTCAACCACCCGGAAGGTCACCCTCTTCGCCAAGGATCGTTGACTGCGTCTCGGAGGCAGCCCGGCGGCTCTTGGCTCGAGATCCATCAGCAGCGAGGTGCTGTCGCCTCCGAACAAGTGTTCGGATAACATGGCGCGCCATGGTGTCGGTGGGGGGTTCTGTCATAGGTCGCGGACCGCATGAGGCTCTTCAGGGCTTTCATCCCGCCGTGGCGGAATGGTTCTCGAGGCGCTATCCCGCCGGCCCGACCCAGGCCCAGGCCGAAGGCTGGGCGGCGATCGCCTCCGGTGCCGACACCTTGATCGCCGCCCCCACAGGTTCGGGCAAGACCCTGGCGGCCTTTCTCGTGGCTATTGACCGCTGCTACCGCGCCGCCGAGGTTCTGGGCGAGGCCAGAGGCACCGATGTCGTCTACGTCTCGCCCCTGCGGGCCTTGACCGTGGACGTGAGCGAGAACCTGGGCAAGCCCTTGGCGGAAATCGCCCAGGTCGCCATCGAGCTCGGCCTTGACCCGCCCAAGGTCCAGGTGGCGGTGCGCAACGGCGACACGCCGGCCTCGGAGCGCTCGGCGATGTTGCGCAACAGGCCCGAGATCGTAGTGACGACCCCCGAGTCCCTCTATCTCCTGCTCACCTCTGCTCGGGGCCGGGAGATGCTGGCGGGTGTGAGGACGGTGATCGTCGACGAGATCCACGCCCTCGCCCGTGACAAGCGTGGCTCGCACCTCGCCTTGAGCCTCGAGCGCCTCGACCGCCTCGTCGCGACGAGTGGCCCGGCCGCGTCGGACGTCTTTGCGCCATCGGGCGGACGACCCGTCCGGATCGGGCTCTCCGCGACACAGCGGCCGATCGCCACCATCGCCCGGCTCTTGGTGGGCGATGGTCCCCAACGCAGCCTTCCCGGTGGCGAGCCGCGCTGCACCGTGGTTGACGTCGGCCACAAAAGGCGCCTGGACGTCGCCATCGAGCTGCCCGACGACGAGCTCGGTGCCGTATCGACTCTCGATCAGATGGCATCGGTGCTCGATCGCATTGCCGCCCACATCGCGAAGCACCGCACGACGCTCGTATTCGTCAACACGAGGAGGATGGCCGAGCGCGTCGCCCACCAGCTCGGTGACCGCCTTGGTGAGGACAGCGTCCAGGCGCATCACGGGAGCCTTTCCATGGACCGCCGGCTGCGGGTCGAGGCGAGGCTTCGTGCGGGGGAGCTGAAAGCTGTCGTGGCGACGGCCTCCCTGGAGCTCGGCATCGACGTGGGCCCTGTAGAGCTCGTCTGCCAGCTGGGGTCTCCCCGGAGTATCGCCACGTTCCTGCAAAGGGTCGGGCGCGCCCAGCACCACGTCGGCGGAGTGCCCGTCGGGCGCCTTTACCCGCTCACGCGCGACGAGCTCGTCGAGTGCACGGCGCTGCTCGCCTCGATAAAGACCGGGGAGCTCGACGCCGTCTTGCCCCCCGTGGCACCGCTCGACGTGCTCGCGCAGCAGATCGTTGCCGAGTGCGCCGCCTCGGACCTAGACGGTTGTCCCGAGGCTGAGCTGCTCGCCCTCGTCCGCTGTGCCGCGCCCTACAGCTCGCTTTCAGAAGAGGACTTCGAGGCTGTCGTGCGCCTCGTCAGCGAAGGTGTCGTGACCGGGCGGGGAAGGCGGGGGGCGCACCTGCACCGAGACCGGGTCAACGGCGTTCTCCGGCCCCGGCGGGGCGCCCGGCTCACCGCGGTGACCTCGGGCGGGGCCATCCCGGACGTGGCCGATTTTCGCGTCGTCCTCGAGCCCGAGGAGACCCTCGTCGGGACCGTCAACGAGGACTGGGCGATCGAGTCCATGGCGGGCGACGTCTTCCTCCTCGGGAGCTCGACCTGGCGCATCCGCAAGGTTGAGCCCGGGACGGTGCGAGTCGTCGACGCCGAGGGGGCTTCGCCGAGCGTCCCGTTCTGGTTGGGCGAGGCGCCGGCGCGCACGGCGGAGCTGTCCCAGGCGGTCTCGGACCTGCGCCGCGCCGTCGGGACCGCAGTCGGCCGCGACCAAGAGTCGGCCCAGGGCACCGAAGCGGCGATCGGGCTCGTCTCGGAGCTGGCCGGGGTTGATCGCGCCGTGGCGACCCAGGTCGTCAGCTACCTGGCGGCCGCCTACACCGAGCTCGGGGCGCTACCGACCACGGAGCTGTTCGTGATCGAACGCTTCTTCGACGACACGGGCGGCATGCAGCTCGTCGTGCATTCGCCGCGGGGGGCGAGGATCAACCGTGCCCTTGGTCTCGCACTCCGGAAGCGCTTTTGCAGGACGTTCGACTTCGAGCTGCAGGCGGCGGCGAGCGACGACGCCGTGGTGTTGTCGCTCGGGCCCCAGCACTCCTTCCCTCTCGAAGAAGTGCTGGCGTTCCTGTCCCCGGCCACGGTGCGCGACACCCTCATCCAAGCGGTGCTCCCTACGCCGATGTTCGCCTCCCGTTGGCGGTGGAACCTTTCCCGTTCGCTCGTGGCACCCCGCTACCGGGGGAGCCGCCGGGTCCCGCCCGCCATTCAGCGCATGGAGGCGGACGACTTGATGGCGGCGATATTCCCCGCCCTCGCCGCTTGCCAGGAGAACGTCTCCGGGCCGATCGAGATCCCCGAGCACCCGGTTGTGCGCCAGACGCTCGACGACTGCTGTAGCGAGGCCATGGACCTCGACGGCCTGACAGCGGTGCTGAGATCGATCCGCTCAGGACAGGTCTCGGCGTACTGCGTGGACACCGTCATCCCCTCCGTGCTCGCCGAGGAGATCTTGAACGGGCGCCCCTACACCTTCCTCGATGATGCGCCCCTCGAGGAGCGCCGTACCCGGGCGGTCGTCACACGCCGGGGCCTGCCCCTCGAAGCACACGACCTCGCCTCCCTCGATCCCGAAGTCGTGGCGAGGGTCATCGAGCAGGCTAGCCCGGAGCTGCGAAGTGCCGAGGAGCTGCACGACCTGCTCTGCTCGCTCGTGTTAGCGCCGCCCGTGGCGGACTGGGGCGAGTGGATGGGCGCGCTCATCAGCTCCGGGCGTGCCATGACGATGGGGCTGCCCGGCGCCGGCGAGCGCTGGGTGGCCGTCGAGTGCCGCGAGCTCGCCGCCGCCCTGGGCGAAGGGGCGCTGTTGGTTCCTGACCACAGGCTCGGGACCGACCCGGCCCAAGCCCCGTGCTCGAGGGAAGACGCCCTCGTCACCGCTGCCCGGGGTCACCTCGAGATGCTCGGGCCTGTCACGGCCGAGGAGCTCTCCGCCTCGATCGGGGCGGGGAGCTTGGCGGAGACCCGCTCCGCCCTCGCCCGGCTCGTCGGGGAGGGCTCGGTGCTCGCCTGTCGCATCTCCCAGCCCGGCCCCGTCGGGGCCGAGCCGGTTGAGCGGTTCTGCGCCCGCCACCTCCTCGCCCGCATCCACTCGGCCATGCGTGCCGGCTCGCGCCGCTCCGTCGAGGCGGTCAGCCCGCAACAGTTCATGCGTTTCCTCCTCTCCTGGCAGCACGTCGGGCCAGGCAACCGCCTCCTCGGTGCCGGAGGGGTGCTCGAGGTGATCGAGCAGCTGCAGGGCTACGAGGCCGCCGTCGAAACCTGGGAGTCTTCGATCCTGCCTGGCCGGGTCGCCGCCTACCACGCCGCCTTGTTAGACGACTGGTGCGCCCGGGGAGAGGTCTCCTTCGGCCGGCTCACGCTTCGCGTGGCCGACCGGCTGGGCGCGACCGCGCGACGCGGCGGTGCCACGCCTTCGCCGGCGACCCCGCTCAGCCTGTTCCGGCGCGAGGACCTCGACTGGCTGCTAGCGGCGGCACGTGCTGGGGCCGAAGCGGAGCTTCCTAGCCTGGGGGCGGCCGCAGAGGTCGTCGAGGCCCTCGCCGGCCACGGTGCCCTCTTTGTCACGGACCTTTGCCAGATGACCGGACGCATGCCGGGCGAGGTGGCCGAGGCGCTCTGGGACGGGATGGCGCGGGGGCTTTTGACAGCAGACGGCTTCCAGGCGGTGAGGGCTCTCCTCGCCGGGCGAGGGCGTTGGGGGCGCTCGGTCTCGTCGCCCGGACGGGCGGCACCACTGCTCTCCGCCCCCGGCCGGTCGAGGCCCGGGCTTCCCCGGCGTAGCCGCCTCAGGGTGCGGCCTGCTCTTTCCGGGGGAAGGTGGTCCCTGCTCGGCAACGGGCCGGGTTCGGCTTCGGTTGCCACTAGCACCGAGGCCGTGGCCATGGACGCCGACGAGATCGCCGAAGCTGTCGCGGGCCAGCTCCTCGCCCGCTGGGGAATCGTGTTCCGGGACCTGCTCTGGCGCGAGTCCCTCTCCATCGCCTGGCGTGAGGTCCTTTGGGCGCTCAGGCGACTGGAGGCGCGGGGCGTGGTCCTCGGGGCGCGCTATGTCGCCGGCTTCACCGGCGAGCAGTTCGCCCTGCCCGAGGCGGCCGAGCAGCTGCGCAGCGTCGCCCGCCGCCCGCTCGACGGCCTCACCGTCAAGTTGTCGGCGGCGGACCCGCTCAATCTGACCGGCGTCATCCTGCCCGGGCCCCGGGTACCCGCCCAGCACTTAAGGACGGTCACGCTCAAAGACGGCATCGTCGCCACCCCCGAAGCCGATGTGGCGGCGGAGCCGGCGTTTCCCGGCTGAGCGGCTAGCGGCTCAAGGGACCGCGCAGGCGCCGGCGGCGGGCTGGAGGGTTGTGAGCACCGGCGGGCTAGAGGGTGGGTAAAGCGTCGCCACACCCGCCGGCGTGAGGTAGGGCGACAGTTCCGAGACGCTGGGCGTGCCCACGAGCGCCGCCTTCAAGAAGCCGACCGTGACCTTCTCGACGATGGGGGCGGCGCGTCCCTCACCGATATAGGCCGAGAAATGGCTCGCCCCGAGCAGTTTCAGGAAAAAGCCGCCGCCGACGTCGTGAAGAAGCGTGGCGGCGTACTGGGGCAGGTTGCACCTGTCGATGGCGCTCTGCACGAACAAGAGCTGCGGTGGGTTGGCCGGTGTGGCATAGATGCCGGACAGTTCCGAGCCCGAAAGGAGGATGACGGCGAAGGGATGCGCGGGCAGGTCGGCATACGTCGTGGCGTACTCCTCGTTCTGCGCCTGGGCGTAGACGAGGTCGGCGACGGCCTGGGCGCCGTCGGAATGGCCGGCGAGGGCGTACTTGCCCGGTTCGACGAGGCCCTTGAGCCAAGCCGCCCCGCTCGAGGAGGCGCCGCTGGCGCCGGACTCCACCTCGCTGACGACATAGGCGATGTCGTAGGGCTCGTTGACGACGTCTGACTCGGCCAGCTCGAGTTCGGAGGTGACCCCGCCGAGCGAGTTGATCTTGTTGGCGTTCTCGTCGGGGAAAAGCGGCGCCACGACGACGAAGCCGGCGTTCACCCATGAGTCAAGCAGGGCCTCGTAGGTTGCGGGCACGGTGTCGAAGCCGTGAGCGAACACGATGACCGGGAAAGGCCCGGCGCTACGGTCGGGTCTCGCGCCGGCGGTCGGCTTGGTCTTGGAACCGCCGATGGAGGGGTACCAGATCTCGGTGACTAGGGTGCGGGGACTTGCGTGGCCCCCGGGCACCGGGTTCACGACGTAAGCGGCATTGGTGTTCGTGTCCGTCCAGGTGACGGTTCTCACCCCGATGCCGGATGGAGCCAGTGGAACCGAGGTCGAACTCGTCGTGGTGCTGGTCCCGTTCTTGCCGGAGTTGTTCGAATTGCCGCTGAAAAGGCTAACTATCCCGACGATGACCGCCACGAGCAAAGCCACCGCGAGCACGACGACGAGGCGCCGGCGCCAGTAGACCTCGGGCGGGTAGCGCCGGTGTGAGGGCGGGCGCGAGGGCGGTCGTCTGCTAGGTCCGCCGGCACCGCTCACCTGCGGAAATCTACTGTGCCGCTGGCTCGCTTGCTCCCCGGGTCCCCGGCGCACGCTCGGGCCGTAGCCTTTGGTGCGGGCTTTGATCCTGGCCTTGGACGCCGTCGCGGCCTGCTCGGGAGGTGGGCTGTGTCATCTGAGCGGTGGGACCGGCAATCCGTGGGCGCACCTCGGACGTATCTGTTGTGATGCGACACGCGCGCGAGCCGGCGAGTGGGCCATCTGACGAGTCGCTCCTCGCCGGAATGGCGCACGGGGACGAGCGCGCCGGGCTCGTCTTTGTGAGGAGGTACCAGTCAAGGGTGTTCGGTCTCGCCTTCGGCATGGTCGGGGACGCTGCCCTCGCCGAGGACATCGCCCAGGAGGCCCTCATGCGGGCCTGGCGCCACGCGCCGGTCTACGATCCGCGCCGCGGCGCCGTGTCCACCTGGGTGCTCACCATCGCCCGCAATCTCACCATCGACGCCTTGCGCATGCGTCGCGCGGCCCCGACAGATCCCGACGAACTGATCGGCCTGGGTCTTGTCAGCAACGAGGCCTCCCCGGAAGCCGCCGCCTTGAGCTCCGATGCCGCCAGCGGTCTGCGCCTGGCGCTCTCGGGGCTTCGCGCCGAGCAACGCAGGGCCCTCGTGCTGGCGTACTTCTACGGCATGACAGCAGCGGAGATCGCCACCCGCGAGTCCGTCCCGCTCGGGACCGCGAAGACGCGGATCCGGGCGGGCCTCACAAGGCTGCGCGAGACGATGACGACCGAGGGGAGCCCTCGATGAGCACTTATGAGAAGGGTCCGGGGAGCCAATGCGCCCGGTACGCGGACGAGCTAGCCGAGCTGGCCCTCGGGATCGCGACGGGCAGGCGGCGTGCCGAGACGCTCGCCCATGTGGAGCGCTGCCAGAGCTGTCACGCGGAGATGGAGGAGCTGTCGCGCTCGGCCGACTCGATGCTCGACGTCATACCCGGTGTCGAGCCGCCCCTCGGTTTCGAGGTGAGGCTCGCCGAGCGGCTCGGAGCTGGCCGCGCTGTCCGGCGAGTAGCGGGGCGCCAGCTCACCGGCGGGAAGTGGAGGTCCCGCCGCTTGTCAATTCTGTTGGCCTGCCTGCTGGCGATAGTCGCGCTCGGCGCGGGTGTCGGGACGGGGTGGCTCGTGCGCGGCACCGGGCCGCGCTCGAGCGTCCCGTCCGCCTTCGGCACCGAGGCGGGCGGGCGCGTGGCGACGCGGTCGCTTGTCGCAGGCGGTCGTGGTATCGGCTATGTCACGGTCTACTCGGCCGGCACGAGTGCCGGTGCGGACTGGCTCTTCATGAGTCTCGATGTCGGCTCGTGGTCAGGCGAAGCGACCTGTGAGGTGCACCTCGCCGACGGAGCAAAGCTCCAGCTCGGGACGTTCTGGCTCGACGACGGCTACGGAGCTTGGGGCGTGAGGCTCCCGTCCGGGACCGGCCGCATCGCCTCGGCCTCGGTCTTGGACGCCAAAGGCGTCCTTGCGAGCGCGGACTTCGCCTCCGGCACGGCCGCATCGCCAACGGCGGGCACAACCGCGGGCGGCTACGTCGCGACGGCCGGCAATTGAGCGCTTCAGTCCGGGATCTTCACTCCGGCCCGTCCTCGTCCTCGTCGCTGCCGACAGTCTCCGGGTCGTCGAGCAGGACGCCGGCCTCGATCGCCTCCACGACGTCGAGAGGAGCCTGGTCGTCTTCCTGCTCGTCGTCGTAGTCGATCTCGCTGTCGAGGGAGACCTGTTCCGCGGCATCGGCAGCGAGGAAGGGATCGGGCTTTTCACGCACCGGGGGGCCGTCGTCGTACACGTCACTCATGATGCAATTTTTCCCAGTTCTTGACGCGAACGAACAAACCCCAGAGCATCCAGGCGGTTGCTCAGGATTCGGGGCATGGACCCAGATCTGCGGGCGTTGTCACACCCGAAGGTTCAAGCGGGCTTTACAGTCCCGATCTTGGCCGGCGTCTGCTTCGCCTTCTTGGCGGCGCGCTTTTCCTTAAGCGACTTACCGGGCTTTTTGCCCGAGTCTTTTTGTGGCGACTTGTTTGCCACGTCGAGCTCCTTTAGCTGCGGTTCACGCCCGCAGCTTTGCAGCTGCGGGCGTGAGACTTCAGATGGCGCGGACGCTACTTGCTTGCATGCCCTTCTTGCCCTGGGTGACTTCGAACTCCACCCTCTGGCCTTCGAGCAGCTCGCGGTAGCCCTGCGCTTGAATCTCCGACTGGTGAACGAAGAGGTCCTCGCCGCCGCCGTCGGGTGCAATGAACCCGAAGCCCTTTGTGGCGTTGAACCACTTCACAGTACCTACTGCCATCTCTGGAACTCCTCTTGCCCCACGCACATTAGAGCGGGAGTCCATTGACGGATACCAGCACAGCACTCAGCCTGCGTGGTGGCGACTGGTGCAGCGCAATAGTACCCCGTTCCGGGTCACTGAGTGCCGGGCTCCTACCAACCGGCGGGAACGCGCAGATAGCTGCGGTCGAGGTCAGCCACCGAACCACAGCCCAAAAGCCGCAGAGTCCGGTCGAGATCTACCCGGAACAGCTCGAGGACCCGCTCCACCCCGGGCTGGCCCGCAGCGGCGAGACCGAAGGCCCATGGCCTGCCTATCATGACGGCTCGAGCCCCGAGGGCGATCGCCTTGACGACGTCGTCGCCCCGTCGAAACCCCCCGTCCACCAACACCTCCACCTGTGTCCCGGCAACGGCGACGACCTCGACGAGGGAGCGGAGCGCCCCCGGCAGGGAGTCGAGCTGACGGCCACCGTGGTTCGAGACGATGATGGCGTCAGCGCCGGCGTCGACGGCGCGTCGGGCGTCGTCTTCGGTCGTCACCCCCTTGGCAATGATCGGGCCATGCCACTGCTCGCGAAGCCACTTGAAGTCGTCCCAGCGGGCCGGTTCGGCGACCCAACGGTCGAGCGCTTCTGTGGTCGACATCGGGTGTCCCGGCGCTCCGGCGTGGGCCGCGTTGACGAGCTCGAGCTGGAACCCGTCGCGGGCGACGTCCGCCAGCCACCTGAGGCGCACGGCGACTTGGGGAGCCATCTTCACCATGGTGGGGAGGTCGACCTTGAGCGGCGGGCTCATACGGCTTCGCGCCTCGCGTTCACGGTTGGAGGTGATCTGGGTGTCCATGGTCACCACGAGGCCGTCAAAACCTGCTTGCTGGGCTCTGCCCACGAGTTGCTCGGCGCCCGCCCGGCCCCCAAGGAAGTAGAGCTGGAACCAGGCCGGGCCGCTAGCGGCCGCCATGACATCGGCCATCTGGTGTCCGGTCATCGAGCTGAGCGTGAAGATCGTCCCTGCCTTTGCGGCAGCTCTGGCGGCGCCGATGTCGCCGACAGGGTCCATCATCCTCGTGTAGCCGACTGGGCCCATCAACACCGGCATCGAGACCTCGAAGCCGAGCACGGAGGTGGACAGCTGCGGTGCCGGCACGCCCGCCGTCACGCCCACCTGGGGGCGGAACTGGACGGACTCGATCACGGCCCGGTTCGCCCGCAGGGTGATCTCGGCGCCCGCGCCCCCGTCGATGTAGTCGAACACGACACGGGGCAGACGGCGCTTGGCACGTCGACGCGCTTCGTCCGGTGTCCCTATGCGGCGCGCCGTCCAGCCCTGCACGAGCCGGCAGTACTCGTCCCAGTAGTCCACTCAGCGCACGAGTCAGTTCGTCGAGAGGTCGTCCGGCACGGCGGCGAGTGATGAATGCGACATCGATTCGCACCGTAGCACCGGCGTCGGCGAACCTTCCCAGCCCGAGTTAGGTGAGCTCCTGGGCGCCGGAGACCTTGAGCACCTCGCCCGTCACGAACGAGGCCTCCACAGAAGCGAGGTACAAAACGGCCGCGGCGACGTCGGAGGGATAGCCCGGCCGGGCGAGGGGTATGCGCCCGATGGCGTTCTTCTGGGCCTCGGGCGGCGTGAATGTCTCGTGGAAGGGCGTGTCGAGGATCGTCCCCGGCGCGATGGCGTTGACGGTGATGCCTCTCGGCGCGAGCTCCTTGGCAAGCGCGAAGGTGTAGCCGTTCATGCCGGCCTTCGCGGCCGCATAGGCGCTCGCACCCGAGCCGCCGCCGGTGAAAGAGGCCATGGACGAGATCAGGACGATCCGTCCGTCCGGTCCCTCCATGTGGCGCAGGCTCGCCCGCACAAGGTAGAAGGCGCTCGACAGGTTCGTGTCGATGACCGCGCGCCAATGGTCGTCCGGCATCGTGGCCACCGGCACGCGTCCGATCAGACCACCGGCGTTGGCGACAACTATGTCAAGTGGTCCGAGCTGCGCGGCCACCTCGTCCACGAAGCCGTCGACGGCTTCTGGGTCGGTGACCTCGACCGCCCGCGCCAGCGCCCGTCCGCCGTGGGACTCGAGCTCTTTGGCCACCTCGTCGCCGGCGTGTGTCCGGTAGGTGATGGCCACGTCCGCGCCCGCCTCGGCGAGAGCCAGGGCGATCGCACGACCGATGCCGATGCTCCCACCGGTGACGACAGCGACCCTCCCGCGGAAATCAGGCATCGGGGGAATCAGCGGGGGCTTTCACCTGACATACCAACAGCAGCGTATCTTCGACGACGTCCTTCCAGCCGTGCAAAGTGCCGGGCTCGAAGATGAACAGCTCAGGACCGTGGTACTGGATCTCCTCACCGCTCGGGAGCACGAGTGTGCCGCGGCCGGTGACGATCTGGCAGAACCCGTAATCGGGACCGCTGTGAATCGGCACGGACGTCCCGGCAGGGATGCGGTGCAGATTGCCTGTGGCGTTGGGCATGCGGTACACGACGGCCGAAGTCCCCCCGTGTTCGTCCAGGCCGCTCCACGACGGCACCCGGGATTGGCGGAACTCGACGCGTCCGTCGGCGAGCTCGAAAACGGTCGTTTGCATGGTGCGCTCACTCCAATCGGTTACTGGATCTTCGGGGGGCCTGAGAGAGGATCAAGGCGGGGGGCCGAGGGTTGCCTGGCTCTCGGCGAGTTCACCGGATGCACCGGCGGCCCGCCCCGTAGCACCGCTGCGGCGTTGTTGGCGACGCCGGTTCTGAGCGCCGTCACAGAGCTGTCGGAGAGATAGGCCATGTGCGGGGTGGCGATCACCGCCGGATGCGTCCGCAGAACGTGGCCCGGCGGCAGGGGCTCGGGGTCGAAGACGTCGAGCCCGGCGCTGCGCACCCGCCCGGAATCAAGAGCTTGCTCGAGGTCGACCAGGTCGATGAGGTCGCCGCGTGCGGTGTTGACGATGATGACGCCGTCACGCAGCATGTCGAGAGTGTCCTTGCGGATCATGTGCCGCGTCTCGGCGTTGAGGGGACAGTGCAGGCTCAAGAAGTCACATCGCCCCAGCATGGCGGAAAGCTCGCTCGGCACGAGGCCGGCCCTCGCGATGTCTTCCGCCGGTACGTACGGGTCGACGGCCCAAACCTTGATGCCCATCGCCAGAGCCCGGCGGGCGACGGCCTTGCCGATGTTGCCCCAACCCACGAGCCCGAGCACGCGTCCTTGCAGTGCCACGGGAACAAAGGGGTCGTTCGCGCCGCGCCATCCGTCGTCGTAGAGGCGCCTCGTGTACCACCGCAGCTCCCTCGCGAGGGCGAGGAGGAGCATGATGGCGTGGTCGGCCACGGTCTCCGCCGCGTAAGCCGGCACGTTCGCGACCCAGATGCCGGCAGAGCTCGCCGCGTCCACGTCGACGTTGTCCACCCCGACTCCGTAACGGCCCACGAGTACGCACGACCGCGCCTGCTCGAGCACACGGGCGGTGATGGGGGCGAGCTCGACAAGTATGACCTCTGCCTCAGCGAGAAGAGGCTGGCCAAGGACGTGCTCTTCGTCCCACACCGCCGCGTCGCACACGACAAGCTCGCCGCCCGCCTCCTCGATGATGTCTCTCTCGAGGCTGTGGTCGCTATAGGAGGAGTCGAGCATGAGCGCGAAATGACTGGGCATCGTCGGGTGATCTCAGTTCTGGGAGGCTCTCGGTTCTGGGCTGCCTGAGGCCGTGGCGGCGGGCTTCGACCTTCTCGGACCTGTCAACTCGCCTTGGGCGGCCTTGTCGGGCCGATGCCGACACCGAGCTCGATGAGCGAGGCCTCGATCTCGTCGAGGTCCTGGTCGGTGAGCGAATAGGCGGCACCGCCGATCCAGCCATCCACCTGGTCCGGTGAGCGCGAGCCGCAGATGGCCCCGGTCACGCCGGGCCAGCTCAGCACCCAGGCGATCGCCACGGAGGCCACGGTGGCCTCGTGGCGTTCGGCGATGGGACGCAGACGGTCACGAAACGCCAGGTTCTTCTGCAATGCGGGCGGGGTGAAGTGGGAGAACTCGATGTGCCAACGACGCCAATCCCGGCTGTCCATGAGCTCGAGGCGCTCGAGCGAGAAGGTGTCGGTGAGCAGACCGGCCTGCATCGGGCTGTAGCAAATAACCCCTGTCCCGTTTTCCGCGCACCAGGGGATGATCTCGGCCCCGGCGCGGCGGTCGATGAGGGAAAGAGGCGATTGCAACGAGTCGACGTGGCGGACCTTCTCGCAGCGCTCGAGGAGCGACACGTCGAAGTTCGAGACGGCCCCGGCTCTGACCTTGCCCTGCTCGATCAGGCCTCCCATGGCTTCCCAGGAGTCCTCGACAGCCACTCCTTCGCGGTCGGGCCAGTGGAACTGGTAGAGGTCGATCCGGTCGATGCCGAGGCGACGGAGGGAGTTGTCGCACTCTTGACGGACCGAGTCCGGGCGCAGGCACCGCTGTGGCTCACCGAAGATGTCCGAGTCCGACCAGCGCAGGCCGCATTTGGTGAAGATGAAGGGCCGCTCGGCTTCGGGAATGCTCGAGATCGCACGCCCGACCATTTGCTCGGAATGGCCCCGTCCATAGACGGCTGCGGTGTCGATCCAGTTCACGCCAAGATCAAGGGCGTGGCGCAACGACCGTACGGAGGAGGCGTCGTCTTGGGCTCCCCAGTTGTACTTCCACTCGGCGCCCCCGATCGCCCAGCTGCCGGCACCGACGACACTTATGTCGTAACCGGTCCGACCGAGCCGTCGTGCCGTCAATGGTGTCATGAGGGGGCCTCCTTGTCGTGAATCGTGCCGCCGGTCACTGCGCGTCCTTATAGGTGCGGGTGGCGACGGTTATGTCGATGTTGGTCTCGATCGAGACATCTGAGTGCACGCCGGGAGCAGGCTCGGACATGGAGATCTCCCTGCGGTAGCTCTGCACCATGAGTTCGATGAGCGCTTCGAGGGTGATCTCGCTCAAGTTCTTGTCCAGGGTCACCCGGCCTTGCTGGATCACGTTCACGCGGTCGCAGATCTCGAACAGGTGGGTGTAGTTGTGGTCGATGACGATGACGGAGATGTCAGTCTGTTTGCACAAGGACTTGACCAGCTTGATGATGAGCGAGGTCTCCTTCGCCCCCATCGCCGCCAGTGGTTCGTCGAGCAAGAGGATCTTTATGCCCTTTTGCTGGGTCGCACGGGCCACGGCGATGGCCTGGCGCTGGCCGCCGGACAGCTTCGCTACCGGCACGTCGATGGAGGGCACGTCGACGGCGATGTCGTCGAGGTACTGGCGGGCGGCGGCACGCATGGACTTGTTCTTGAGGAAACGGAACCACCCGCCCCCTGTGTGCTCGCGGTTCAGAAACAGGTTGTGGTAGACGCTCAGTTCGTCTACGAGCGCCAGGTCTTGGAACACCGTCTCGATGCCTTGTTCGCGGGCGTCTTGGACCGAGCGCAGCCGGACCTCTTTGCCCTCGATGAAGATTCGACCATGGTCGGGCTTGTAGAACCCGGTGAGGATTTTGACGAGCGTGGACTTGCCGGCACCGTTGTCGCCGACTAGGCCGAGGATCTCGCCGCGCCGCAGGTGCAGGTCAACGCTGCGCAGCGCCTTCACGGGCCCGAAGCTCATCGAGATGTCTTCGATCCGCAGGACGTCTTCCACGTCGCTTCGATCCTTGGTCTCGACGTTGGACATCACTGGCGCACCGGTACCTTTCGTCGTCGGCCAAATATTGAGTCGAGCGCTCGGGCAAACGACCCGTGCCCCGCTCCCCTTATGGTCGCCCGCTCGATCTGCACGTTGAGGATCATCGCCACAAGAATGGCGATACCGAGAATCAAGTCGTAGGCGAACGAGCTCACGCTTATGACGTGGAAGCCGTCCTCCAGGATGCCCAGCACAATGGAGCCTATGGAGGCACCGATCATGGTCCCGCGTCCGCCGGTGAGAGCAGTTCCGCCAATGACGGCCGCCGCCACCCCGTAGAACATGAAGGTGAGCCCGGGCGTGTCCGGGTCGATGCTACCGATGTGGTAGCCGTCGAGAATACCGATGAGCCCGCCTATGAAAGCGCACAGTACGAAGCACCAGATCTTGACGAAGTCGACCTTGATGCCCGACTCCCTGGCCGATTCGGAGTTGCCTCCGACGGCGACAGTGTGCAGGCCGAACGATGTCCTGCGCAGCATGAAGTGAAGAAGGATGACAAAGGCGATGGCCCAGTAGGCCTCGGCCCATACGCCCCCGCCCAGCCACAGAACGAGAGCCCCGGTTCCGACAGGGTTCGCCGGGGCACCGTTCGACCCGATGAGGATGATGCCCTCGAGGGCGAAGGTCATGCCGAGCGTCGTGATGAAAGACGGTATGTGGAGCTTGACGGTGATCAACCCGTTGATCCAGCCGATCGCTCCGGAGATCAATAGAGCCAGCACTATGCCGAGCCAGATGGGGATGCCCGCACTGTTCAGGTACTCGACGAGAAATGGTGAAAGAACGTAGACCTCGCCGACAGACAGGTCGATCTCTCCGAGGATGAGGATCGGGACCTCGGCGAGCGCGAAGAAGGCGATGGGAGCGATGAAGCTCGCCAAGGCTGCCGCGTTGGCGCTCGTGAAGAAGTAGGGGGAGTCGATGGTGAAGAACAGCACCAAGCCGCAGGCGACCACCGTGATGACGATCTCCTGCAGGTGCAGGTCCATCCCTCGGCGCAACGCGGAGGGCGTCATACGGCGGTCGAGTTCGAGTGTGGCTTGGCCATTCGGGGCCGGGGAGTCGTGACCACTATCCAGCGCCAGGCCCGCACCTTGATCTCGTCGCATCTGCCTCACTGATACCTGTTGGGGAGTCGGATGATGTCTGGGGAGAAGTTGCAGCAAAGTTGTAAGTGATATTCTTACGAACAACAGGGTAGCCACCGCCCCCACCTGCAAAGGTGGGGGCGGTGACGCTTTTCTGCTTTAGGTCGTGCCTACAAAACCGACGATGCTCTTCGGCGGGGTGTACACGACTGCCGTGGTGCTGGAGCCTTCCCAGCTGTCCTTGCGGTTCACGTAGTCGCCGACGTTCTTCTTGTCGACGTATTTGAAGCCGGTGTCGACATCGACGGGGGTGATGAGCCCACCGGTGATGTTGTAGAGGAAGAGCTCGTAGATCGACATGGCCCCCTGCAGGTAAGCCTGCTGGTCGACCGTGAAGGCGAGCTGGCCCTTTGCGATCAGGTCGAGAACTGGAACGCCGACGTCAAAGGCTGCTCCGCCGATCCCCTTCTTGGCCAGACCCAGCTTCTGAATCGCCGTCGCGACGGCGACTCCGTTGCTACCACCACTCGAGAACATGAACTTTACGTCTTGGTGGCCCTGGTACCACGCCTCGATCGAAGCCAGCGCGGGGCCTTCGGTGGCGCCGACGCCGACTTGGACGAAGTCGATGCCTGCCGGCTTGAAGACGCTTGCAGCGCCGTCCATGCGCGGCTGCTCGTTGAGGGAGCCAGGAACGCTGATCATGCCTCCGACCAGGTCACCCTTCTTCACGTAGGTGAGGATGCGGTTGGCGACGGCGACGCCGGCATCGAAAAGGTCCTGTCCGATGTACGACATGGCGTTGTTCCCTGCGCCGACCGGGGCCTCGGCGTTGTACGCCGTCACCGGGATGCCCTGCGCCAGAGCCCTGTCCGTCACCTTGTTGAAGGCGGTCGGGTCGACCATGCAGCAAGCGATCCCGTCGACTTTGTCGTTGATGGCGACTGTGAAAGCGTCGACCATCTCGGGGACGATGTCGTTCTCGGAGCCGGTCCAGGTGTAGCTGGTTCCGAGGAGCGCGCACATGTCGTTGGCTCCTGCACGGCAGTTGACGAAGAACGGGTCAGCTGTCACGTGGCACACCATTGCGAACTTATAGGCGGGGTATTTCGGCCAGGGATTGTGGGTTCCTGCTGGAGATGCTGCACCTGCGGAACTCTGACCCAAGATCTCGCCGAAGGTTCCGAGGAATGGGACCGCAGCCGCCGTTATGCCCGCGTTGCGCAGGAAACGGCGTCTCGACACTTCACGGACTTTCGGGTCAACTTCGGGTCGCTCGTATTTCGGCATAACGCATGCCCTCCTTGTTTCCATTGACTGGAATGACACAGCACAAATAGGGAATGGCTGCACGCCCTCTACGGCGCGTGCGAAATTCATGGCGCCCTCTCCCACGCCTATCCGCCACCCAACATCACGAGCTGACGCTCGGAGGGTGACGTTACTGCTATGGTGAGAGGCTGTCAAGATCTAGTCGTCCTGTCATGATAGGGTTGCAACTGAGGTACCGATTTTTCGATGAGACGTGACTTCTACCCAAAGGGCCTGATCCTCGATATGGACGGCGTCCTCTACCGAGGTGAAAGCCCCCTGCCAGGGCTGGTTGAGTTCTTCGAGATGGCTCGTTCGCATCCCTACGTTCTGGTCACGAACAACTCCACGGTGACGGCCCTCGACTGCCAGTTGAAGCTGGACAGGATGGGGGTGAAGGTGCCGACCGAAGCCGTCCTCACGGTCTCGCAAGCGACCGGCCGGCACTTGAAGACCATGTTCCCTTCCGGTGGTCGCGCCCAGGTACTCGGAAGTCCTGCTCTCAACAGCGCGGTGGAAGCGGCCTCGATGAGGCTCGTGGCGAGCCGTGGAGACGTCGTCGTGGTTGGTCTCGACACCCTTCTCACCTACGAGAAGCTCGCCCAGGCGGTGCGCTCGCTCTTGGCGGGTGCCGCCTTTGTGGCCACGAGCTTCGACTGCGTGCTTCTCACCGAGCAGGGAATAGCCCCCGCCTCCGGGGCGATCGTGGCGGCGATTCGCACCTGCGTGAGCTCGGTGCCGGTGTGTGTCGGCAAGCCGAGCCCGTCCATGTTCCTCATGGCGGCGCGCCAGCTTGGCCTCGCCCCGGAAGAGACCTTGGTGGTGGGCGACAACCTCGGCTCCGACATCGCAGGCGGCAAGGCGGTAGGAGCCCGGACGGCGCTGCTGCTCTCCGGGGTCTCGGCACCAGGCGGCACCGATCAGGCCGAGCCTGACCTGGTCCTTGAGGGATTACCCGAACTGTCGGCCTTCTTGGGCAGATCGTGGCAAAGATGAGGTCCAGATGAGCCGATCCAGGGCGGGGCCGGCGTGGACTTGGGTGGTGTAGCCCCGTGGAAGGGATGAACCTCCAGGTACGGCGCGTGCACGGCTTCCATCTTGTAGCTTATAATCCTGTCATGACGTATGCAGGCGCAGGCATCGAGATCCGCTCATTCGAGCCTTACTACCAGCAGCTCAAGCGCATCCTCGTCAAGGAGATCGAGAACAACCACGAAGAAGGCGATCTGTTGCCCTCCGAGTCCGAGCTATGCCGTATCTACTCGGTCAGCAGGACCGTTGTTCGCCAAGCTCTCGGCGAGCTCGAGGGAGAGGGCCTCGTCCTAAAAGTCAAGGGCAAGGGCACCTACGTGACCGGCCGGCCGCTCAACACGACCTTCGTGCAGCATTCACTCGGCTTCTACGAGTCGATGAAGCGAGCCGGGCACACCGTCGGCACGAAGGTCATCACCTTGCACACCGAGCCTTGCGGGGTGGGTGTGGCCAAGCTTTTGGAGATCCCGATCGACGAGGAGGTCATCCACTTCGACCGTGTCCGAAGCGTCGACGGCCTTCCCGTGCAGGTCGTACGAACCGTCCTGCCTGGGCGCCTTTTCCCCGGCCTGGTCGACATCGACATGACGGACTGCTCTTTGTATCAGGTGCTCGCAGACAACTACGGTGTCCGACCTGCGACGGGTCACCGCGAGATCGACGCCACCGCGCTGAGCAGCGAAGACGCCCACTACCTGCAGGCAACCGAAGGTCTCCCGGCACTACGCCTCGAGAGCGTGACGCGGACCGCGGAGGGGACCGTGTTCGAATGCTACGTGGCCATTTACCGCGGTCACAGCTTCAAGTTCGAGTTCGATGTCACGTCTCCATGACACGCCTTTCCAGGGCCAAGCCCGATCATTTCGCCGGTCTGACTCGTCCGGAGAGAAGGTGAGCCGGTGGTCTTCATAGCCGTATAGGTGGTTCACAACATGGTCGCGGACGCATCACGGTGAGGCCGTCTGGGAAGGACTGACCCAATGTTTTGCAAAGAAGGCGACTCGGAGTTCGACCACGACGCAACTGTGGCCGCTGCCACTCGCCCATTTCAGGTGATGCTCGATTTCGCGGCAGGCTCGTTTACGCCTTTCAGGGGATCGTTTGTCAGGCAGTTGAGTGAGATGGCAGGTGCCTTTGAGGACCAAGAGGAAGTGACGCGGGTCCTTGCAGGTGGTGACGATCCTGTTATCTACATGAGCTATTACCCGGACGTTCCGAGTGAGCCCGGCCACCTGGCCTTCGTCACGACGACGATATTGCCTGGCACGGTAGGCACCGAGTTCTTCATGACAAAAGGTCACTTCCATCAGCGCGATTCAGCAGAACTCTACCTGGCCATGTACGGGGAAGGTCTGATGATAATGGAGTCACGTGAGGGAGACTTTGTACAGCAGCTCTTAGAGCCTTCAGCTCTTGTGTACGTTCCCCCAGGTTGGGCTCACCGAACGGTCAATACAGGGACAGAGCAGCTGACATTCCTGGCGGCCTATTTCGGTGACGCGGGTCACGACTACACCTCGATGGAGGAGATGGGCGGTTTCGCCGTGCGCGTGCACCGCGGCGAGGGGGGTCCACAGATTTCCCCGTCGAGCTCGCGGCTCGAGGGGGAGGCTCTCAAGTGAGCGTGCTGCGATCTGAGCTCGTGATCGGCTCGGTCAGCGTGCCAGCCGACGGCCACGGTGAGGAGACAGAAGTTCTCAACCCCGCTGACCAGGATGTGGTCGGTTACGCCCCTGTGGCGGACGCCGAGCTCGTCGACCGGGCGGTGACAGCGGCGGCGGACGCCTTTTCCGCCTGGTCGAGGCTGCCCGCGTTGCGACGCGCCGAGCGTCTGTCGGCTGTCGCCAACTGGATCAGGGCGGACGCGGCGCGCCTGGCCCGCATCTTGACCTCCGAGCAGGGAAAACCGTTGAGCGAAGCGACCGGGGAGGTGCTCGCCGCCGGCAAGGCGTTCGACTACTACGCCGCCGAGGCGGTGCGCGTCTACGGCCAGACCATCCCGACCGAGTCTCGGAGCCTGCGCAGCTTTGTCCTGCGCCAGCCCTTCGGAGTGGTGGCGGCCATCACTGCTTGGAATTACCCGCTCGGCCTCATGTCCTGGAAGATCGCTCCGGCTCTGGCGGCAGGCTGCACAGTGGTGGCCAAACCCTCCAAGGAGGCACCTTTGACGGTGCTCGAGGTCGTCGCCGGCGCTGTGCGCTCAGGTCTGCCCGCCGGGGTGCTCAACTCCGTCAGCGGGGGCGGGGGCAGCGTAGGCAACCTGCTCGCCTCACATCCAAAGGTGGCCAAGATCACCTTTACGGGCGGGACCGAGACCGGCCGCCACCTGTTGAAGCTCGCCGCCGAGGACATAAAGAGCGTCCTCATGGAACTTGGCGGTCACTCGCCGATGATCGTCGCCGCTGACGCCCCGATGGAGATGGCCGTGGCCGACGGGGTGAAGAGGTCGTTCAGAAACGCAGGTCAGCTTTGCAACTCGGTCAACCGCATCTTCGTGGTGCGGGCCGTGGCCGACGAGTTCCTCGAGCGTTTCACCGCTCGTACGGCCAAGCTGGTCGTCGGTCCCGGTCTCGACGAGCCCGAGCCCGACCTGGGGCCGTTGACCAACGCGGAGACTCGGGACAACGTGGAGGACCACGTCGCCGATGCCCGCCGGCGGGGCGCCGAGGTGCTGGTCGGGGGTGCCCGCCCCGACGACGAGCGTCTCGCCCGCGGCTATTTCTTCCTACCCACCGTCGTGGTCGGCACAGACGAGCTGGCCATGATGCGGACCGAGACCTTCGGGCCGGTCGCTCCGATCATGGTCGTGGAGGACCTCGACGAGGCCATCGAACGGGCCAACGCCCTCAAGTTCGGGCTCGTCTCCTACCTCTACACCCGCGACCTGCGCACCGCCCTCGAGGGAGCGGAAAGGCTCGAGTTCGGCACGGTCAATGTGAACAACGTCGGTGGAGGAGACGTTCCCTTCCCTTACCCGGGCTGGAAGCACAGCGGCCTCGGGGTGGAGCTGGGTCACCAGGGCCTGGAGGAGTACCTGCGCACCAAGCACGTGCGGGTCGAGCTCGGGTATCCCTGACAGTCGTGGCCGATTATGTCGTCGCCATCGATGTCGGCACCCAGAGCACCCGGGCGGCGCTCGTAGACCTTCACGGAAACATCCAAGACGTCGCCTCCTCCCCGATCGAGCTTTACGCTCCCCGGCCCGGCTGGGCGGAGCAGGACCCCGAGCAGTGGTGGGAGACCACCGTGGCCAACATCGCCGCCATCCGCGGCCGCAACCCGACGGCGAGCATCGGGGCGATCGGCGTTGCCGCGCAGATGCACAGCGTCATCCCCCTCGGGGCGTCGGGGCAGTCGCTCACCGACAGGGCGGCCATCTGGAGCGACAAGCGTTGCATCGAGCAGGTGGACGCCTTCGAGAGGCGGCCGGATGCACAACAGCTTTGCCGCCTGGCGGGAAACCGGGCACTTCCTGCCTGGGCCGGCTTCAAGATGGGCTGGCTGCGCGCCAACGCGCCCGAGGCCTACGACAAGGCCGAGCGCTTGCTCGTGGTGAAGGACTTCCTCAACTACCGCCTCTGCGGCGAGGTGGCCACCGACGCTTCGGAGGCGTCCGGGTCGTTTCTTTGCGACGCCGCCAGCGGCGAGTGGTCCGACGCCCTCGTGGCCGCGCTGGGCCTCGACGCGGCCAAGTTGCCCGAGATAGTCGACGCCTCGTCGGTCATCGGCACCGTGCGCAAGGATGTGGGGCGCCGCACCGGCCTTTTGGAGGGCACACCGGTAGTGGCGGGAAGCGGCGACATGATGTGCCAGCTGCTCGGCTCGGGGATCACCAAACCTGGGCGCGTGGGCCTCGTCTCGGGGACGGCCTCGATAATGTCGCTCGCCGCCGAGAGCGCCTCGCCGGACTTCCGCATCATGAACCTGCGATCGGCGAGCGGTGTCTGGATCCGCTTCGGCATCGAAGACGCAGCCGGCAAGTCGTTGCGCTGGTTCGTCGACACGTTCTGCCCCGCCGGCGATCCCAGCCAGCGCAAGGGGTCGCTCGAATCGCTCGTCCCCGAGGCGGCCCTCGTCGAGGCCGGTTCGGGTGGGCTCTTGTTCTTCCCCTACCTCCTCGGCGAGCGGACACTCGGGAGCCCCCAGTCGAGGGCATCGTTCGTGGGCGCGACAATTGGCCACGAGCGGGCGCATTTCGTCCGGGCGGTCATGGAGGGCATAGCCCTCGAGGACCGCAGGGCGCTCGAGTGCCTCTGCCCCGACGGTGTCGTGGGCGCCATCCGGGTGAGCGGGGGTGGCGCTTCGAGCAGCCTGTGGAACCAGATCCGGGCCGATGTCTTCGCCCACCCGGTGCAGGTGCTCGGTTCCACCGAGGGCGGCCTGCTGGGAGCCGCCATCTTGGCCGGGGTCGCTGCGGGCTGGTACAGCGATGCCGTAAGCGGTGCGGAACAGGTCGTTCGCCTGATGGACACCTGGACTCCGTCCCCCGCTGCCGTCGAGGTCTACGAGGGCGCCTACCGGATCTTCTGCGCCGTGCACGACACCCTAAATGGCAGTTGGAAAGGATGGGATGATAGGATCAAGTCATGACTGATATCCTCAAGGCGATCGGCGCCCTGCGCCTGGTGCCGGTGATCGTGATCAACGAAGAGGAGAACGCCTACCCTCTCGCACAGGCGCTCAAGGCCGGGGGTCTGCCCTGTGCCGAGATCACGTTCCGTACAGAAGCAGCCGGACGGGCCATAAAGGCCATGGCCGCCGACTGCGACATCATCCTCGGCGCGGGCACGGTTCTGCGTCCCGAGCAGGTCGACCAGGCCCTGGAGGCTGGTGCGCGTTACATCGTCACTCCGGGCTTCAGTGCCGAGGTCGTACGAGCCTGCCAAGCCAATTCGGTCCCAGTGTTCCCGGGCGTCGCTACCGCCACCGAGATGCAGATGGCCTTGGAGGCGGGCCTAGAGGTCGTGAAGTTCTTCCCGGCCGAGCCTTTGGGCGGTCTCGGCATGCTGAAAGCCCTCGCCGCTCCGTTCACCATGATGCGCTTCATCCCGACAGGTGGCATCAGCGTCTCGCAGCTTTCTGAGTACCTTTCCTTCCCGTCGGTGCTGGCTGTGGGCGGAAGCTGGATCGCGCCCTCCAAGCTCATCGCCGCTCAGCAGTTCGCCCAGATAACAGAGCTCGCTTCCCAGGCCGTGGCGATCTGCCAGACGGCCCCCGACGGCCCAGGTGCCGGACGATGACCGGCCCCGGCGAGGCCTCGGCCCCCTTGCAGGTGCGCCCGGCGCAGGACTGCCGCTTCGACCAGGTGTCACTCGGCGAGATCATGCTCCGCCTCGACCCTGGAGACGTCCGCATCCGCACCACCCGGCAATTCAGGGTCTGGGAAGGCGGCGGCGAGTACAACGTGGCTCGCGGACTGCGGCGCTGCTTCGGCCTGCGGACGGCCGTCGTGACGGCTCTCGCGGACAACGAGATCGGCCGGCTCATCGAGGACCTCATG
>Ga0187867_10000990_pt1 | contig 24911 bp, 22 predicted proteins | sample June2016WEW_13_1_FD_132976 | JGI IMG/M metagenome (GOLD analysis project Ga0187867, IMG submission 132976) | Peatland microbial communities from SPRUCE experiment site at the Marcell Experimental Forest, Minnesota, USA - June2016WEW_13_10 | ecosystem: Environmental > Terrestrial > Soil >... | reverse complement strand
TGCAGTAATGGTGAGTCGGGATCGGTGCTCGCACCATTGTTGCACAAGGCCGCCGTACCGCCCGTAATGAAGATGGGGTTGGCGCAAGCGCGCTCCGTGATCGAGGCATCGCTGCCGCCAACCGACAGGTCGATCTGGGTGAGGCCGCCGGTCACCTCGAACAGGAACTGCGTGTCCTCGTTCGCCCCGGACAAGTTGGGATTGAAGTCCAGGTAGACCGCGCCAGTCACGGAATCGTAATTCGATCCGTTAAGAATATCGATGAAACCGGGAGCGCCACCGGTCGCATTCGGGACGTCGAAATTGGAGAACGTCAGACTACCGCACGTTATTATGGTGGTCGCTATGACCGGGGTGTCGATAGCCTGGTTGAGCGTGCAGGGTAAGGGAGATGCGCTCGCAATACTCAGCGAGAGCAAAGAGAAAGCCAAAACCACCAAAAACCTGTTCATCGCGTTTCCTCCGAACCGCATTTTCTTTCAACTGTGAAACAACGCGCCCGCCGCTCTGAGAGCAGACCGGGATCAATCAAAGAACAATTTGCAGGATACAGCAGTCACCTAGAAAATGCAAGGCCTTCGCGTGAGAATTTTGGCAATTTTAGCGCACTGTATTCAATCACTTGTAATGCAGCATACCGGCCCAGGTGATACTACCTTGGGCCAAAGTCCCCAAAGCCGATCCGCCAATACAACATGTAGCGTTAATACGTTCTCGGACATACTACATATTGAAACCAGAAGGGCCGAGCGAATGTACTAGTACTTTCCAAGGGGATGCGTATGGCTTTAAGAACAGAATCATACCGATAGGCCGCTCTAGCGCACGCGAACGCGTGCCGCGGATTCGACCTGCGGGGTCGGCTCCACCTCGGGAACGGGCGGCTTGCGGGGCCGTACGTCCAGGCGCGAGGCCAGGAACGCCTGGCGGCTTCGGTTGTATTTTGGCGTGCCGGGCTGCCCTTCGAGGGCCTCCCATTGGGCGGGCGCCACCTCTTGCATCGTCGGCAGGTATTTTTGCAGGTAATTGCGAATGCGCTCCTGCACCACTCTTTGCACGGGATTGCCCAGCAGAAAGACCATCTCGTCGACCGGCGCTCCAGCCAAGGCCTGGTAGACGTGCGAAGGCTTCTTCACGCGGGCGGATTTCAACGCCAGTTCCAACTTCCGGGCGCGCGGCTCCAGATGGCGCATCCGATCGATCTCCGCGGTGGGCATCTCGACGGCCTTAAACAAGCCGTTTTTTTCCTTCGGCGTCAACTTCGCCGTCAGTGCCAGCAAGAAAGCGCCGCGTTGCGGAGGCACCGCGATATTGGCGGATTCCACCAGCCGGGAGGCCTTTTCCAGCCGCGTCAAGGTCGGCAGGTTCAGCTTGGGTCCGGCCAGCGCCGGTGAGAACAACTCGAGCAACCCATCCCGGTCGAGCGCCTGCAGCACTTCGGACGGACTGGGCTCCGCCGCGATCTGCTTCAACTCCTCCAGCAGCGTGCGCGGCGGAATGAGGTTCTGCACGCGGGCCGCGCGCACACTGTCATACTGCATCTGCGTGCGCTCCTCCACAGTGAACGAAAGCCTGACCCGCAGGCGCGCCAGCCTGAGCATGCGGGCCGGATCGTCATAGAACACGTAAGGGTGCGTGCTGCGCATTTCGCGGCGCCCCAGATCGGCCAAGCCGTTGGTGGGATCGAGCAGCAGGCCGCGGGAGGCTCGGTTCAAGGACAGCGCCATGGCGTTGATCGTGAAATCGCGGCCTCGCAAATCTTCCTGGATGGTGGCGGGAGTCACTTGCGGCTTGGCGCCGGTCTTGGCGTAGCGCTCGGTGCGCGACATGGCCAGTTGGGCGGTCACGCCACTCGGGAACACCAGCTCCGCGGTGCGCCGGTTTTCATCCACTGCCAACGGGCGCGCGCCCTGTGCCTCGAGCGCCTTGGCCACCTTCAGGGCCTGGCCTTCCACGCTGAAGTCCAGATCGCGAATCCGGAACCCGCCGAGCATATCGCGCATTCCGCCACCGGTCAGAAACAGGTTGACGCCCGCGGCGCCGGCGGCCGCCTGCACCTGTTCCAGCACGCGGTTCTGATCCGCGCTCAAGTGGCTCTCCAGCATGAACATGTAGTCGCTCATGAGTTCCCTATCAGGCCCTGGGATGATGCTCGTCGACGGTTTTGCGCAGCCGCGACCGCATCACGTGCGTATAGATCTGGGTAGTCGAGATGTCCGCGTGTCCCAGCATGGTCTGCACGCTGCGCAGATCCGCGCCTCCCTCCAGCAAGTGCGTAGCGAAGCTGTGCCGGATCGTATGTGGCGTCAAGCGGCGAAAGACGCCGGCTTTCCGCCCGTGGCCGCGCAGCAGTTTCCAAAACGCCTGGCGAGTCATGGGCCCGCCCCGCGCAGTGACGAAAAGATAACGGCTGCGACGGTTTTTCAGGATTGCTGGGCGGGCGGTTTCCAGGTACGCCCGCACGGCACCCAGCGCGGCCTTTCCCACGGGGATCATCCGCTGTTTGCGGCCTTTGCCGGTGGCTCGCAACACCCCCGAGTCCAGATCCACGTCTCCCATACCCAGATTGCACAGTTCGGAAACCCGCAGGCCGGTGGCGTATAGCAGTTCGATCATAGCGTGGTCCCGCAGGCCGGTCGTCCGGGTGGCGTCCGGTGACTGGGATAGCCGTTCGATCTCCTCCAGATTCAGATATTTAGGGATAGTCTGCCATTGCCGTGGAGTGCCCAGATGTTCGGTGGGATCGCTCGATATGCAACCTTCCCGCAATAGAAATGCAAAGAAACTGCGCAAGGTGGACAAGTGCCGGGCAACCGACCGGCCACCCAGGCCGGCCCGATAAAGAGAGTCCACGTATTGACGCAACAGCTCGACATCCGGAATCGCGCCGCTCAAATGGCGGCTCACGAACTGGACAAACCTCTGCAAATCGGTCTGGCAGGCTTCCAAAGAGTTGAAGGCAAGTCCCTTTTCGATTCTGCAAAAATTGAGGAACGCAGCGGCCTCGCCCGGCAACGCGCCGTTCGGTGAACGTACGTCATCCATCGAGCCGTCCGTGTACATTCGTGCCCATCCGTGCCAATGATACAATAACCCCGACCCATGTTTAAAACAATGTTTCCATTCAGGGGTTAATTTGGCCGGCTCGACCTCCAAAAAAGTCCGGATCAGCCGCTTCGAGCGGGAAGCTCTGCTCGGTTTTGTAAACCCGCTGACCTATCTGCGGCCCGCCGGGGTGGAACTACTGACCCCGGACGGGAACTACGCGGTGGTTCCGTACGATGAAGTGAAAGCCGTTCAATTCGTGAAGGATTTCGAGCCTCCGGACCCCGCCACCGAGCGCAAAGTGTTCAGTACCCGGCCTAAGATGGACGGACTTTGGGTGCGGGTCAAGTTCCGGGACGGCGAGGTGATGGACGGGATTTTGGCCAATAACCTCCTGATGGTGGAATCGCACGGCTTCACCGTGGTCCCGCCGGACCCCTACTCCAACAATCAACGGTTGTTCCTTCCGCGCGCCGCGCTCGCCGAACTGCAGGTACTGGGCGTCGTAGGAAGCCCGCTGCGCCGACGCAAGCCCAAGCCGGTCACGAAGGAACAAATCGGGCTATTCGATTGATCGCGACTAGAGCGGCCGCTGGATGCGATGGTCGGTCACCAGCACTTGCGCGGCATCCTGCGCCGGACGTTTTGGCATATGGCAGCGTGTGCAGTCCAGGGCTGCGGCGTTATGCGTGGTAGGGTGGCAACCGCGGCAGACCATCCGGTATTCGCCGAGGGTGTTTGAAAAGCTGTGCGGCGGGTGACAGGTGGTGCACGTCAGCTTGCCCGCCGCGCCTTGATAGCACCGCGATGCGAGCAGGCGGTAGCCGGCGCTGTTCAATTCGAACCGGTCGCCTGCCACCGCGTTACTTTCGCCGGGGGAGCCGGTTCCGTGGGCGGATTTCGGCCCGCTTTCTTGCGGGTGGCACTGCAGGCAGACCGCTTGTCCGGGCTTGGCCGACCCAGCCGCGCCGTGACAGTTCGAGCAGCCGAACGGGACTGTGCGGCCGTCCTTCTGGCGCGCGTGGCAAACCAGGCACTTCGCCGAAACGCCGAAACCGGGGCTGGCGGCGTATCGGCCGCCGCCGGCAGCGTACCAGGCGAGCGGCAGCTCAGTCCAACTTCCATCCGCTGTCCGGCCCAGCAGCATGCGCACCTGCCGGCCGGAGCCGATCGCGGCATCGACGCCGCCTGACGGGCCGCCATTGGGCAGCGTAAGATCCGGCGGCTGTGAGAAAGTGCGCGCCATGCCCGTGGCGGCGAACGATTGCGCCGGATCGGCTGGCCCACGCACCTGCGCCAGTTTCTCTTGAATCTTGCCCGCCTCCTGCGAATCCGGGTGATAATGCAGAAAATCCTCCCACTCGGCGGCCGCCGCCGCGCGGTCCTGACGCTGCAGGGCGATTTCCGCCAGTATCAGTTGCGGATGCGAAAAATGCGCGGGGTCGATGCGTTTGGCCGCGGTAAGGTACTTCTGCGCCAAGTCCAACTTGTCTAAGTAGAAGTAGCTGATCCCAAGCTGTGAGTTAGCCAGCGCGTCGTTAGGATGAGTCAGTGCGGCGTACAAATTGTATTTCAGCGCTTCCTCGAACTTACTCAGATTGATCGACACGCCGCCCAGGTTGACCAGCGGCTGAAAAGATTGAGGGTCGGCGTCCAGCGCCTTGCGGAAGCAACTTTCCGCGCGGGGATAATCGCGAGCCTGATAGGCGATGGTTCCCAAATGGTTCCACGCGCCGGAGAATTGGGGCGCCAACTCCACCGCGCGCCCGAAGTGCGCGACGGCGCCTTCCACGTCGCGCCGGGCCAGCCGCTTTTCAGCTTCGTCATACTCGCGGCGGGCGCGTTCGGGAATGGCCAGCTCCTTGGCGGAAACCAGGGCCTCGCGGCGCAGACTGTCGCGCGATTCGAATTCGCCGTCGCGCAATTCCACCGTCACTTCGATGCGATTCCTGGGGTCGGCTTGGCTGGGCCCCACTTCGATGGTGCGGCGCATCTCGCCGCGCTCCGGAACGAACGCCGCCAGGGTGTAAGTGCCGGCCAGCAGGCCCCGAAAACGGAAGTGCCCGTCGCCATCGGACAAGGCGTTGTCCTCGAACGGCGCCGTGGCGCCATGCAGCCATACCGACGCGCGCGTGGCAGGGAGCAAACGGCCGCGCAGCTCGTAGCGGACCGTATCCGCCCGCGCGCACAGCACGGCCAGCAGCATTACCGGCGCACAGCGCATCACCACTCCATAGTGATATCGCAGTGGAGCCGCCGGATCAAGCCGCGCTCCCGGCCAGCCTATAATGATTCTGATGACGGCGGACCCCAACCGGAAAAAGCTAGAAGAGCTCGCCCGCCTCGGCTGGTATCACAGCATGGAACTGCCCGATGGCCGCGTGATTCCGGGCTTCCAGACGCTCGACAGCCTGCGCACCCGCATGGCGCAGTTCCCGGTGCCGGCCGATCTGCGCGGCAAGCGCGCGCTCGACATCGGCGCGTGGGACGGTTGGTTTACCTTCGAATTGGAGCGCCGCGGAGCACGTGTGACCGCAGTCGACTCCACGGCTTTCGAACGCTTCCGGGTGGCGCGCGATTTGATGGGATCGAAGGCCGAATACCGCATCGAAGACGTCTGCCGCCTCTCGCCCGCGCAGATCGGAACCTTCGATATCGTGATGTTCCTGGGCGTGCTGTACCATTTGAAGCATCCCCTGCTCGCGCTGGAAAAAGTGTGCGAGCTTGCGACGGACATGGCCTGCGTCGAGTCTTACGTCATCGACGATGGCAGCTATCCGGCAGCCAAGCCGGTGATGGAATTCTACGAAACTACCGAGCTGTGCGGCCAGTTCGACAACTGGGTGGGGCCGAATACCGCGTGTCTGCTGGCCCTGTGCCGCTCCGCCGGGTTCGCCCGCGTGCAGTTGGAAAGCGTGCTGGACCGTCGCGCGCACGTCACCTGCTACCGCCGCTGGCCGGACGTCGAAAACCCGCGGGAGCCGGCGCCCTATCTGGTTTCGGTCGAGAACGCCGTCTCGCGCGATCGCACGTTCTCCAGCACGCACGACGATTACGTAGCGATGTGGTTCGAGAGCCCGCGCGCCGGCCTTAAGACCGCCGACGTGTTTCCGCGCATCGGCCCCTACGGCTCGCATCCGGTCTACTTGCAGAACACCGGCGGCGACGTCTGGCAGGTGAACTGCAAACTGCCGCCCGGCTTGCCGCCCGGCTGGCACCCGGCCACCCTGCGCACCACCGATAGCGCGTGGGGAAACGCCGTGCGCATCGCGGTGGATCCATCCGCGGAGTCACGCCGTCAGCGCCAGAAGCGCCTGGTGGCCTCGAATATTCGCATCGCCATCGTGACGGACGGCAAAACCTGGGAGCGCAACCTCATCCACACGGGACTCGATAGTTGCATTTCGCTGTGGGTCTCGGGATTGCCGGAAGAAGCGGCCAGGGCGGAGGTCGCGATTTGGTTGGATGGCGACGATTTGCCCGCCTTGTTCCTCTCGGCACCCGATGCGGAGGGACTGCGCCAGATCAACGCCATGCTTCCATCCGGCACGCAGCCGGGGGGCTATACGGTGGCCGTCGGCTTCCAGGAGACGGTCTCCGAGGCCGTGCCCGTGACGTTGGTTTGAATAGAGCGCTCAGTCGGGCGCCATCGTACAAGCATACTCGCTTTGGAGCGCAGGGTCCTGTTCCTCCTTGCGCAGCAGGCAGTCCCCGACCGCCAGGCAATCGATGCGCGTGCCCATGAAACAGCGAAACGCATCCTCGGGCGTACACACGATCGGTTCGCCCCGGACATTAAAGCTGGTGTTGACCAGCACCGGGCAACCCGTACGCGCCTTGAACCGCGAGAGCAACGCGTGGAAGCGCGGGTTGGTTTGGCGATCAACGGTTTGCAAGCGCGCGGAATAGTCGACATGCGTCACCGCCGGCACTTCCGACCGCATGGCGCGCAGCGCGTCGAAGCCCTTCAGCAACCGCTCATCGCCGGTCAGCGGGCGGCGCTTCCCTTCAGCTACGCCAGCCACCAGGAGCATGTAAGGGCTGTCGCCTTCGAAGTCGAACCAGTCGCTCACATCCTCGCGCAGCACCGCCGGAGCGAACGGGCGAAAGGATTCCCGGAATTTGACTTTCAGGTTGAGCTCGGATTGCATGGACGACTGACGCGGGTCCGCCAGAATGGAGCGGTTGCCAAGCGCACGTGGGCCGAATTCCATGCGGCCATGAAACCATCCCAGGACCTGTTGCCGGTCCAGCGCCGCGGCGCACGTATCCAGCAGCGATTCTTCAGGCAGCACGGTGAAGCGCGCGCCGGCCGACCGCAGCCGCTGCTCGATGTCGCGCTGTTCGAAGTCTGGGCCGAGCAAGGCTCCCTGCATGGCATCCGGCAATTGGACAGGCCGCCCGGCCTGTCCTGCATAGAGATGATAGCCCGCCAGCGCCGCGCCTAGCGCTCCGCCCGCATCTCCAGCCGCAGGCTGAATCCACAGCCGCCGGAACGCTCCGTCGCGCAGCACCTTGGCGTTCGCCACGCAGTTGAGCGCAACTCCACCGGCCATACACAATGCCTCGGCGCCGGTCTGGGCGGCCAGCGACCGCGCCAGGCGCACCACGATCTCATCCACCACAGCCTGCGCCGATGCCGCTACGTCCGCATAGTGTTGCGTTAGTTTTCCCTCCGGCGGCCGCCGCGGAGCTCCCAACAATTCATCGAACCTGCTGTTGGTCATCGTCAGGCCCGTGCAGTAATCGAAGTAATCCAAGTCTAAGTGGAACGAGCCGTCAGGTTTGACGTCGATCAGACGGTCGCGAATCAGCCCGGCGTACTTAGGCTCGCCATAAGGCGCCAGACCCATCAACTTATATTCGCCCGAGTTCACCCGAAAACCAGCGTAGTAAGTGAAGGCCGAGTAGAACAGGCCCAGCGAATGGGGAAAGTGAATTTCACGCAGCACCTCCAGACTGTTGCCCCGGCCCATAGCCGCGGAGGTGGTGGCCCATTCGCCTACACCGTCCATGGTCAGCACGGCTGCGGCTTCGTTAAATGCGAACGGCGAAGGGTAATAGGCGCTGGCGGCGTGGCTCAAATGATGCTCGGCGAACAGCAAGCGCCCTTCAAAATCGAACCCCGGCCCAAAGCCATACAGCGCTTTCCGCAACAGCTTCCTCTGGAACAATTTTTCGCGGATCCAGAGCGGGAGAGCCATCGCGAACGAGCGCAGTCCGTGCGGCGCGAAGGCCAGGTAAGTCTCCAGCAAACGCTCGAATTTCAGAAATGGCTTGTCGTAAAAGACGACGTAATCGACCGCTTCCAGTGACACACCCTCGCGCTCCAGGCAGTAGGATACGGCATGCTGGGGGAAGCGGGCGTCGTGCTTGCGGCGGGAGAAGCGCTCTTCCTGCGCCGCGGCCACGATCTGTCCATCGCGCACCAGCGCCGCCGCACTATCGTGATAAAACGCGGAGATTCCAAGAACGCGCATCGCCTGGCTTACGCTTCAGAAGAGCGTGTAGATGAAGGGTGCGATGGCGGAACTCTGGGCCAGCGCGAGCAACGCCCCGAATACCAGCACCATCACGATGATCGGCAGCAGCCAAAACTTCTTCCGTACTCGCAAGAATGCCCAAAATTCGCGGGCAAACGACATCTCTTCCTCCTAAAACTGATGGGCCATGCTCTCGGGAGCCGGGCCCGGCGGCTGACGTTCCACCCAATAACTCTTCGCGTTCTTGTCGATGCGGCGCCGCAGCGGATCGCGCACGAAAATGCGGCGGGCGAGCCCGCACGGCGTGATCACCAGATAAAACAGCAGCGCCAGCGTAATCAGCCCGATCGCCCTGCCCAGTATATCGGCCAACTTCCGCCCCAGCCAAGCCACCGGATGCAGTACGCCCGGCCGCAGCAGCGACAGCAGCAGGAGGCCGCCGGAAACGCACAGCGCCCACCAGCGCACCCCTCCATGCCGCAACAGCGGCGCGCACGCCACCAGCGCGAAAGTGCAGGCTAATCCTATGCCGGCGGGCCGGTCGGACAGCTTGCGCTCCTCGGTCCGATCGAATTGTTCATGCAGGCTGGGATTCGCCAAGGCGCTATCAGATTATTCTAGCGCACCACCGGCTGCCGATTACGGGGCGGTCTCCAAAACATACAGCGCCTTCATCTGCATCATGGGGTTCACTCCCGAAGTGGGCGGAACGTTACTCGTGTTGTCTACGCCCACGGTCACAACGCCCTGACCGGGGTAGAGCATGGTCGCCACAGGGTAAGGGTAATAAGGCGACCCACTCGGGCAAGCATAAGCTACGGTCCCGGTATTCGGACAGTTTGAGAATGTATTAGCCGTCACATCGTACGCACAGCTCCACGACGCTGCATGCGTGTATGGGTCTTCGATCCCGGCGTTCATTAGATAGTGTTCGTTGGTAGGATTCAAACTGACATAGATATACCAGAAGTACCAGTAATTGCCTTGAGAATTGGCCGCTAAGCTTGGCAGATTTACGGCGCCCTCACATTGCGGCGCTGCGGCGCTCTCGGTCGTCGTACCCATGTAGCAAGCCGCGCTGCCTGCCTCGCCAGAGGGCGCCGGGCAGTTACTATTGGTATCAAAATAAAACTGGTTTACCGGTGGGCTGTAATAGGAATAGTGAGCGAAACCATACTCCGTGGCGCCGTTGCAGCCGTTGGTGGTGAAGTTCATGGTCTCGATGAACGCGGGTGGGGATATGTAGACCCGCGGATCCCATTTAGCGATCACGCCGAACCCATAGACGGGGACTCCCGAACCGGGTACCGGCGCCGAGACGGTTTGGTATGAGGAACCGATAGCCGCGCCGGCAACTAACTCCGGGCCGCTCAGCAACTGGTATTCGCCGCCGGAATTGTAGAACCAGTATGACGGCGAGTCGTAGTTCTCGTTCCATAGACAACCGCCGGCATAATTGGCCTCGCCACTGAAGTAGGGTTCCTGGTAGAACGCTTGGGGAATCCCTTGCAGGCCGTACTCGCCCGTCGTCCACCCTGGGGTGCTTGAGTTTACCTCGGGCGGCATGTAGTAGCTCCACAATCCGCTGGCGGGAAGCAAGGGCTGGCTGCCGCCCGGGCCGTAGGCGAAGTTGTACTGCGGAGTCACCGCGGTAAACCTGGTAGTAAATAGCGATCCAACCGCGATCTCCGCGGGAGTTGGAGGCGGTTGGTCCGTGGATACCCGGGTCTGAGCGGCGCCCACCATCGCCCACAGTATCATTCCACCTATCGCCCGCAACATCATGCTAGCCGTGTGCTAGCCGTAGTGTACACTTATCGATGCGCGAACGGAATGCCGGCGCTGACACATCCCGCGATCAACGTATTGGCCTTCACGTTCGGGTGCGTATCCGCGGGCGTGATCCAGAGACCGATCTCCGGTCCGTGGCCGCGCAGGCAATCCAGCAGGTCGATGGTTCGAATTTGGCGCGACGCCAGGTAATCCTCGATCTTCCGCTGCTCGTTTTCGAACGGGTACGCACCGTTGATCTGGTGCAATTCCGGCAAGATCGCCACCAGCAGGTCCGTTCCATCCTGCGTGGTAACAGCCGCCAGGCGGCCCAGGGCATCCTTTGCGGCTTCCAGGCCGGGGCTGCCATCGCGATAGAGGGAGGCGTAATAATCCCGCCAACGCGGGCGCAGGCCGGCCACGCGCAAGGCGCCGTCGAAGCGCGACACCGCGAATGCCGCCAGGTAGCTGCGGCCCAGCAGTCCGGCGGTGCGTTCGCGCGGCACCGGTTCGGTATCGTTGATGAAATATTCCAGGATCACCAGGTTGGGATGGAACGCGCGATCGATGGTGAGGTAATGCTCCACCTCCTGCACCGTGCCGTAATTGCCCACGCCGGCATTGAGCACCTCGAAGCGGCCGCGTCCCGCCGCGTTCAATTCCCGCTCCAGGATTTTGGGTGCGGTGCCGTCGAGCGGAACGCCCCAGCCCACCGTCGTGGAATCGCCCAGCCACACGATACGGTAGATACCAGGAGGTTTTTCGCGCGGAAACTCGCGGTCGCGCAGCCCGGCGGAGTTGATTGCGAAGGGGACGCCCATGAGGAAGGCGGCGCGGTTCGGCCGGTGCGTGAAGCTGAGCCTGGCGTCGGCGACTGGCTGTTTCAGCAACACTGCATACTTCCACATCTCCATGGAAAAATCCAGGCTGTGAGCGAAGGCGAGGCGCAGCGCCAACTCCAGGAAGCCGGCAAAAAGCAGCATGCTGGCCGCCAGCAGCGCGCAGTTCAGCAGGGCTTGCTGTAACCGGACGCGCGGCGGGGCTGTCTCCATCTACCGGCCCTCGCGCAAGCTGCCATCCACCAACGGCTGGATATCCGTATAGATGCGCTCCGCCAGCACCATGTTGGCTTCGTCATAGACGTGGCCAAGGTCCGAGAAATATTTCTCGGGCGGATTCAGAAAGCGCGCGAGATCGATGAACTGGGTATCCGGATAGGCGGCGCGCATCTCCAGAATCTGGCGGCTGGCTTCGTTGTAGAGCATGTCGAGAGCGCGCAGCCACTGGAATGCCGTTTCGCGGTCCAGATGGAACGATGTCATCAGCACCGGGACGGCATGCTCGGGCGCGAATCCGCCGGCCGGAGTAAGAATACAGACCGGCCGGTAATGGTAGGCCGCGGAAAGCTCGATCAACTTGCGCCAGTTCGCAAGATAGTCCGCTACGTGGCTCTTAACGTAATCCCGGTCGGCAATAATCCGGCTGGCCGGCAGGGCGTTGGTGCCGGCGAAGGGCGCGTCCGCGGTGGGCGTCATCTTGCGGTCGCCGGGGTGCACGCGCGCGCGCAGCAGGCGATACAGATTGCTGCGCTCCAGCGCCAGCCGCCACAGCGGCTGCGTGCGTTCCTGACTGTATAGGTCCCAGGCTTCTTGCATGGTTTGAAAATTGTAAGGGAAATTCGCCCGCGACTCGTAGGTCAGGGGGAGGCCCAGGTCGTTGCCGCCGTCGTACAGGATCACGATATCGGGATGATAGTCGACCACCGTCAACAAAAGCTGCACGAGTGACTGCCGCGATACGCAGGATTGAATGCCGGCGTTGATCACCTCGATATCGCGGCCGGGATACCGTTCGTGCAGCAGCCTCTTAAGGGACCCCGGCAGCGTGACGTCGAACGTGCTGGCGAGCTGGACCAGGGAGCCACCCAGGAAAGCGATGCGCAGTTGGCCGAGAGGCTTCTCTTTCGGCAGGTTGTAGTGCGGCGAGGGGATGCGGAAACCGTCCTCGTTGGTGTACACATATATCCGGCTCTTGAAGTGCGACATCGCGAAAGTTTCCTGCGTCTCATACGTGTAACTTTCGACGGGCCGGAACATGACGTACGGATAGAGGATGTTATAGAAAGGCAGGCTGAGGCGCTGCGGGACGTGGTAGGAGAGATAGATCTCGGCGGCGATGGCGCCTCCCACCACCGATGCGAGCACAATCAAGCAATAGAGAAGGACCTTCCTTCCACGACTGGGCGGCAAATTGCAAGTATAGCGCGGCTGTTACCGAGCCGCGCACACGGCCTGCCCGGGGAGGAAAACGAATAGCCGCAGATCTCGTGGCGAGATCCCTCGCTCGTAGCCAAGGAACTCCTCCGCCGGCGCATCCTCGCTTCGGATGGGAAGCGTTCGCGCCAAGCCTTGCACGGTTCCGCTGCTGCCGGTCATCAGAATATCGAGGCGGCGGCGCGGGGGGCGCCCATCCACGGTGAGCGTCCCGCGGATGCGCAAGGAGGCTGGATCGCCAGCCGGCGGAACCGCCGTAGTGACTGTGGCCTGACAGGTGGTTTGCTTATCCGGTGGACCGATGGCCGTTATATTTTGATCCACCCAACGGCCTCTCGGTTCGGCGAAGACCGACAAACCCCGCTGACGCATGTATTCGACCATGCGGCTGCGGTATGGTTCGTCCGCGATGATCGGGGACATGTACTCCTGATCGGACACTGCCAGGATAAAGCCGGATGCGATCGCGTCATAGCGTTCCGAAAGCATCGCCCATTCCCGTGAGACCCTCCACTGCCAGCTCCACGTGCCCAAGGTAAGCGTCAGCACAATCGCCGACACGCCGACGGTGGCCAGCCGCCCCCAGCGCCCTGCACTCCAACAACTCAATGAAACGGGGAAGAGCACCGCCCAAAACGCCAGTGCGGGAGCGGCGTAACGGCTGGGCAGCGGCGGTATTCCTGGACCCACCAGCGCGTCTGTGGAGACACGGCCCACGGCCAGGGCTACGACCGAACCGAAAAGGAAGCAGCCGGCCAGCAGGTGCGCGATCGCCGGCGGCTTCGCGGAACGTGGGCGCCAGAAATAGGCTATGAGACCGGCGGTCACCACCATCCCGATTCCGCCGGCAGCCATGCCGAGCGCACGCGAATAGAAGCTGAGTGGTCCGCCGAGCAAGAGCGTAACTACGCAGAGAGCATCGAGGGGATGGTGCAGCATGCCTGCGATACCCATACCCATGTTTGGCCGCGTGTAGCCGATCGAATACCCCGTGATGACGATTCCAGAGATGGCCGTCAACACTGCAAGGTATTTGACGCCTGCGCGCGCGAGCCACGCCTCAAGAATCAAGATCGGCCACACCAGCGGACCGATGGCCAGGCAGGCGCTCGAGATCATGCCGAGCAGGATCGAAACCCAGAATCGGGGCCTGAGTCTCGAACCCATAATCGCAATTGCAGCCAGGGCGGACGCATACCCGATCGTGTATTGGATTTCAATCCCGACGATTAACACTTCCATCTGCAGGGATGAAAAAATCAGATTCACAGCCGCGATGGCCGATAGCCAGAAGAGCAGACTGTACCGCTTAGGAAACAGCCGCAGGACCAGTGACAGCACGACCAGCGCCATGCATGCCTGAGCCGCCACGTTAGTGACTATGAACGGCAACGCCGAGTATCGAAGATACTTGACTGAGAGAAGAATCAGGAGGCGCGGAAGCACCGGGCGGTGACCCCAGTAAAGCGACCAAAGGTAGCTCCAGCCTGTTTGCCGCGTGCGCAGACGCCAGATTTCCTGAAGCATCACCCACTGGTCGGGATACGGCACATTCGTGACGGAATGGAACAAATACCAACAGGTGCGGGCGGCCAGAACAGCGGTGAGCGCCGCGGCGGCAACGATCGGCAATGTGGCGGCCCGGCGCGTATTACGCTACCTCGATCACGACCGGCCCGAAACTGCGCCATCCCAGCGTCAAAGTCACATGATGCGGTCCCGCACGCACGGCGGCCGGCAACGCCACGTCGAAGTCGTAATGCTGTTCCAGCGGATTGGTGCAAAAGAAGTCGAAGCGCTCGACGGGCACGTTATCGATAGCCACCTGAAGCTGCTCCGGGTGCGCAATCTCCTCCATCTTGATCTTGACTGTGCGGCTGACGATGCGGGTATCGGAAAGCAAGTTCACGCCATCGCGGACCGCGCATAGGCGCGGCACCACGGGTCCCGGTGGGACGATGCGCATCCAAGCCGCGGTGATCGGCTGGCCCAACCACAGAACTTCCACCGGGACCAAACCGGTACGAGTTCCGGCGGGGATGGCCGCGATCAACTGCACCACGCCGTCCCATTCCGGCGGGCCTAAGTAGGAAAGCTGGCTGGACCGGCCGTCGATGCGCACCTCCAGGTTGAGCAGATCGCAATCGGAGGGCAGGTGTTCGATACGCAGCGAGGCGAATGCCCGCGGACCCGAGGCAGGCACCAGCGGGTCGGCCGTCAGCGCGTTGCTGATGATTCGGATCGATGCCGCGGGAGCAGGCACGGGCCGCAAGTTCGCGCGCCACCCAGCGCTCCGTTTGCGCCAGGTGGTCCATAGATATTGTGTGCCGGCATGCTCCATGGCATAGAGCTGGAAGTCGTGGTGGAGCGCGAAATCCGCCACGTCTTCGGCCGGAATGCGCACGCCGTCCCAGGTGTTGTAGCGACGGGAGGCGGAGGACTCAGGCAGGCTGTTGATCTGGCAGCGCAGGATGCCGCCAGTCTTGAGCACGCGCCGCGCCTCGGCCAGGTACCGGAGCACGATGTCGCGGCTGGGGATGTGTTGGAACACCGCGTAGGAATAGACGAAGTCGAAAGTCTCATCGGGAAACAGCGATAGGTCGGAGTTCGGGATGTAGTGTACGTGCGCGTTGGGGATGCCGCGCAGTTTCTCTTTGCCCAGCCGGATCATCTCGTCGGAGACATCCACGCCGTGGATCTCCGCGAAGTCGGCGCTTAGCGGCCGCATGATGCGCCCCGGCCCGCATCCGATTTCGAGAGCCTTCATTTGCGGCGGCAACGGCTGGCCGGGAGCGCACAGATTACGCGCCTCGCCGCGCAGACCGCGGACTACATCGGCGGCGGTGGCGAAGAACTCCGCGTCATCCTGTTGAAGGCGGCCGAACGCCACGAAGTAATTGGGGTCCTGGCGGGCGCGCTCGTTCCAATCCTGGCGCATGCCGTCGAGCAAATCGGAGTCGGCCATGTCTACCCGGTATTCTATCCATAACCGGCGGGCGGAGCAAAACACATCCGCCGCTCCCTGTTTTTTCCACAGGTAGTACACCTACGGTTTCCGGTAAGCGAAAGAAAAGAAGGCAAATAAAACCTGAGGAAAACGGCTCTGAAACCGAATTTTCATTTGACTGTAACATAGCCGAGGGTGCATGATAGCAGAGGTTCCAAGAGGTCTGAGGAACAGTAAGCCACTGAACGCTTAGCGAGCCTGGAGCGGTGATCTGGTATCGGCACTAATAAAATAGAATCGATGCCGGGGAGTGATGGGCAATCGGGGGCGCTCGGAAGGTGAACCTCCTGGCCGGGAATCGGGTTGAACGCTTTGATCCTTAAGGGTCCGAAAGGCCCCGAAGGGGAGTGGAGATCCGAGGAACGGTTGGGAGTGCCGGACGGGAGTCAGGCAACGGGATTGCGGCCATGATCCCACGCGCGCCGGGGCGAACCGGAGCGCGTAGGGGAGTCGGAATCCGAACGGGCAGGACGAACGAACGGCAGGGTGTCGAAGGAGCAGGTCGGAAGCTTTGACCTCGAAATGGTGGCCTGGAGACGGGCAGTCGTTTCGGGAGAGTGAAAGGCCGCTTCGAGATGCCGGTTCCGGCCAGGAAAGTTGGCAGGTGAGCCCGGAAGCATTGATCCGTTGCCTTCGAAAGGAAGCGGCGGGGAGCGGAAGGGACTGCACCCGGCAATCCTGGTTGCAAAGCTCTGTGCCGTTGCATGCCGGCGGGGAGTTTGGCTGCGAGATCGGGTCACTTGGAACCATTTCTTTTTTTGGGCAACCATCTCAGTTGGGTCGAATCCGCCAATCAGCCGGATACCGGCTTTCCTGTCGAAAACCTACCGTTCGGAGTGTTCCGTAGCGGGCCTTCGTGCGCCATCGGCGTGGCCATCGGAGAGATGATCCTGGATCTGGGCCGCACCGCGAAGGCCGGGCTGCTGGGCGGCCTTTCGCCGGAGACGGTGCTGGCATGTTCCGCCCCCGCACTTAACCCGCTGATGTCACTCGGGCGCGCGCATTGGTCGCCGCTGCGAAAACGGATTGGTGAACTGTTGCGCGCCGGCAGCGGAGATCGTGCTGCCGTCGAGCCATTCCTGGTTCCGATGGACGAAGTCGCGATGGCCGTGCCCGCCCACATCGGCGATTATACCGATTTCTACGCGTCCGTCCACCACGCGACCAATGTGGGCCGCCTGTTTCGGCCCGACAACCCCCTGCTGCCGAACTATAAATATGTGCCGATCGGTTATCATGGCCGCGCTTCTTCGATCGTGGTAAGCGGCACGGCGGTCGAGCGGCCTAGCGGCCAGACCAAGGACGCCGGGGCGGATGCGCCGGTGTTTGGTCCGAGCCGGGCGCTCGATTACGAACTGGAAGTGGGATTCTTCGCCGGCCCAGGCAACGACCTGGGCCAACCCATCCCCATCGCCGAAGCGGAGGCGCACATCTTCGGCTTATGTCTGCTAAACGACTGGTCTGCCCGCGATATTCAATCCTGGGAGTATCAGCCGTTAGGACCGTTCCTGGCCAAGAGCTTTGCCACCACCATCTCTCCCTGGGTCGTAACCATGGACGCGTTGGCGCCCTTTCGCGTGCCCGCTTTCCAGCGGCCCGAGGGCGATCCGGAGCCGCTGCCGTACCTGAGTTCGGTGGAGGATCGGGCGCGAGGCGGCGTCGACCTCACGCTGGAAGTGTACATCGCGCCGCGCCAGAGGCGTGAGTCCGGCCTGCCGCCCGCGCGGCTAAGCCGGGGGAATCTGCGGAACCTATATTGGACGCTGGCACAGTTGCTGACGCACCATGCCTCGAACGGCTGCAATCTGCGGCCTGGCGATTTACTGGCCAGCGGCACCGTCTCCGGACCGCTGCCCGAGGAGCGCGGCTGCCTGCTCGAGTTGACCCAGCGCGGCGCCGAACCGATCCGCCTGCCCACGGGCGAAGTCCGGAAGTTCTTGGAGGATGGCGATGAGGTGATTCTGCGCGGCTACTGCGAACGCGAGGGCGTCAAGCGCATCGGATTCGGCGAGTGCCGCGGGATCGTCGGCGGGTAGCGTTCTACCGCAGCCACCCCAGCGTCCGCAAATCCTCAACCGGCTCCGCGAACGAGCACGAGCCAAAGCTGTGCGCAAAATCGCGGCGCGCGGTTTCCATCGCGGCAGCCGTAATGCCCCGCCCGCGCCAACGCAACTCGCCGGTCAAGAACTGGAAAGCGCCGGCATCTTCATCGTTCAATACATCGAGCATCACCGCACGCTCAGCGCCGAGCCAGGCGAACGCCGCCGCCACGAACACATTTACAAATCCGTGCATCGTGGCGCGAATTGGATGGTGCAGTCCCGCCGTAGCCTTGAACGCGATGCGGCGCGATGCTGCCTCGCTCAGGAAATCCGCCAACGCCTCCGATGACGGCATCGCTTCCGGCGTCAGACCACCGGTGCGCACTTTGGCAAACGCATCGCCCGCGATATCGCCGATAGGCGCCTCGCAATAAGTCGGCAGCGATAGCCTGTGCGGCATCCTGGTCTCCAGCGTCTCCACCTGCGCGGGCAGCGGACCGGGTTCGCCCTCGACCAATAAAGTCACGCGCCAGTTATCCCCCAGGCGCACCTGCGGCAGCTTAGCCGCGGGCAACACCAGGCGGTGGAGCATCCAACTCTCCGGCGAAGCCAGGTACGCTTCGTAATTCTCCAAGACCACGGGTAAGGCCAAGCCGGCCGGCGGATAGAGCCCCGCATAATCGATCAGATTGGCAAGCAGGGCGCGCAGCGAGTCCGGAATTCGTGGCATGATATCAACATCCCATTGTAAGAGAGGTGCCTACCATGAACCGCCGCCAACTGCTGCTCGGCCTGGCCGCCGCAGGACTGGATCTGAACGCGCAAGAGCCGCCGCCCGGCTCCCTCTACATCCCCAAGCCGCAACTCGTCGAAGACCGCAAGTTCCTGCACGACTTCATCGACGAATTCGCGTTCGCCGATCTGGTCACCGCCAGCCCCGGCATCCGCATCACGCACATCCCGACGGTCCTGGATCGAACCACTGCGCCTTACGGCACCGTCTTCGGTCACATATCGCGCCAGAACATTCAGAGCAAATGTTTCGATGGCAGCCAGCCCGCCGTAATCGTGTTCCGCGGTCCGCACAGTTACATCTCGCCCACCTGGTACAACAAACCGGAATCCGTGCCCACCTGGAATTTCTCCGTCGTGCACGCCACCGGCCGGCCCCAGGCCATCACCGATCCGAAAGCGCTGCACGCCCTGTTGGCGCAGCTCATCGCCAAGTTTGAAGGCCCCCGCTCCAGCTACGATTTCGCGAAGCTGCCTGAGAGTTACACCAACGGCCTGATCGCGGGCATCATCGGCTTTGAGATGCGGATCGAATTGCTGGAAGGCAAGTTCAAACTGGGTCAGGACCGCAGCGATGCCGATAAGCAAGCGATTCTGAGGAACCTGCAAGCCGCCAAACAAGCGCGCTCGATCTACGAATTCACCGCGGAATTCTACAAGCGCGGCTGATCGCGCTACGCCATCACCGCCACGAACCAGCGGCCGGAATGCACTACGCGCGCGCCGCCGATTTCGGCAGCCAGTCGCGCGGGCGTGAAGTAACGCTTATAGACGGCGTGCCGGGAACCGTCCAGCAGCACGCGCTCCTGTACTTCTTCCGGCTGCACATCCTCCCGCCATGCCGCGTCGACGATGAAGAGCCGCTCGGCCACCCGCCGCGCCTCGGCCAGAAACCGCGCGCGTGCGTCCTCGTCCAGATGCCCGTAGAAATGGCAAGCCATCAGGCACCCGAACGCGTCTGCACGGAATGGCAGCCGCAGCGCATCGCCTTGCAGCACCCGCCCGCCCGGCACCCGCCCGCGCGCGATCCGTAGCATCGCCACACTCTGGTCCAGCCCGGCGACGCAGCCCGCTACGTGCTGTGTCAGGAAACCCGTGCCGCACGCCACATCCAGCACCGAACGCATGGAAAACGCGCGCAGACAAGTCCGCAGCGCTTCCACCTCCTCGTGCCAGCCCGGCCGGACGCGCGCGGCGAACAGACCCGTGCCCAAATACCAGTCGTCGTATTCCGGCGCGCGCCGGTCGTAGTAGATCCGCTCCGCCTCCCGCATCTGTCTCTATCTTCCGCCATCTCTGCCTATAAGTGCGCCACGAGGTACCATCAGATGTGGCCTTCATACAAGGAGACCTTTATGTCAGATTTGAGCCACGACTTTGATTTCATCGTGATCGGCTCCGGCTTCGGCGGCAGCGTCACGGCCCACCGGCTGACTGAAAAAGGTTACCGCGTGGCGGTAATAGAAATGGGGCGCCGCTGGACGCCCGAGAATCTGCCCTCCACCAACTGGCTGATCTGGCGTTGGTTCTGGCGGCCGCGCCTGGCGCTCCGCGGCTTCTTCAACATGGAATACTTCAAACACGTGGTGATCCTGCACGGCTGCGCCGTTGGCGGCGGATCCATCACCTATGCGAACACCATGCTGGTCCCGCAGAACTCCGTATGGGATAACGGCTCGTGGGCCGGACTGGCCGACTGGAAGCGCGAGATGCCGCGCCACTACGAAACGGCCATACAGACCCTCGGCGTGGTCGAAAACCGCATCCTGGGCCCAGCCGACCACTTCCTGAAACAGGCGGCCGACGCGGCCGGCGTGGGTCACACTTTCTACCGTACCAACGTAGCCGTCTTCGAGCCGCCCGAAGGAGAGGCTGGCGGCAAGACTTATCCCGATCCGTATTTCGCGGGCGAAGGTCCCGCGCGATCGACGTGTATCGGTTGTGGCGGCTGCATGGTGGGATGCCGCTACAATGCCAAGAACAGCCTGGACAAGAATTATCTCTATCTTGCCGAGAAGCACGGCGCGCAGGTCTTCGCCGAAACCAAGGTGGTGGATGTGACGCCGCTCGACGGCGCCGCCGATGGCAGCGCGGGATATGAAGTGCGCACGGTGAATTCCATTTCTCTGCTGGCGAAGCACGCGCTCCGGTTCACCTGCCGCGGCGTGGTTTTTGCCGCCTCGGCGCTGGGCAGCATGGACCTGCTCTTCCGCCTGAAGCTAAAAGGCTCGCTGCCGGCTCTCAGCGGCCAACTGGGCAATCGCGTGCGCACCAATGCCGAATCGTTGATCGGCGTGCGCGTCCCCGGCAGTCGCGAGGATTTTTCCAAAGGCATCGCCATAGGGTCGGGCATCTACCTCGACGATTACACGCACATCGAGGTGGTGCGCTACCCCGCGGGTTCCGACGCCATGGGTCCGCTGGCGACCATGCTGACCGGCGGCCGCCCGGGACACACGCGCATCTTTTCCTGGCTGGGCACGCTGTTCGGCTCGCTGCTGCGCCATCCAATCCGCACGGCTCGCGCGCTGCACCCCTTCGGATGGGCGCGCGAGTCGATCATTTTCCTGTGCATGCAAACCCTCGACCGTCACATCGACATGCGCCTGCGCCGCCGCTGGTTCTATCCGTTCAAGAAGATTCTGGTGAGCCAGGGCCAGAAGATCCCGACATTCATTCCGCAGGCCAATGAGTTCGCGCGCAAGGCCGCCGAACTGATCGGCGGCACGCCTATGAGCATGGTGACCGAGATTCTCTTCAACGTCCCCGGCACCGCACACATTTTAGGCGGCTGTCCCATGGCCGGCTCGTCCGCCGATGGCGTGGTGGACCACCGCAACCGCGTCTTCGGCTATAAGAACATGTACATCTGCGACGGTTCCGTGCTGGCGGCTAACTTAGGGGTCAACCCGAGCCTGACGATCTGCGCGGTGACCGAGCGGGCTATGACCTTTATCCCTCCGGCGGAGGAGACGGATTGGAAGGATGCTGCAGACGTTTCAGGTCGCGAATAAGAACGGCCTAACGCGGCCGCGTAGACGGTCGACTTCACCGGCATTATGTCGAAGAAGTTAGTGACCACAAGTTGTGTCGATCTCCTCGCGGCAGCTTCTCGCCAGGGCCATCCCGATCATTTCGTAGGACCCAAGGACGGCCTTGAGTTTCTCGGGTTGCGTCCAGACACCGAGGACGAAAACCCTGTCGGCCAGATGGTCCGGGATGACGTTCTCGGCATACGCCAGCCGCCATAAGTATCGTGCACGCCCTTCCACGGCGCAGGCTACTTCGGGGGCAGGAAACGGTTAGGGCGGCGGACGAAGCGCCGTAAGGAATGCCCTTGAAGGTATGGATTCCGCCGAGCAGCATGCCTTGCACTTTGCCCGTAGTGGTCTCGGCGGTTACGAACAGACTGGCGGCGCGCAGCCCGCGGCCCGCCGCGAGGAGCAGCCCGGCACGGCCCAGAAAAGCGCGGCGGCTGTGGGTTTGGCGATCCATGAGACCTATGACAAAGCCGGGGCAGATTGGACCGGCAGGTTTGCGGCTTCCCATGCGGCGATGCCACCGGCAATTTCACTCACGCGGTGAAATCCGCGGCTTTGGAGCAGGCTGGCAGCGATGGACGAACGGTAGCCGCCCGCACAATAGACCAGCAGGGAACGATCCTTGGGCAGGTTTTCCAGGTTTTCCGTCAGATGATTGAGCGGCATGCTCAAACTTCCGGAGATGTACTTCCGATCGCGCTCGCGCGGCGCGCGCACGTCAACCGCCAGCGGCGGCTGAGACGACGACAGAAGCTCGGCGGCGAAGGGCGCGCTGAGGCGGTCTGTCGTGCGCGTCAAATCCGGACGCGACTTCAGGCTGTGCAATCCATCCTTTAAATATCCGGCCACGTGGTCGAACCCGATGCGCCCGAGGCGAATTGCGGATTCGCTCTCCCGGCCCGGGTCCGCGACGATCACAATCGGATGCTCCCGATCCAGCATCGTTCCGGCCCAGGTTGCGTACTGGCCGGTGAGGCCGATGTTGATGCTGCCCGCAAGATGCGCCGAACCGAATTCGGCTGCATCGCGCGTATCGAGGATCTGCGCGCCTTGCGCTTGCAAGGCCAGCACGCCGTCGAGCGTCAGGGGGTTCATCCCGCGCGCCAGCGCTTGGTCCAGCGTGGGCCGCTCTTCGCTGTTTAGCACGGCATCATAGACGAAGTAGGCCGGAGCGTCCGGTTGATCGGCCGTCACCACTTGAATGAATGCTTCTTTGCTCATGGGCTGCAGCGCGTAGTTCGAGCGGCGCTGTTCTCCCAGGGTGGATACCGTCTCCTTGCTGAGTGCCTTCCCGCAGAGCGAACCCGCGCCGTGGGCCGGATACACGAGGCATGGATCCGGCAGCACCAGCAGCTTGCTGTGCAGCGAATCGAACAGCAGACCACCAAGATCGGTTGCCGACCAACCCAGCGCCGCGCGTAGATCGGGCCGCCCTACGTCGCCGATGAACAAAGTGTCTCCGGTGAGTACGGCATGCGGTTCGGTATCGCTGGCGTTCAGGTCGTAAACGAGGATGGAGATCGACTCCGGAGTGTGGCCCGGCGTTTCCAGCGTCTTCAGGCGGACGCGTCCGAATTCGAGAATGCCGCCATCGTGAAGGGGAGTAAACGCGTAGGCCGCTTTAGCCGCCGTGCCGAGATAGATGGTCGCGCCCACGCGATCGCGCAGCTCCAAATGCCCGGCGACGAAATCGGCGTGGAGATGCGTCAGGAATACGTGCTTTATCTGGAGCGCACGCTCGGCGGCAAAGGCAACGTATTGGTCTGTGTCCCGTTGCGGGTCGACGACGGCAGCCGTGCCTGTCTCTTCGTCTCCAATAACGTATGAAGCGTGCGCCAGGCACGGCAGATAGAATTGTTTGAAGATCACCGCCCAAGGAGTATACCAGAAGTCGCTACTGCGGATCACTTCCGGGGCGTAGGGCCAGGGTTGCCGGGCGAACCGCTGGATTGCAGCGCTTCCCCTAAGCTCCTGTCGGTGTCTTCCAGGCACTCCTGAATCTCTTCAAAGTCCCGGATCTTTTGGGGATCGATGTGCTTCAGCGAATTGGCGACTGATTGTACCTTTAGCCGGCTGTCAGTGATGCGTTCTCTCTCTACTCGTGTCAGTACCATCGGTTTTATCCCTCCTCACAACGATGGGACTCGACATGTAAAATCCACGCATACTTGGCCTGCTCTTTGCGCTCAAGCGCCATGTGCACCAGAATATCGAAACGCGCAAAATCCGGGTCTCCGTCAATGACCGCTCGCGTCTGCTGGTTCTGTATCTCGATTAGCTCATGTATAGCGGCCGCGAATTCTCTCGCGAGCTGGTTCTTCTCCTCGCAAAACCCGACATCCGGAGGCTGTGCGCGATCCTGACGCCGTTCGGGAGGCATAATCGATTTTGGCACCATCAGTTCCGTCCCATCAACTGCCTTTGTGGAGAGCATCTGGACCGCCAATGTGACCTAGAGACCGGCCGCGCCAAGTCTTGTCCGGATAATCCGGAGGCGGCGGCACCTTCACCGGCTTTTCCTTGATCAGGTCCTGCAAGTACAGAATGGCGGCATCGAGCTGGGCGTCCTGCCCTTCAAAAGTGGCGTGCGGCAAGTTATCGATCAGCATGTCGGGATCGACGCCATGTCCCTCGATCAGCCACTTGCCTTCGGGGCTGTACACGCCCAGCTCCGCGGCAGAGGCGATGCCTTGATCGGAAAGCGCATTGCTGAAGCTCAGCCAGATCTCGCCGCCCCAGGTACGCGTACCGATAACCTTGCCCAGCTTCAGGCGGCGGAAGCCCTCGGTGAACGCCTCGCCATCCGATCCGGTCCATTCGTCGCAGAGCACCACCATGTGGCCGCGGAATGCGTACTGCATATTCCAGGTGGGCCGGCCGACTCGCGGCTGCCAGTAGAACCACGCGGCGCGCATCAATTTACTGAGAATCCAGCTATCGATATTCCCTCCGCCGTTGTGCCGCACGTCTACGATCAGGCCCTGCCGGTCGAAGACCGGATAGTAATTCTCGGCCCAGTCGGCGATATCGCCGGAACCCATGGCGCGCAAATGAACGTAGCCGAGCTGCCCGGCGCCCTTGTGCTCCACAATCTGGCGCCGCGTGTACTCCCACTCGGAATAACGCAGATCCGCGTCCTCTTGAGAGTTCAACGGCTTCACGATCACGTCGCGCGGCTCGTTCTTGCCCGTAGTCTTGACGCGCAGCAGCACCTGCTTCCCGGCTTGATTGCGGAGCAACTCGCCAGGCGCGGCCGCAGCCAGCGTATCACGGCCGTTGATGGCCACGATGACGTCGCCATCGGACATGTCCACCCCGGGCTGGACCAGAGGCGAGCGCTTATCCGGCCGGTCGGGGTCGGAGCGGTAGATATGCTTGACCACATAACCTCCGGCTGCCGAATCGCGATCGAGCTGCGCGCCCAGCGCCGCCAGCTTGATCTGGTCCGGCCCCTTGCG